>OIYV01001278.1_pt1 | contig 12211 bp, 9 predicted proteins | sample 1588251 | NCBI WGS metagenome assembly OIYV01 (sample SAMN03283282) | human gut metagenome | biome: human-associated habitat; material: feces | host: Homo sapiens | place: Peru | collected 2012
ATCTGAAGATTTACTCATGAACATTTATAGGAGAGATTTATGGCAGACAATTCTGTGCAAGAAAGAACCTGGTTTGTCTTTACTACCGGTCAAAAAAAATATGCGCTTCTTTCTTCAGAAGTAAAAGAAATTTTAAGAAATGTGCCTGTTTTTTCGCTGCCGTTTGTTCCGGAATATATCGATGGAATATTAAACCGTTACGGTGAGCCTTATGCTGTCATTGACCCTTCACCTTTACTTGGGGACGCAAAACAAAATTCCGCACTGTTTATTGTTTTAAAAAGCGAGTCGCACATCTGCTTTAGAATAACTGACGTTCTTGAATTCCAGACAATCGCTGATTCAAAGTTAAAATATTTTTCAAATTCAGAAGGCCAGAGTTACTACGAATGTTCTTTCGAATTCGACGGAACAGAAGTGCTTGTCCTGAATCCGCTTGCGTTTATAGAAAAGGTAGAAAAAGATATTGAAGCCTCATGATGAATTGATTTCGTTAAGATACAACACAATAGAATTTCTTATCGAAAAGAACAGAATTGTTACAGCTTCTCTTTGTAAACAGAATAGCAGTTGTGAATTTGATTTTGACAAAGCAGCACTTTTGTATAAATGCACTTTTCAGAATAGTCCGCATACATTGACTTCAATACAAATAAAAAATGGTGATCAGACAGTTACGGCTTTGACGTCAGCCCTGTGCCGTGTTGTGAATAAAGATGATTATGAGCCCAAGAAATTTTGTGGTGTACTTGAAAATTATTTTTGCAATAACGGAATTCTTGCGTGTTCTTTTCTTGACGGCGGAATGCAGCTTCTTGTTGAACCAATAAAATTTCTGGAGACCTGCAGATGATCCGTGTAATTTTGGCAGACGGTTCGGCAGTAATACGTTCTGTAGAAAAGCAGATATTTTCTGATGACAAAGAATTTTCTGTTGTAGCTGTATGTTCAAATGCGCAGGAAATTCAGCAGAGTCTCGCGCGTGAAAAACCGGATGTACTTGTTTATGATGAAGAACTTGCGGGAATGCGTGATGTTTTGCGTTCTTTGCAACCGACACAGACTGTTACGGTGCTTTTGTCTGTAAACAACTGCGATTTGTTTTGTTCTGCAGATGCAGAGGTTCTTAAGCCCGACTTTATGTCAATGACTCTTGGCGCACAGAATAAATTTGTTCATGAAGTCAAAGAAAAAATTTTGCGCGCAAAAAATCTTAAAAATGCAAAGAGTAGCACAAGTTCATGCGGTTCAGGAAAATTGTACAGCATCAGAACAAATGCTCCAGATTTGGGCGGTGCAAAATTCAGTGCAGTTCTGGTTGGAGTTTCTACCGGCGGACCAAAAACTTTAAAGATGCTGCTGGACTCACTTGGTGGCAGTATTGGAGTTCCGGTTTTTATTACACAACACATTGATTCAACTTTTGACAAAAATATGGTTTCGTGGCTGGACAAGACAGAAGAAATTTCTGTAAGTCTTGCGGCCGACGGAGAAGTTCCCAGAGCAGGCACTGCTTATTTTGCACCTTCCGACAGTCATCTGACTTTTGTGCGCGACGCTTGTGGAACAGTCAGAATTCATCTGGACAAAGGTGCGCCTGTAAATTTTTTAAGACCAGCAGTAGACAAAATGTTTGAAAGTGGCGCGCATGTTTTTGCAAAAGAATGTCTCGCCGTTTTGTTGACAGGAATGGGCAGCGACGGTGCTGAAGGTTGCGGTGCAATAAAAAAAGCCGGCGGTTACACAATTGGCGAGTCTGCCGAAACATGTGTAGTTTACGGAATGCCAAAAGCTGCATACGACGCAGGGTTTATTGACGAACAGCTTCCTCTTTACAAGATTGGATGCAGGGTAAAAGAACTTCTGGAGAGGAAAGCATGACGCAGGAAATAGTTTCTAATGTCATCATTCCCAGAATCAATGATTACTGCGGAATAAAAATCGGCGCGGTACACGAAAGAAATATTGTAAGATATATAGAAAATAAAATTTCTGAAAACAAAACGACTCTTGAAAATTATGCGCAAAAACTTGTTGTCGGAACAAAAGAATTTGATGAACTTATAAACTGTGCGACAGTAAATGAAACATATTTTTTCAGGGAACAGATTCAATTTGTTTTTTTGCACGAACAGTTTTTTCCAAAGTTTAAGGGACGTTGCGTAAAAATCTGGAGCGGTGCCTGCGCTTCAGGAGAAGAACCGTTGTCGCTTTGTGCGCTTGCGTTAAGTTGCGGTGCTGTTCCCGAAGTTTTTGCTTCTGACATAGACAGCAGCGAACTTGAGTTTTTCAGAAACGGAATATACAAAAAGTATTCGTTTAATAATGACGGTTCAAAATACAAACATCTTCTTGAAGAAACAGATTGCGGCACTTTCTGCGACGACGAGTTCAGAATTTCGCAAAAATGTAAAACTTTCTTCCATATAATACGATATAATTTAAAGGAACAGAACCCGCCGGATTTTTTTGATAAGGTAGATATTGTTTTTATTAGAAATGCATTTATTTATTTTGACATTCCGCTCAGAAAACATATTCTTGAAAACGCGTGCAAAAAACTTGTTCCAGGCGGACTTCTTTTTCTTTCTGTAGGTGAAATCTGCTGTATAGAAGATTCGATTATTCCGCGCGGAATGGAAAAGAAAAACCGGGGAAATGTATTTTATCTTCAGAAAACAGAAGGCACAGCCGGCGAACAGACGTCGGTTTGTGAAACGAACTGCATTAAGAATACGGACAGTTTGAAAAACTCAAATGCAGTAAACGTTGCCTCTGTTAAAAGCCAAAAGCAGAAGAAAATTCCTGCGCAACAGAATTTAAATCATAGCAAAGAATGTGATGATCCGAAGGCTGCCTATGAAAAAATAAATTCATTTCTTGCAAAACAAAATTATTTTGAAGCAGAGCTTACTGCAAGAAATCTTTCACTTCCAATGTCAAAAAAGTTCTATCAGGATTATTTTATAGCGATGGTGTTAAAGTCGGCAAAACGTTATGATGAAGCAAAAGAGTATTTTGAATCTGCACAGTCTTTTTGCCCCTCTTTCTGGCCTGCATTTTTTTACAATGGAATAATGTTAAAGGAACAGGGACTTGATAAAGACGCGTCACGCAGTTTTGAAAAGTGTTTGGCAAAACTTCAGAAATATCTGGACGCAAATAAAACTGAATTTGATTTTCTTTCAGAATCGTTCAGCCCTTCCTATTTTATAAATATTTGCAAAAAACTTACACTTTCGGAGAGTGCTTATGAAAATAGATAGAAGCGAATTTTTAAACGAATATACCGATGAAGCGCAGGAACTCATAAATAAATTTTCAGATTCAGTACGGCAACTTTCCAAGGTGAATACAGATTCAGAACTTATTGAACTCATTCTGCGTACCCTGCACACACTTAAGGGAACTTCGCGCATGATGGGTTTTTCTTCTATAGAAAAAGTTGTGAATGCGCTTGAAGATGTTTACAAAAAAATTCAGAGCGGTAATATTGTACCCGATGACAATTTGACATATCTTTGTACAGGTGCTGCAAATATTCTGGGTGACTGTATTGCCGGTATAAAAAAAGACTCAAAAGAAAAAGTAGAAAAGTTTGAACCGCTTGTAAAAAATCTTGAACTTGCTTCCCTCGGTGAAAATTTTGAAACAGATTTTTTTGCAGGAGAAACAGACTGTTCCGCACAGGAAGATGAAACAGATTTTTCTTCTGTACAGACAATAAGGGTAGGGCTGGGGTCTGTTGACTCGCTCGTTAAGTGTTTTGACAAAATTATTACAAATGAATTCCGCTTAAAGAACAGTGTGTGCAAAATAGAAGAGTTGTCCGCTGCGGAACAAAAATATGCTCAGATGTTCAAAACTATAAAAGAAGATATGAATATGCTTGAGCGCCAGATTTTTTATACGCAGGAACAGATTATTTCCATGCGAATGTTCCCGCTCGATATGATAATGCGCACACTCAGGCACTCGGCAGAAGAAGAAGCGGCCCGCATTGGAAAAGAAATTGATTTTGAAATTCCTTCAGCAGACATTTCACTTGACAAGCTTATTCTTGAAAAACTTCCCGGAATAATAATTCACCTCGTAAGAAATTCTATTGACCACGGAATTGAACCGCCGCAAGTACGTGAACAGCTTGGTAAAAACAAAAGAGGAAAAATTTCAATAGAAGCAAAACAGGTAGCAAACAGAATAAACATAATTGTTTCTGATGACGGACAGGGACTGGACTTTGACAAAATAAGAAAAAAAGCCGCGGCACTTTTTCCTTCCAGAATAGAAGAAATTTCTTTAATGGATGAAAAGTCGCTGCAGCAGTTTTTGTTTGTTTCGGGATTTTCTACACTTGAAAAACAGACATCGCTTTCGGGACGCGGCGTTGGCCTTGACGGCGTTAGAAAAGAAATGGACAAACTTAAAGGAAGAATACGCATTTTTTCTGAACGCGGCAAAGGAACAAGTTTTGAACTTTCGCTTCCAATGTCACTTGCTGCACAGAGCGGACTTTTCTTTACGGCTTCTTCCAGAAAATTTCTTGTGTTCTCGCATTATGTTTCCGAAGTTGTATCCTGCTGCGAGTCAAAATTAATTCAGCTTAGGCATGGAACTTTTCTTCCTTTAAGAAATGAACTTCTTCCTGTTTACGATTCTTCCATTTTCTTTGGAAAAGCAGACACGCAGAATTCAAGAAAAAAATCGCGTTCAATTGTCGTGGTGGAATATCTTGGAAAACGGCTGGGACTTCTTGTTGATGAAGTTACAAATTATATAACAGTCCTTGTAAAACCGTTGCCGCCTGCACTCAAAAAATTCCGCGCGGTACAGGGAGTTGTGTTCGATGAAGATTATAAAATTGTTCCCATAATTCACATTCCCGATTTGATGAGCCGCCTTAATGCAATAAAAGATTTTGAAGTAAAAAAATTTGAAGTCGACAACAGAAAAAAGGAATATTCAGTTCTTATAGTTGACGACTCGCACACCACCAGACAGATAGAAAGAATGATTCTGGAAACAGAAGGTTATGCTGTTTGTGAAGCCTCTGACGGAATCGAAGCGCTGGAAAAACTCAAGTCCGGCTCTTTTGACATTGTAATTACAGATATAAAAATGCCACGTATGGATGGATACATTCTTATAGAAAATATGCGCCGTCTTGATGCAACAAAAAATATTCCGGTAATAGTAATTTCTTCTGTTTACGAAGAAGATACAAAAAAACGTGTTGCTGAATGCGGTGCACAGTCGTATATAGTAAAATCGGACTTCGAGCGCGGAAACCTGATTATGTCCGTAAAGGAGTTGCTGAATGGAATTTAAAGACAGAAGCGTTCCCGAAATACTTGTTGCAGCATCATCGCAGACAATGGCCCACTTTATAGAGGAACATCTTTCGCAGTGCAATTGCCGTATTCATGTTGAACTTACCGGAGAAAAAGCACTGGATTATATTGTAGAAAACGAACCGTTCTGTGCAGTTTTTGATACACGACTTGAAGATGCAGACGGTGAAATAATCTGCAGGATTTTAAAAGACGGTTATGAAAAATGCGCAACAAAATTAATTCTTTTCGGACTCAACCGGAAGGACATTTTTTATGCAACAAAATCCGACGGTCAGATTTATGAAAGCGAAAATGAAATACCTGAACTTGTGGAAATGATAAATTCTTTGCTGCAGGAATATTGTACAGAACAGAAAGAAAATGAAGAGTCAGGTGTTGAAGTACAGAAAACAAAAATGCACCCTTCGGCAAAAAAATGTGCATTCCGCGCAATGAAAAAAGAACAGCTCTGCTACGAAATAATGAATTCAATTTACGAAGCCGGAATGTTTACAATTGACTTGGATGAGTTTTCAGAACGGCTGTTGAAAATTGCGGCATCAGTTTTTGGTGCAGATTGTGCAGTGTTGATTTTGAATACAAATCCTCCGCAGATTTATACATTTGGTTTTTGCACAGAAAATAATTTCCTTGAAGAGTTTATAAATGTCTGTCTTTCTGATTTTAACCGTGAAGATAAAAATTTAAAATCCGAAGACTGCATTGTAAGAAACCTGCCGTCAGAAGATGAATATCTGCAGAACAGATTTGAATTAAGTTCATACAGATGCATTGAATTGAACGGAAACGATTTTAATGGAACAATTCATCTTGCATCAAATGCACGTGGCTCTTTCGGGAATTCAATGGATTCACTTATAGAATTTTTTGTAGAAAAGTCGGTGATTTTTCTTGAACAGGCTTTGTATTACAAAAGAGCATCTTTTACTGAACAAAGACTCAGGCGTGCTTTTTCGCGTTTTGTTCCCGAAGAAGTAATTGACAGACTCACAGAAGATGCTGCTTCAGAAGCAGAAAGCATAAATGAAAAAAGAAAAGTTGCAGTTCTTATCTGCGATATAAGAAATTTTACTTCAATAAGCGAGCGCAACAAACCCGAAAACGTTGTTTCTTTCCTTAACGAATATTTTAAAAAGATGGTTGAGGTAATAAAAAAACACGGCGGTGCAATAGACAAATTTATGGGAGACGCAATAATGGCTTTGTTCGGCACACCTGTAAGCTATGAAGACAATGCCAGGCGTGCAGTAGATGCGGCGCTCGAAATGCAGTCACTTGTTCCGGGTATTTCATGCAGCAATCTTTTTATTCCAGAAGGAATGAATTTTAATGTTGGCATAGGAATACATTATGGAGATGTAATTGTGGGAAGTATTGGTTGTGCAGAAAAATCAGACTACACTGTAATCGGCGACACAGTTAATCTTGCTTCACGTCTTGAAGGACTTACAAAATCTTACGGAGCAGGAATAATTATTTCGGGAGCGGTAAAAAACGAACTTAACAGGAAATACAATCTGCTTCACCTTGATACCGTAAAAGTAAAGGGAAAGTCGGTTGGCGTTCAGATTTACCGCGTGGACGAAAATGCACTTAACGCTGATTATGTACAGTGCTATAAAAAAGCGCTGGATCTTTATACAAACGGCGCATGGAATTTGGCAGCTTCGTATTTTGAACGTGCACAACAGTTGTTGCCTGCAGATAAGTCTGCTTCAAAAATGTATGAACGGTGTTTGGAATTTATAAGTAATCCGCCTTTAAATTGGGACGGAGCATATTCTTTGAATACAAAATGAGGTGTTTATGAAAAACAAAAACATGAAAGACACTGGCGGAATAAAAAAAGAAAAATCTTTTGAAAAGAAAATGCTTGACGCCGGAGCTGTGCCCAATCTTGTTGCGGGACTTGTAACAATAGTTTACATTGCAACGCTGTCGGGTCTGGACAAAGAAAAATGTATTCCGGCAATACTGTTTGCACTGGGACTTACATTTGTTTTGAATTTTATTGTAGCGCCTCTTACAAACAGAATAATTACACACAGACTTTCAGAAGATTTATATGAATGGGAACATTACACAACAACTGAACGCGAGTGTACGGGACTTTTGAAAAGAATAATGGCGTGTCCGCAGTACATTTCGTTTCAGGTTTTTCTTGTTTTCGGAGGAGGAGCCGTATTCTGGGTTTCGACTTTTGACTGGCTGTTTCATTTTCAAAAAGGATCAATAAGCCTTTCTCTTTATGGCTGTGCAATGGGAGCGTTTACCGCCGCTGTACTTGCAATGGTGCGCGCGCAAAAACTCTGCTCATCTTACGGCTGCAGAATTGTAGCACAGGGAATTGACAGAGAAGAAATAAAGAGACGCCATACATTCGGACTTTCTTCTGTTTACATGGTTTTGTTTCACATAATTATTCCGATGCTTTTGATAAACGGAATTTCACTTTTGATTGCATGGAAGGCATCTGATCTTTGCGGTTTTTCAAATGAATTCAATTTGATTCAGGTTGTAATTCTGAGTGTATTTAACATACTTTATCTTATTGGATTTACGCTTCTGATTTATAAACGAATGATGAATTCGATTGACGAGATGAGAAAAATGCTCGAAACGATGGACGATGGAAATATGCACAATATAAAAACGGTGCCCACTGATCTTTCTAATGAATTTATGTACAACATTTATCTTGCAAATTCTATAATTGAGCTTTTGCAGAATATCCTTAAGTTCAGTGCAGAAATAAGCGCGCAGGTAGTCGAAGCAGGAAGTGAACTTTCTGTCGTGTCAAAAGAAACTGCCGTCACTTCACTTGAACAGTCGTCGGGAATAAAAGAACTGCTTACGGCAATGGAAGAGTCAGACAAACTTTCGCGCGAGATTGCAGTTAAAATAGGTGAAGTTGCGGTTGTTGCAAGAAAAACCACGCAGGACGTAGGTGACGGATTCGATGTGCTCAAACAGAATATGCACAAGCTTGACGAAATTCGCGTTGCAAATGAAACAACACTTAACGGAATAAAAACTCTTGGCGAAAAGATTTCCGGAATTTCTGACATTGCGCTTATGATAAATTCAATTGCCGACCAGACAAACATAATTGCATTCAATGCAGAAATAGAAGCATCAAGTGCAGGCGATGCAGGAAAGAACTTTTATATTGTTGCAAGCGAAATCCGCAGACTTACAAACAGCACGATTGAGTCAACAAAAGAAATACGCAACAAGATAATAGAAATACAACATTCGTCAGAAGAACTTCTGCATACTTCCAAAAACGGAAGTGTGCGCATTTCTGAAGGAGAAAAAATTGCCGGTGAACTGCATACAAACTTTGAAGACATAAAAGCTTCTTCAGAGTCAGCAGATGTCGCTTCAGAAGATATTAAAAAAATCATTCAGTCGCAGACAGCCGCGTTTGAACAGATTGTCGTAACATTAAGGCAGATTGCAGCAGGAGCAGAAGGCTTCTCTGAATCTACGCAGACAATAAACAATTCTGCAGAAAAACTTTGCAGCGAAGCCGAACAGCTCGAAAAAATTCAACCCGAAATCAAAACAGGAGAAAACTGATTATGAAAAACAAACAGAGTTCATTTGAAAAAGAAATTCTTCTGGCCGGAATAATCCCGAATCTTCTTTCATCGGTGTTCATTTATTTTTATTCAATATTTGTTCTGCAGACAAATTTAAAAACAATTTTTATTTTTTTCTTTGTCGCACTTGCCCTTATTGCAGTTGCACAGATTATTTTTGCACCTTTGACAAATATTTTTCTTTCACGAAAACTTTCGCAAAAAATTGAAGTCTGGAAAAAAGGCGGAATGACCTGTGAAGAACGCACATCGCTGTTCAAGGAAATACAGTCTTATCCGTTCAAAAAACAGTTAGAAACTTTTGTTTACTTTTTTGTCTGTTCAATAATTTTAGCACTGGCATACAAATTAATTTTAAAACTGGATTTACTTAGTAATTTAATCAGCATATTCGGCTGTCTTTTCGGAACATATATTGCCTGTATTCTGGCGCTTTCGTTTTCTGTAAAAATTTGTTCGCGTTATGCAGAACAGATTGTTTCACAGGGAATCGATGACAATGAAGTCCAGCAGAAAAAAATCTTTGGCCTTACATTCGGAAAGTCTATTGTGATGTATGTGATTCTTCCGATTGTAATATGTACAGCACTTTTTGTCGTAACATTTATTCTCTATTATTTGAAAAGTTTTTCGTACGAAAAGATAGGTTCTGCAGATTTATGGTCTCAGGTTTCTGTTGCCAAAAAAAAGATGAGCCTTACTTCAAACCAGTTTATAAGAATTGCTGTTCTGATTGTCGTAAACAGTTGTGCTCTTTCTGTACTTGTATTTTCTTTCTTTAAAAGAATTTCAGATGAGTCAAAATTGATTCAGACTTCAATGACGCACATTATAGAAAATGACATTTTTACAGTGGATTTGATTCCGACAGATGTCTCGAACGAAATTTATTACAACATGTATCTGGTAAACAGAGTTATAATAATGTTCCGCTCGGTTTTGGACAGAGTGCGCGAAATTGGTGCAAATATAAGCAGCCCTGTTCAGTTGCTTACAGAAACTGCAAATGAAACAGCATCCACTTCTCTGGAACAGTCTACCGGTGTAAAAGAAATTCTTGCAACCATGGAAGACAACGATGCGCAGACAAGGGGAATTGTCGCAAAAATTTCTGACGTTACAAAAATTTCTGAGCGAACAACAGCAAATGTAGAAACTGGTTTTGCAACACTAAAAGAAAACCTTAACAAAATGAACGAAATTACACAGGCAAATGTTGCAACTATAAACGGAATAAAAGCGCTCGGTGAAAAAATAGAAAGTATCTGGGAAATTGTAAACATAATAAATGACATTGCAGACCAGACAAGAATAATTGCATTCAATGCTGAACTCGAAGCGTCAGAGGCAGGCGACGCAGGCAGAAACTTTCACATTGTTGCAAATGAAGTGCGTCGTCTTGCAGCCGGAATCACAGATTCTGTAGCACAGATTCGCGAAAGAATTACAGAAATCCAGCACTCGTCAGATAACCTCATAATTACTTCTGAAAGCGGAACAGAAAAGATACGCGAAGGCTGCGAGCTTACAGAAAATCTTGAGTCAAAGTTCAGCGACATAAAAAGCTCTTCTGAGATAACCGCAGAGTCGGCCGCAGATATTCAGAATATAATTCAGCAGCAGTCTGCTGCCTTCGACCAGATTGTCGCTACAATAAGACAAATCTCTGCAGGTATAGAAAACTTTTCTGCTTCGACAAGTACGGTAAACGCCGCCACCGACCGTTTGAAGATAGCGGCCGACCGTCTGGAAAACCTTCACCGCGAAGTAATCAGCGCAGAGAAGTAAAGGGGAAAGGTGAGCCGAGACATTTGCAGGTTGTTTAGTTTCACCTGACGATTTGTATTCCAGTTCATTTGACAGATATAAAACTTTTACAATAGGTTTTCTATTCTGGTCCAAAACATGGAAGTATAAAGTTTATTCGGAAACGTCAAATGTAGTAAAAGAGGCATCAAGATGAAAAGTCAAAAGTTCATATTTCTATTTATGGCGATTTTCTCATTTTCAGGTTGCATAATAAATGTAGATAACATACCGGATTCAGAAGTATTTAAAAGTTTTGAGCCGTTGGAATGGTCAGATGATTATGTTTTTTTTACCGACGGATTTACCACAGCAGATACAGGTATGGAATTCAAAAACAAAAAAACTTGTGTATACTTATGAATTGTTAAAAGAAATGAAGGTATATGGAAAAAGTTTTGAAAGAGCATTGTCAATAAACGATATGGTAGTTATTGATAAGGATATCTGGCTTTCAGGAACCGGTGTAAATAATAATTTATTGAAAATTAATGTGCCAACCGGGCAAGTTAAATATATAAATCAGAAAGATTATATATATTCAATGAGTATAAATAAAAGCTGGGAAAATTGCTCCGGTTGTTTATGGGGTATGAATTATTGTCAACCTAACGACGGTTTTTCTATTTGGCAATATGATTTAAATGGAAATTTTTTGAGTGAAAAGAAAATTAAATACCGGGGTTTATGTATTTCACCATTAAAATTTATAAACTATATTAATGATGAGTATTATATTTTAGGAAGTTTTGATTGGGCGATTAATAATTATCGTACAAATAAGGAAGAATATTTTAAAATAATAAAAATCAATGAAAAAGTTGTAAATAGTTTTCCATTGAATATTATACTCACTGAAGAAGTATTAAATGACTTAAAATATAATTTTAATGATTTTTCTTGTTCTTTGACACCTTTTAAAACAAGCAATAATGAATATCTTGAATTGAGTCTTATTGGAGATACCAATGAAAATATATATTCAGCACGTTTTTTATTTAAAATAACAAACTGGACATCTTCAAATATTGAAGTCGAATATACAGGAATAAATTATCAGGATGAAGAAAGCCGTGTAATTTGTACAGTTTCAGAAAATGAAGAAAATATATTTTTAACAGGAAGAGTTTTGTACGGTAATAATTTTACAGGACTGGAAACCGGAGTTTATTCAAAAGCAACCGGAAAAGAACTGTACAGAATGAGAATGGAAAATTCAAATCAGCTTCATTGTGAAATTAAAGATGACAAAACATGGTTTCCTCAGGATGTAAATTTGCAGGACCAAAATTTAAAGAGATATTCAATTCCAAAAGGCTGCTATATGCTGGATCATAAAACAGGAAAAACATACTGGTATGATGAAAATGGAAATGGAAAAGAAATTGAATGTATTTCAGGACAACTCAAATAGAGTTGTCCTGAAAACTTCAGTTGTTGCACAAC
>OIYV01001281.1_pt1 | contig 12193 bp, 7 predicted proteins | sample 1588251 | NCBI WGS metagenome assembly OIYV01 (sample SAMN03283282) | human gut metagenome | biome: human-associated habitat; material: feces | host: Homo sapiens | place: Peru | collected 2012
AATTTAGTGGTAGAATGTCATGCTTCCGACCTGATAGCGCGGGTTCGATTCCCGCTACCTGCTCCATTGAAAAAACTGTAGTTCAAGAATTTCTTGTGCTACAGTTTTTTTTAGGCGAAAATCGGTTAGTATGGCGTATATCGTATAAAGTAATATCTTTTTTATGTATCTAATTTTTCTTGATTTTTTTCTGCTAGTTTTAAATTATTTTTCTACTATAATGTAATATTATTTATTTTAAATATTTAACATCAGTATCATTCAAAATTTGCATTTGAGATATAGCAATCTTATTTAATTTTTCAAGTCTTTCAGATTGTTTTAAACCTTCTTTTATAAAAACAGAATTTATATTTTCTAAATTCGCTAAACATATCAGTTCATTCATAGTAGCATAATCTCTTATATTTCCATCTAAATTAGGATTATTTGTACGCCATTCTTTTGCAGTCATACCGAATAATGCCATATTTAAAACATCAGCTTCTTCAGCATAAACAAAATTTATTTGATTTTTACTTAATTCTTTAGGAATTAAATTGTTTTTTATTGCATCAGTATGTATTCTATAATTTATTTTTGAAAGTTCTCGTTTTGCATCCCATCCTATTTGTTTTTGTTCTTCTGCTTTTAATCTTTCGAATTCTTTTATCAATAACAATTTGAATTTTGGACTAATCCACATTCCAAATTCAAAAGCAATATCTTTATGAGCATAAGTTCCACCGTATCTTCCAGCTTTTGATATTATTCCAATCGCATTTGTTTTTTCTGTCCATTCTTTTACACTTATTTTATAACTATTTAAACCTGCTTGACTTTTAATTATGGCGAATTCGCCATAATTAAAATTAGGATTATGAATTTCTTCCCAAATACCTAAAAACTCAATAGTATTTCTATTCCTTAGCCAGTCTGAAACAAAGAAATCTCCATCTTTTGATTTTAACATATCAGTAATTGATATATAATCTTCATCATCAATTTGTATATAGTTTATTTTTTGATTTAAAACGCTTAATTCTGGCATATATTGACCTCCTTTTTTAATGGTATAACGATTTATTTTAGTTATTATACCAAACAAAAGTTTTAAAATCAATATTTGTTTAAAAAATTGTAAAACTATTCTATAATATTGTAAATAACTTATGAAAAATCAGATAAATCTACACTTTCACTTTGATAAAATATACTTAATTTTTTTTCAAAAGTCCAACCTTAACTAGTTCATCAGTAATTTCTCTTATGCTGTTAATAATATTCTTTTTGAAAGAATATACATTATCATTTTTTAGTATAGAATTAGTCTTAGAATTTGATAGAACATAGTCATATGGTGACTTTGTTTTTATTTGCTTTTTTAATGCTTTTATAATATCTGTATTAGTAAAAACATATCTCTATATATCATATAAATTACATATTTTAATATGATTTATAATCCAATTATACAAATCACCACTTGTGTCTATATTTAATTTTTTTGCTACATCTTTATATATAAGCTCCCTTCTAATATAGGATTCTTCTAATAGTACTACTATTTCAAAACAATTGTTATAATCAAATATAACTTCCTTATCGTTCTCAAAAAAATTATAAATATTTTTAAAATCTAAACGTACTTGTTTATATAATTGAAGTACATAATTGCTAATTTTATCTATTTCTTTTTGAAAAGCTTCTCTAGAAAGTCTTAGTAAACTTGTTGCTTTTGAATATTTTAAAATAATATATCTTAATATTTGAGGGTCTAAATTAACTTTTAATGAACAAAAGAAACTTAAAATAGACCCTAATTCTAAAAAAGAATTATAATCAACATTAAATTTTTTATAAAATTCTTTTTTCATATCAATTTTATCTGAAACATATGTAAAAAAATAATTATATCTATAATATTTATATATATTGTAAGTTTGAATATCAAATTGTGTAGAACCAAGTGCAATTAACAAAAAGTCAGCAAATTCAATTGTTCCAATTTTATTAACCAAAGTAGGATGTTGATGCTCCTTTATACAATTAATCATTTCAATAAATTTATTTATATTTTTACCTTTAAAATCATTATCGTTATATTCATCTGCTTTGACTGCAAATAATAAGAAAGTTTCAAGTTCCCACGCCATTGGTTGTCCTGAAGTTAATTCTATCCCATTAATATTCATAATTTGCTTTGAATAATATTGTAAAACTCTCATTTTTTCAATAAAAGAATATCTTTTTAAAATAACAGGCAATCTTTCATAATCCATATATTATAATCTCCTATACTATTTTCTATATTTTACCATAATTTTATAAAATATTTAGAAAAATTACAAAAAAATTCTTTTCTATTGATAAAAGTTAAAAACTATGTTAAATTATAATCATATAAATCGAATTATATAAAAAAGCGCATTACTATTTGCAGATATATTTTTTCGCATACCTGTTTCGTAATCGCTCCAGTAAAAGTCGACTTAGTTGGCTTATTTTTATTAACTTTAGTGGTAAACCACAGGTTATACCCGTGGTACCAGAAAGCTTATGGCGTTGAGCAAAGTAACAAAAGTATCCACTTCAAACATGATATAATATTTAAAGTAAAAGCACATTGAAAAGTTAAAAATATACAAAAAAAGCATGATAAATAATACTCCAGACTAAACAATTTTAACGATATTTGTAAATGTTTTGTCAAGTGGTCACTTGCAAGGTGTAAATGCATTTGACAAAGCATTTACAAATACATTTTAAGTTGGTTAAGCCGAAGTAAGGTAAAGTATGAAGTTACAGTAAATTAAGTTTTTTGTTGTTTGATGATTAATTGCTGAGAAAGTTCAATTAATATTTGCCATTTAGCAGGCATAAGTTCAGCTTTTTCTAGTTCTGGCACTTCATTTAATGGTTTCCAGTAGGTGTAAGAATGTAGTCTTAAAAAGTTGTAATAAGCCAGTGAGCATCATTAGGAACAGGATTTTTACCACGAGATTTAATATAGGTTTCAAAGGCTTATCATGTTCTTTAAGATATTGATTTAAAAGTTGCTTGTAATCTTTCTTTTTAGGAACTTTAATCAAAGGCAATTTATCAACTTTTAATTTATTGTATTTAGGAGAAAACAAAGAATCATCTTTAGATTTTTCTAAGTTTAAAGGTATATTTTTAACAATAAATTTGAATAAAAATTAAATTTGTTTATTTAGCTCTTGAATATGAGCTAGTAATAGAGGTATAATTGTATACATGATACACCATTCCTTTATGGTAATTATTGGTTATTCATTGTAACAATTATACCATAAAAAAAGGGGAGATCATTTTTTATTGCAAAAAATGATATAAACCTTGAAAATACAGGTGTGTAACTAAATATAATATAAAATTAGTTTACACTACCAAATAATAAAAGGAGAGATATAAAATGTATAATTTTACAGAAATAGAAAAAAAGTGGCAGAATTATTGGAAAGAAAACAATACATTTAAAGTTAATATATGGGATTTTTCAAAACCTAAATATTATGCACTTGATATGTTCCCATATCCATCTGGTGTGGGACTTCATGCAGGGCACCCTGAAGGTTATACTGCAACAGATATAATATCACGTATGAAGAGAATGCAAGGATATAATGTTCTGCATCCAATTGGATATGATTCTTTTGGTCTTCCTGCTGAACAATATGCAATACAAACAGGAAATCATCCTGCTGAATTTACACAAAAAAATATCAAAACATTCCAAGGTCAATTAGAAAGATTAGGATTTTCATATGATTGGGATAGAGTAATATCTACTAGTGATCCTAGCTATTATAAATGGACTCAATGGATATTCAAAAAACTATATGAGGCTGGATTGGCTAAACAAATAGATATGCCAGTTAATTGGTGTGAAGAATTAGGTACTGTTTTGGCGAATGACGAAGTTATAGATGGTAAGAGTGAAAGAGGAGGATATCCTGTAGTACGTAAAAATATGAAACAATGGATTATAGATATGCCTGCATATGCTGAAAAACTATTAAATGGATTAAATGAACTTGATTGGCCAGAATCTACAAAAGAGATGCAAAGAAATTGGATTGGAAAATCTGAAGGTGTAGAAGTTGAATTTAAAATTAAAGATGGTGGCAAATTTTCAATATTTACTACATGTATAGAAACTATATATGGTATTACATTTATGGTGTTGGCACCTGAAAATGAATTAGTGGATAAATTAAAAGATAGAATAAAAAACTGGGATGAAGTAGTCAAATATCGAGAAAAAACTGCAAAAAAATCAGATTTCGACAGGACAGAACTTAATAAAATCAAAAGTGGTGTTAAGTTGGAAGGAATATTTGCAATTAATCCTGTTAATGGTAAAGAAGTGCCAATAGTTTTAGGCGATTTTGTTTTAGCTACTTATGGTACTGGGGCTGTTATGGCGGTTCCAAGTCATGATCAAAGAGATTTTGAATATGCACAAAAATACAATTTGCCTATGATTCAAGTAATAGCTGGTCGTGATACTAAAGAATGTGCTTTTGAAAAAAAAGATTATTTAAATAATAATTGCAAATTAATTAATAGTGAAGAATTTACAGGATTAGTTGTTGAAGAAGCCAAAAAGGCTATTACAGAAAAACTAGTTAAAATGGGGTGTGGAAAAAGAAAAAATAATTACCATATAAGAGAATGGATTTTTGCACGTCAAAGATTCTGGGGAGAGCCTATTCCAATTGTTCATCTAGAGAATGGAAAAGATGTAGTACTTAAAGATAGCGAGTTACCATTAACACTACCAATGATGGATGATTATAAGGGAAAAAATGGTAAGGCACCATTAGAAAACGCTGTTGAATGGAAAAGTGTTGAAATAAATGGAGTGAAAGGTGTTAGAGAAACATCTACAATGCCAGGCTCTGCTGGATCAAGTTGGTATTTTCTAAGATATTTAGATCCTAAAAATGATAAAATGTTTGCTGATCCAAAATTAATTGAACATTGGATGCCAGTAGATTTATACATAGGAGGTCCAGAACATGCAGTCGGACATTTATTATATTCTAGAATGTGGAATAATTTCTTATTTGATCAAGGGTTGGTTAGTGTTAAAGAACCATTCAAGAAGCTTGTTCATCAAGGTATGATATTAGGCTCAAATGGTATAAAAATGGGCAAACGTTTTCCAAAATATGTGGTAAATCCAGATGATATAGAAAAGCAATATGGAACAGATACACTTAGAATGTATGAAATGTTTATGGGACCACTTGAGGCTGACAAGCCATGGAATGATGAAGCAGTTAGAGGTATAAAAAAATTCTTGGATCGTGTTTGGAGATTATATCATGAAGAAAAAAGAGAATTTAAAGATAATCCAAATTTAGATAAAATATATAATCAAACAGTAAAAAAAGTAACGGATGATTATGAAACATTAAATTTTAATACTGCAATTTCACAAATGATGATATTTGTAAATGCAGTTTATAAAGAAAAATCATGGAATTTGGAATATGCTAAAAATTTTATCAAATTAATGAATCCAATTGTTCCACATATTACAGAAGAAATATGGAGTGAAGTGTTTAATAATAAAGAAACAATTGCATATGAATCATGGCCTACATACGATAAATCAAAATTAGAGAATGATACATATGAAATGGTAGTACAAGTCAATGGTGTATTAAGAGGAAAAGTACAAGTACCAGTTTCGTATACTGAAGTGGAAATGAAAGAGACGGCAAAAAAAATTGAAAATGTAAAGATGAGAATAGATGGAAAAACTATTGTAAAAGAAATAGTTGTACCTAAAAAATTAGTTAATATAGTTGTAAAATAATTTACAAAAATTTTTAAAGGAACTTCGTAAAAATTTATGCTTTTATAGAAATACAACAATATATTTGTATTGAAAAAAATTTATATTAAATTAGTTTTAAAATGTGATTTAAAAACTAATTTCGAGATTTGAGGCAAATGGATATAAGATTAGCTTAAAAGGTTTAAAGAAGAGAATAAATAAAAATATGAGAAATCCCACTAAAATAGGATTTCTCATATTAATTTTAACAATAATTAATTATTTAAATATTTTTTTAGAATATATAATCTATGTAGTGTGTAATTTTGGTATTTTTAGGAAATAAATGTAAAATGTTATAACTAACGTTGTCTATCTTTAAGGTTAATTAATTTGTTGAAATACTTCTTGTACTTTTTAAATTGTTAGAAATAAGTGATGGATAGTTTTCTACAAAACGAAAATATACAAAATTTATTAGTTTTATATAAGTTTTAATTTTATTTCTACAAAATACTAAAACTTAAATATAAATTACTTGTAAATTTTTGCAATTTAGTGTAAAATACGTTTGTATTGTAAATAATAAAAAAGACACAAATTGAAGATTTTAAAAAGCCTATTTTTTAAATATCGACGATTGGACAAGGAGAAGTAATGAGATTTGTAGATAGTGAAGAATCAAAAAAAGAATATAAAAAATTTTTAGAAGAAAATGAAAGATGTAACTTTCAACAATCATTAGAGTGGGCAGAAGTAAAGAAACCAAATTGGAAGCCAGAAGTCATACTTGCCGAAAATGAAGATGGAAATATTATAGGTTCTTTATGTGTATGGATTCGAAAAATGCCTATTTTTGGAAATATTATGTATGCATCAAGAGGGCCAGTATGTGATATACATGATATTGCAGTAATGAAGCAATTAACAGATGGAGCAAAAGAACTAGCAAAAAAATATAATGCTATTGTTTTAAGAATAGAACCAGACGTTTTGAAAAGTGACAAAACATTTAGAGATATTGTTACTAATTTAGGTTATAAAATAAAAGATGATGCAAAAGATTTTAAAGATGAAATTCAACCAAGGTTTGTAATGCAATTAAATATAAAGAATAAAACAGAAGAAGAAATTTTAGCAGGATTTAAACAAAAGTGGAGATATAATGTACGTTTAGCACAAAAGAAGGGAGTTGTAATAAAAGAAGGAAAAAGAGAAGATTTAAAAGATTTTCATAAAATAATGCTAACAACAGGAGAAAGAGATAACTTTATTACCAGACCATTATCTTACTTTGAAAAAATGTATGATTGTTTAGGACCAGATCATATGAAACTTCTTATGGCATATTATGAAGATAAGCCAATATCAGGTGTTATACCAATATTCTATGGAAACAAAACATGGTATTTATATGGTGCAAGTAGTAATGAACATAGAAACTTAATGCCAAATTATTTACTTCAATGGGAAATGATAAAAATGGCAATTGCAAGACATGATGACATATATGACTTTAGGGGTGTTGTTGGAAATGTTGAAAAAACACATCCGCAATATGGATTATATAGATTCAAACAGGGATTTGGTGCAGATCTTATTGAATGGATAGGAGAAATCTATATGCCATTTAAACCAATTACTTATAAATTATATCGTTTTTCAGAAAAAGCATTTAGAACAATAAGACAAATAAAAAGAAAAATAGCAAAATAATAATAAGGAGTAATAAAATTGAACACATTAGTTATTAATAAGGAAGATTTAAGACACAATATTAATAAAATAAAAGAATATGCAAAAAAAAGTGGACAAGATGATGCAGGAAAAGATGTTAAGATTATTGCTGTAGTAAAAGGTAATGGATATGGGATGGGAATTGTAGAATATACAAAATTTTTAATTGATAATGGAATTTCTATGTTTGCTGTTTCAACAATGGAAGAAGCACTGAAATTAAGAAAAGAAGGAATCAAAGAAGAGATTTTAATGCTATCTTCTACTGCAATAGAAGATGATGTAAGAACATTGGTAAAAAATAAAATAATATTAACCATTGGATCAAAAGAAGATATTATAATTGCAGAGAAAATAGGAAAAGAAGAAAATCAAACAATAAGAGTACATTTAAAAATTGATACAGGATTTGGAAGATATGGATTTGTATATTCAAAAAGAGATGAAATGGTAGAAGCATTAAAAAATATACAAAATGTTAAAATAGAAGGAACATACACTCATTTTTCAATTAGTTTTTTTGATGAAAAATATACGAAATTACAATTTAAGAGATTTATTGATGTTATTGAAGTGTTAAAAATGAATAAGATTGAAACAGGAATGTTACATGTATGTAATTCTTCTGCTTTTGTAAAATATAGAGAAATGCATCTAAATGCTGTAAGAATTGGTTCAGCTTTTTTAGGAAGATTATCTTTTGAAAATAATGTAGGACTAAAAAAAATAGGTTATTTAGAGTCAGCAGTCTCAGAAATAAAAGATTTACCAAAAGGATTTAATGTGGGATATTCAAATACTTACAAAACCAAAACGGAAACTAAGATAGCCGTAATTCCATGTGGATATATGGATGGAATTAATATAATAAATAATAGAGACATGTTTAGAACTATTGATAAATTAAGATATATTGTAAGAGATATAAAAGATTTTTTTAAAAAGCAAAAAATTTATATAAAAATAAAAGATAAAAATTATGAAATTATAGGACGAATTGGAACTTATCATATTATATGTAATATATCTAATAGTGATATAAAAATAGGGAATAAAGTTATAATTAATGTAAATCCAAAATTTGTAGATTCTAGCATAAGAAGGGAGTATAGGTAAATGGAAGAGGAGAAAAAGGAAGAAAAAAAGCAAACAAAAACAGGATTTTTTAAGAGAGTTTGGTATTCAATTACAAAAATAGAAAAATATCCTGATATGGCATCAGAAGGCTTAGGTAGGGCTTTAGGATACTTAGCAAGAATAACAGCTATACTTACAGTTATACTTTGTGCAGGAATGATGTATAAAACTTATAATATAGTACAAAAAGGAGTAAACTATATTCAAAATGAATTTCCTGAATTTAGATATGAGGATGGCAAAATAAACGTAGAGGCAGAAAATGAAATTATAATTCCAGAAGATAAATCAATTTTAGGAAAGATTATAGTAGATACAAAAACAGAGGATGAACAAAAAATAAATCAATATATTAATGATATTACAGGAGCAGAAGAAGGAGCTATTATCTTAAAAGACAGAATTATTTTAAAGAATTCTTCAGTAGTTGGAACTATAAGTTACACATATAAGGAAAGTTTTGAATCATTTGGAGTAAGTGAATTTACAAAGCAGGATGTTATTAATTATGCGAATAGTAGTAAAATAGTAACATTATATGTTAGCATATTTTTAACAATATTTATTTATGCTTTTATTATGTATTTATTAACAATAATTTCAAATGTTGTATTATTAAGCTTCTTTGGATATATTACAACATTATTAGCAAGAATAAAAATGAGATATGTAGCTGTATTTAATATGTCAGCATATGCATTAACATTGTCAGTTATTTTAAATATGTTATATGTGGCAGTTAATATTTTTGTTACATTTAATATGGAATATTTCCAAGTTATGTATGTTGCAGTGGCAGCAATTTATCTAGTGGCAGCAATTTTAATTTTGAAAGCAGATTTTATGAAAAAACAATTAGAATTGATGAAAATAGCAGAAGCAGAAGCGATTGTAAAAAAAGAAATGGAGCAAGAAGAAAAAGATAATAAAGAGAAAGAAGAACGCAGAAAAAAAGATAAAGAAGAAGAAAAAAATAATAGAGAACAAAAGAAAAAGGATAAAGAAGAAAAAGAAAACTTGGGAAATGAAGCAGAAGGCTCAAATGCATAATTTATATAAAAAGGAAGAAGGATGGAAAAATGAGCAAAAATAAGGGAAATAACAATGAAAAGAAAAATAAAAAATCAATGCTGTTAATAGGTTTATCAATATTATTTGTAATAGTTATAGCTTTGGTAAGTATATTTTGGGTAAAAAATACTAGTAAAAAAGATGAAAATACATTAGCATATACAGATTTAATAAAAGAATTGTCTTATGGTAATATAGAAAAAGTAGAAATGACTACAGGTAGTACAACAGTAAAAGTAAAACTAAAAGATGTAGAAGAAGAGAAAACATCAATTGTTCCGGAAACAGAGAGTTTTATGAATTTAGTTCAATCAAAAGTAGCTGAAGGAAATGAACTGGAATTAATACAAAAGCCAAAAAGTATTTTGGCACAAATACCAAGTATGATAATGTCTATTTTACCAACAGCTATAATGCTTGCATTATTTATTATGATATTTAAAATGCAAGGATTGGGAGAAAAAGGCAAAGTATATGATGATACAGAAAGAAAAACAAAAATCAAATTTGATGATGTAGCTGGATTAGATGAAGAAAAAGAAGAAATGATTGAAATTGTTGATTTCTTAAAAAAACCTGAGAAATTTAAAAAAATGGGAGCTAGAGTACCAAAAGGAGTATTGTTATATGGAAAGCCAGGAACTGGTAAAACATTGATAGCTAAAGCAATTGCAGGAGAAGCAGATGTACCTTTTATTTCTATGAGTGGATCTGAATTTATTGAAATGTTTGCAGGATTAGGAGCTTCTAGAGTTAGAAAATTATTTGAAAAAGCTAGAAAATTGGCACCATGTATAGTATTTATTGATGAAATCGATGCAATAGGTTCTAGAAGGACATCTAATAGTGGGGCAGAAACAGAAAACAATCAAACTTTAAATCAGCTTTTAGTTGAAATGGATGGATTTAGTTCTGAAGAAACGATTATTGTTTTAGCAGCAACTAATAGACCAGAAATGTTAGATAAAGCATTGCTTAGACCTGGTAGATTTGATAGACAAATAACAATACCAGTTCCTGATTTAAAAGGAAGATTAGAAATTTTGAAAATTCATGCAAGAGATAAGAAAATATCAGATGACGTAAATTTAGAAAGTATTGCAGAAGATACAGCAGGATTTACAGGAGCTGAACTTGAAAACATATTGAATGAAGCGGCAATTGTTGCAACTAAAAATAAACATGAAGATATTGAAAACTTAGATATTGAAGAAGCTGTTAAAAAAGTAACAGTTGGATTAGAAAAAAGAGGTAGGGTATATTCAGAAAAAGATAAAAAATTAACAGCTTATCATGAAGCAGGACATGCAGTAGTAAGTAGATATTTACCAACACAAACAAATGTAAAAGAAATATCAATTATACCAAGAGGTGTAGCTGGTGGATATACAATGTATAAATCAGACGAAGATAAATATTATATATCAAAAACAGAAATGCAAGAAAAATTAATAGCTTTATTAGGAGGAAGAGCAGCTGAAAAATTGGTATTAAATGATATATCAACAGGAGCAAGTAATGATATAGAAATAGCAACAAAAATTGCAAGAGATATGGTAACTAAATATGGAATGAGTGATAATTTAGGACCGATTGATTTCCAAGGAAAAGAACCTTATGAAATGCAAATGTTTGGTGAAAATATAGGAGATAAGATTGGGGAAGAAGTAAAAAAATTGATTGACATTGCATATAGTGATGCATTAAGTTTATTACAACAACACAGAGATAAATTGGATATGATTGCACAAGCTTTATTAGAAAAAGAAAAAATCAATGAAGAAGATTTTCAGAGGTTTTTTGAAGAATAATTTAGAAGCTGCCAAAATAAGAAATTTTCATTTTTGGCGACTTTTATAAAAAAAAGCAAAATGGATAGAAAGAAGGTGCTAATATGACAATACGAGAAACAATAAAAAAGGGAATGATTAATTTAAAAACAAATGGGATAGAAGAACCAAACTTAAAAGCACGACTTCTAATGCAATTTATATTAAATAAACCTAGACAATATTTATTAATATATGATAATCAAACATTAAGCTTAAGACAAGAAGTAAATTATTTTAAAGCAATAAAAAAAATAATAAGTGGCGTACCACTTCAACATATTACGCATATGCAAGAATTTATGAAAATGAATTTTTATGTTGATGAAAATGTATTAATACCAAGATCAGACACTGAAATATTAGTAGAAGAAGTTATAAATATTTCAAAAAAAATAAATGCTAAAAAAATTCTAGACCTATGTACAGGAAGTGGAGCAATCGCTATATCATTAGCTAGATATATAGAAAATAGTGAAATTACAGCGGTAGATATTAGTAAAAAAGCTTTAGAAATAGCAAGAACAAATGCAAAAAATAATGATGTAGAAAATCAAATAACATTTGTAGAATCAGATTTGTTTAAAAATTTAAAAGAAGATAAATATGACGTAATAGTATCTAATCC
>OIYV01001285.1_pt1 | contig 12167 bp, 14 predicted proteins | sample 1588251 | NCBI WGS metagenome assembly OIYV01 (sample SAMN03283282) | human gut metagenome | biome: human-associated habitat; material: feces | host: Homo sapiens | place: Peru | collected 2012
TCTTTTTATATGAACATCAACTGTTCTAAAGTCTGATTCATTATCTAATCCCCATATTTCTTCTATTAGCTCTTGCCTTGTAAAAATCGTGTCTGCAGTGCTTAAGAATTTGTATAGCAGTAAAAATTCCTTTTGTGTTAGCTGATAATTTTTACTTTTATATGTTACCGACATTTGTTTGTAGTCTAATACTAAGTTTCCTATTATAAGTTTCTTTTCGTTTGCAGCATTTGCTCTTTTTAAAAGTACTTTAACTCTAAGTAATAATTCTTCCATGTCTATTGGCTTTACCATATAGTCATCTGCTCCTAGCAAAAATCCTTCTCTTTTATCTTCTATTGTAGACTTTGCTGTAACCAACAAAATTGGAATAGTATAATTTGCTTCTCTTAATGATTTAGTAAGTTCATAGCCATCCATTTTTTCCATCATAATATCACTAATTATTAAATCTATGTAATTTGTATCTATAACCTCTAATGCTTCTTCCCCATTTGTAGCTTCATATGTTATATATTCGTTTTTTCTTAAATATGTTGTTATTAGTTTCCTTAAATTTTTGTCATCTTCTACTACTAATACTTTAAACAATTTTTTCACCTCTTTTATTAAAATTGTTAGTTTGGTTTTAGCACTCTTTGTTGTTGTTTGCTAACTTCATATATATTATACCCCTTTTTAGCACTTGTCAATACATTTTGCTAATTTTTTTGTGAATTTTCTGTGAACAATGGGACAAGGGGGACAGGTCTTAAGTGTCTCATATATTTGGTTGCCAAATATATGAGACACTTAAGACCTGTCCCCTTTGTCCCAAAAGCTGTCCCCTTTGTCCTAAAACTTGTTTTTCTTACTCAAATGTAGGATAATTTCCTTCTTTATATTTCCATTTTAATAATGTTATTCCTTCTATTGGATTTTCGTCTATATATTTATTTAGTTCATTTACAAATTCTTGGCTTTGCATATATTCTTTTGTTTTTTCAATTATAGAACTAAAATTTTCCTTTTTGCCAGCTCCTTCTAAAAAGAAATTATTCTTAGACTCAGTTGTCCCTGGATGATTAGATATTGCATAAATGTCTTTTCCTTCGATATCGCCCACATTGTAATTATTTGAGACAATTCCTCCCCAATCAATATGTGCTGCCATACTTCCTGCTGTAGATGTATCTGAATATATATGTCCGGCATTAAAGCAATTATAAATGCTTACAGTATAACCCGCATCTCCAAAAATTCCTCCTACACGTCCACCATCACACTTTACGTATCCAAAATTCGAACAATTACTAACATTTACTCTTCTTCCAAGTCCTATAATTCCACCACAACTTGTTTCTTCCGCTTCTATTCTTCCATAGTTTACACATTTATTTATTGCTTGTATATCATTTCCTTGAACATACCCTGCAATTCCTCCAACGCATGCTTTTCCCTTTATATTTCCATTAAAACTACAATTATCAATTTTTCCTGCTACACTACGCCCTACAATTCCGGCCCACATTTCCACCTGTTCCATATATATTACCTGTAACTCCAAAATTTTTAATATTTCCGAGTTTTTGATAAAATGAATCCCGCACTTTCATTTTTTTCTATATATATGTTTAAAATTTTCAAATTTTTCCCGTCAAAACTTCCATTAAAACTTGCTATAGGTTTAAAGCCTGCTCCTGTTGTTAATTCTTGTATTAATGGTTCTAATTGTCCATTTCCGTTTATATCTGTTGTTATTGCTGTACAATCACTGTATGATTCTATACTTTCAAAGTTTAATGTTTTTTCTAATTCCATATAACTACTATTATATTTGCTATAATTGTTACTCCATTCTACTAAATCCTCAATGCAATTAATTCTATATGCCTTTTCCTCTGTCGTTCCATCATACGTTCCACCTTTACTTAGGTCACCAGCATATTCTATATTTGAGTTATTAATTTCTTTTCCCTCTTCTACATTTCCACCTGCATCTATTTTATACTGCACATTATCTACTATAATCAAATATCCTTTTCCGGCATTTAATATTTTATAATTACCTTCTCCAAATTCTTTTTTTAATTCTTCATTTAAGTTATTATATTCTAATTGTCCTTTTCCTTCTATATTTGCTGCTTGTACTGATAAACCAATTCTTTCTCTTGTTTTTTCTCTTTCACTAGTTTCACTTGATTCTGTGGCTTTTGTTAATATTCCATTATCTCCTGTTAACATTGCTATCGTTATTCCTGCTAAAATTAAAAGTACAATTATTGCAATTACTAGTGCTATTAAAGTAATTCCAAAATTATCTTCTTTTTTCATTTCATCTATTATCTCCTTCGTTATTACAGGTACATCCTGCATTTTTATTATAATTTATAAAAACACATATTTCAACGATAATTATTAATTGTTATCAATTTGTAAAATTCTTGAAACCTAATTGTAATATTTACAGTTTGTTCCTGCAACTTTCGTTTTATTTTTATTATAAAATATATAAATATCATATTTTGACATAAATATGAGCTAAATAAATTCGAGGTAAGCATATGAAAGTAAAAACACTAAATGGAAATTTAAATATCGTTGGCAATAATTTAAGAAAATATCGCAAACAAAAAAAGATTTCACAACCTGAAATATGTAGAAAACTTGATTTACTTGGTGTTACCATGTATAATTGTGATATTTATGAAATTGAATATGGAAAGAAAACTGTTAAGGACTTTGAAGCTTTAGCTTTTTGTAAAGTCTTAGGAATTTCATTAGAAGATTTATATTCAGATACTGATAAATATTATGAAGCTTAAAAAAGTTACAATATCTCATTGTAACTTTTTATTATATATATTATTATTCAATTTCGACATTATTCTACAAAATGCCTGAAACATTTAAGACCTGTCCCCCTTGTCTCGTTGTCTGCACATCCATAATTTCTTCATATATCCTTCTATATACTCATCCATTAAGCTTGATGTAGCATACATATTTTGCTTATCTGCTTCTTCTTTTATATTAGTTACTTTATTTAATAATGTCCCTAGATCATTTATAATATTTTCAAAAATAGCTTTTTCTTCTATTTTTTCATTTTTTGCTTCTACTATACAAGTATTATTTAAATAGTCTTGCATTGTTCCAAGTGGTTGTTCTCCTAACATTAAGATATGTTCTGCTATTTCATCAATTTGTTTGTTTACTTCATCATAATATTCTTCTAATTTGCTGTGTAATACAAAGAAGTCTTTTCCACGTACATTCCAATGATAATTTTGTAATTTTCGATAAAATACATTTAAGTCAGATAAAAAAACATTTAAGTCTTTCACTATATTTTCCATAAACGCACCATTCCTTTCTTTTGAATAGATTTTACCCAATTGAATTATTATTTATACAGTATTTTTATAAATAATTTTTAAATGGTACTAAAAATATATGAGTTTGTTAAATTGTTCTAATGCAAAAATATCTTTTCTTTTTATTATCCTTTATATTTTATTTTTTTACTAAAAGCTATTATACTTTCAAAAATTGGTTGTAAAAATAGCAATCCAAATCCAAATAATACACCTTTTCCAAATTTCTTTGATAATTTAAATTTTTGAATTATCTCAATTATCGCTATTATAAATGCTCCTATTATTGGAATCAATATTAATAAGATAAGCCATGGTGATAAACCACTAACTTTATACATTGTTATTTGTCTATAAATCGGTACAATGGCTGCCCATCCATGTCTTCCAGCTTTTTTGTAAATAATCCATCTTACTATAATTTCATATACAAAAAGAATAGCACATACAATTAATGAAATTCTCACTATTTTATTTGCTAATAGCACTTTAATTCCTAGCTCTATTTTTTTATCTGTGCTTGTTTCTTTTACAGTTTCTTTTACAGCTTGATTTATTGTAGCTCCACTGTCTATTTTTTCTTGTATTTTATCAAAATCAATGTCGTTTTTTATTATCTCTTTTACACTCTCTTTATCTGTTGTTTTTAATATTTCTTTTCCTGCATTTATTGCTTCTTCGCTAATTCCCTGTTGTTTTATTTCTTCTTTATATTCATCTATAAAGTTTGATAATTCTTCATTTGTATATTCTTGACTAATTTCTTCATATGCATTTAAAATATCTTCTTTATTTATATTATTTAAATCTATATCTTTAGCATATTTTTCCGCTTCGCTTTTTATATTATTTCCCTTTGATGTTGCACACAAAGATATATTGCACCACCCAATAATTGTCATACAAATTAATACTAAAATTCCCATCTTCATAATGTTTTTTATTTTTCTATCCATCTTACATCTTCCTCCATTACTTTTTTATAATATTAAAAAATCTTTCTTTCTTTTTTTCTGAATTTTTTGAATCATAAAATTCTATATATCCATTATTATTTTCCAATAAATCATTTTCTTCTAAAACTTCATATAAATGCTTTGCAAGCCTTGGTGCTCCATTAAAAAATTGTATATTTTCTCCTAATATGTCTCTAATTTCTTGTACTATCAATGGATAATGTGTACAACCGAAGTACTACATTTTTTATTTTTCCTCTATATTGTCCCAACATCTTTTCTAATACTTCTTTTTGTTTTTCCTTATTTCCATCTTCTATTACATCAGCCAATCCTATACAAGGCAATAATTTAGTTTTATGATTATTATATTTTTTATATAATAAATTAAATTTTTCACTTTCAATTGTTCCTTTTGTTGCCATAACTAAAGTTGCTTCATCATAAGCATAATCATAAACCATCTTATAAGCCGGCTCTATCGCAATAAATGGAATTGTTTTATACTTTTTTCTTAAATATGTAACCGCTTCAGCGCTTGCTGTATTGCAAGCAATTACAATAGCTTTGCAATTTTTTTGTATAAAAAATTGAACAATATTATCACATATTTCTATAATCTCTTTCTGAGTTTTATCTCCATATGGATTATTTTTAGAATCACTATAATAAATATAATCTTCATTTGGAAGTACTTTTACTAATTCTGTTAAAACTGTTGCTCCTCCAATTCCAGAATCAAATACACCTATTTTCTTCGTTCTCTCTGTTATTATTCTATTCTTTTCTTTTTCTTCTCTCATCTATTTTCTGTTCTACCTTCTTTATCTTTACCTTAATATCTTTTAAGCCTGGATATGCATTTATTAATCTTCTATGTAACCATGATTTTTGTCTTAAAACTTGTTTTATCTTCTCTGTTATTTCTTCTGTATTATCTTTTATTAACTTATTTCCCTCTACATTAATACTTGATATGATATTAGATGAAATAATATTATCTACTATAAATCCAATAAACAATATAAATGTTAAAATATTTATTACTAATTGTGGTATTTGATTATATAATTTAAACAATATTGGATTAGTTCCATACATAATGGCTACTCCTAAAATTCCAAATGGTATTAATGTCTCTAAACATATTCTTCCATTTATATTAAACTTTTTGTTACTATAATCCCACCATCTTGCGTGATATTTTTTCTCCATAAAGTAACTAGTTAAATATTCTATAATTGAACAAATAAGAGTTGACATTACAAATAATACTAATGGATCTTCCATATACCTTTTTAACAATATTGTAATTGCCAGCGCTCCCCATCCATAAATAGGACAATATGGTCCAATTAAAAAGCCTCTATTAATAAATTTTTTATATTGAATAAACTTACAAGTAACTTCCATACACCAACCTAAAAATGCATAAGAAATAAATAATAAAAAATAAATTTCAATTGTGTGTAACATTTTTTTCTCCTTTATTTTTTTATTATTATACCGTTCTTTTTCATATATGGCAAGAAAAATCTGAGAACAATTTTAATTCTCAGATTTTCTATATTTTATCTTATAAAATTAGTAGAAATAATAGATTCATTTTCTGGCAATTTTATTCCTGCTTTTTTTCCAGCTTCTATTGATTTTAAAAGCCAAGCCATATTATTACCTAGTGTTCTCATTGTTTGCATTCCTTCTTCATCTTTTAATACTTCTTCTGGATTATTTCCATGTACCATATTCCAATATTGAGAAGAAACAATTGGCATATTACTAATTCCAAAATATTTATTTATCTCATCTAATGCTGCTGTTGCACCACCTCTTCTACAACTTACAACTGCAGAACCTAATTTATTACTAAACAATTTTCTTCTTCCATAAAAAACTCTATCCATAAAAGAAGATAACATTCCTGACATAGCTGCAAAATGTACTGGAGAACCGAAAATAAATCCATCTGTTTTTGGCACCTTTTCTAAAAATTCATTCACTTTATCTTGCATAAAACATTCTCCTGTTTTTAAACAGCTCCCACATCCTATACATCCTGATATAGGTTTATTTCCTAACCAAAATATTTCTGTTTCAATATCATTTTTTTGTAATTGTCTTTCTATTTCTCTTAAAGCTGTATATGTACAGCCTTTTTCTTTTGGGCTTCCATTTATTAATATTACTTTCATTTTTCTTCCCCCTTATCTTTTAGCATTATATTATTCTTTAGACTAATTGTATACTTATTTTTTATTTTAAAATTAATAATTTAAAATTTACATTTGATATTTTGGCGGAGCAGGTGGGATTCGAACCCACGGGCCCTTTCGGACTACCTGATTTCGAGTCAGGCTCGTTATGACCACTTCGATACTGCTCCATCTTTTTTATATTTTAATAAATCTTTTAAAAATTTTCAAGCATTTTTTTAGTAAATTTTCTGTACAGTGTAGTTTCATATATTAGGAAATTTGCATAACTTTCCTAATATAAAAAAAGAATACTACTTTTGTTTTTTCAACATTATAGTACTCTTTTATATAATTACTCATTTCCTTTTAAGCTACTAACCATATCAATTTTTTTAACTTTTCTTGCTAACACTTTGTTTACAAAAATAGCAACTATAAAGCTACCTACCGCAGCATATAAATATGAAACTATACTAATTTGCGCATTAAAATCATAACTATCTCCAAGTGCTGCTTTAAAAATATAATCAACCATAAAAAATCCCAATGGCAATCCTATTAAAATTCCTATTACTGCTAGCCATAAATTTTGTTTTACAAATATATTTTTTATTTGCTTATTTTTAAATCCTAACACCTTTAACGTTGCAAACTGATATTGTTTTTCTGAAAATGACAATACTCCTAAATTATAAATAATAACAAATCCTAATATTGCTGAAACTACAATTAAAAGAACTATCATAGATTGCATTGTTTTCAACATACTTTCCATACCAGTCTTTAGATTATCTATACTTTGTATTGTTTCTACACCTTCTAAAGTTCTTATATCTCTTAAATTGTCATTTGTATATAATGAATCTGCTTTATATGTTAACCCTAATGATTCATAATATTTTCTTGTCATATTTAACTGTTGATTTTGTGGATCTCTATTTAATCCTACAATTTTACTTGTATACCAATTATCATCGCCAAATACATGCCAAGTTATTTCATCTCCAACTTTTAATCCATATTTTTCTGATAATTTTTCTGTAATATATATTCCATCATCATTTAACTCCATATACTGTCTATTATGATCTGTATATTTTAAATGTTCATTAGCATCATTTACTGTTACTGTATTAGTCTCTTTTTTATCTTTATTTTTTATTTCAACTCCAAAAGATTGACTTGTTTCATTTCCATACTTTTTAACTAATTTATCAAATTGTTCTTGTGTATATTGGCTGTCAAGTGAAAGTTTATATTTAAAATTACTAATTTTATTAAATTCCCAATCTAAATACGAATTCATAGTATCTAATAATCCAAAAGCACACACTAAAAGCATTGTACATCCTATAATTCCGACAATTGCCATTAAACTTCTACCTTTGTTTCTACCTATATCTCTTAAATTCCATCTAGTTGATATTGATGCTTTTTTAAATAATCCTTTTGTTGTTAAATCAAATTTAGTTTTCTTAACTTTTGGAATTTCTACTCTTAAGGCTTCTACAGCTGACTCTTTTAAAATATTTCTACAAGATAAATATGTAATAGCTGTAATTAAAATTACTACACCAATTGCTAATATATAAACTATTGGCAATACTACTGTGTTGTATACTGGCACTTCAAAATATGACATTTCCATATTTAAGAAAAAGTCTCCTAATACAAAATCTCCTAATAAAATTCCTAGTAAACTTGCAAATAAACTAATATAAAATCCATACCCTACATAATGTTTTATTATTTTTTTATTTTTAAATCCTAATGCTTTTAATGTACCGATTTGTAATCTTTGTTTTTTTACAAATCTATTCATAGTAGTTGCTACTGACAAAATTGCTATAAATAAAAATAAAAATGTAAACACTCCTGAGTATGTAGAACCTTCTTCTATTTCAGAATTATATCCTTTATATGATACACTAGCTTCTCTATCTGTTACTGCTATCGCATTTTTTATGTTATTTTCAATATCTTTTTTAGTATCTTCTACCTTATCTGTATCTTTTACATCTACTAATATAAAATTATATATATAATAATTTTCTATATTAAAATTTGGTATCATATTTTCAATAACTTCATTTGTTATACTATCTTTATTATCTATATTTATCATTGAATTTTCTTTAGCAATATTAGTCCTTAATTCATCATAAATATAGTCTTTTGGAAATTCATTTATTGAAAGATATACAAAACCATAATCTTTATGTGTTGGAAATATTGCTGTGTCATCTTTTACAAAATACACATGATCTGGAGTTGTCACTAGACCTTGTATTTTTTCTGTTATTTTATAATCTTTATATTTAAATGAAATTTCATCTCCTACTTTTAAATTTAAATTTTTAGCTAAATAACTATCAATCCAAACTCCTTTTTTGTTTTTTTCAAAATTCTCTCCTTCAACAATATACATTTTAGAAATATCATTTGATTCAATAAAGTTAGTTTCTAATGTTACGTTATCTTTATTTTCTAGTTCTGTACTTATAGTTAAAACTCTTTCTGCTTGATTAACATTTTGTATGTTTTTTACCTTTTCTAAATCATCTTTACTAAAATTTTCACCTGTTATCCATATATCTTGCAAATTATTACTTTCATAATATTTATTTGCACTCTCTTGCATTCCATCCATATAACTATGTATTCCTGCAAATACAAAAACTCCTAAAAACACCATAATAAAGATATTAAAAAATTGCATTTTATTTTGTTTTATATCTCTTATTATTTTTTTATTTAATTTATTCATTTACCATTTCACCTCGTCAATCTTTTTAGGTTCTTGGTTTTTAACTACACTTTCTATCTTTCCGTTTTTCACTCTAATTACTGTATCTGCTATATCTGCAAATAAACTATTATGTGTTACTATAATTACTGTATTTGCTCCATTATTTCCATCACATTGCTTTTTTAATAGTTTTAACACTTCTACTCCTGTTTTAGAATCTAGTGCACCTGTTGGTTCATCACATAACAACAATTTTGGATCTTTTGCTATTGCTCTTGCTATAGATACCCTTTGTTGTTCACCTCCAGACAATTGATTTGGAAATTTGTTTTTATGTTTTTGTAATCCTACTGCTTCTATTGCTTCATTACTATCTTTTCCATGTTTTACTACATCTTTTACTAATTCTACATTCTCTAAAACAGTTAATGTTGGTAATATATTATAAAATTGAAATATAAAACCTATATTTTCTGCTCTGTATTCACTTAGTTGATTTTCATTATATTTCGATATATCTTCTCCATCAATTTTAATGGTTCCTTTAGTTGGAGTATCCATACCTCCTATTAAATTTAATAAAGTTGACTTTCCTGCTCCTGATGGTCCAAGAATTACAACAAACTCTCCTCTTTCTATTGATAAATCAATATTATCAAGTGCTTTAAACTCATTTTCTCCTACTTTATACGTTTTACTTAAATTTTTTATTTCTACTATCTTTTCCATAACTCCTCCTTACATGAAATTAATTTCACATTTCGATAGTATTATACTTATATTTTTAATAAAAGTCAATGTTAACATGAATTTTTTTTCATATTCTTGACTTTTACATTAATCACATTTATAATACTTTTAAATTATTTAATTGGAGGTTTAAAATGAGTGAATCTGAAATTAGAGAACCTATACAAAAACGTTCGATCGAAAAAAAAGAAAAAATTATAGAATCTGGTTTTAATCTTATTTGTGAAAAAGGTTATTATAATACAAATACAGCTGAAATAGCAAAAAATGCAGGTGTCTCTACTGGTATAGTATATCAATATTTTAGAGACAAACATGATATACTTATAGAAGGAATTAAACGATATGCAGCAGATATATTTTACCCAATGTTAGCTATTACGACAGAAACAAAATTTAATAAAAATAATATTAAAAAGATATTGTACGAAATGATTTGTAAATTTATTGAAAATCATAAGCTTTCTCAATCTGCCCATGAAGAAATTACCGCTATGACGCATTCTGATTCAGAAATAGCTGCTTTCTTTCAAAAACATGAAATGTTTTTGACTCAAAAACTTTCTGATATATTAGTAAAAAATGGATTTAATTGCGATAATTTAAATGAAAAAGTGCATATCTCAATTCATTTAATTGATGATTTATGCCACGAAATTGTATATCACAAACATAGTCAATTAAATTATAATATTATGATTGATTTAGTTATTAATACAATTTCTACTTTATTAAATTAAAAAACAAATCGGAAAGCCCTATAATTTATACTAATTTTATTTGGCTTTCCTTAAATTTATTTTGTGCCAATTTTACTTTTGCAAAATTGTGCAATTTATTTTTATAAGTTTCAAAAACTACTTTCTAATTTATTAAACATAAAACATTCTTCATCATGTGAATAAATAATTCCTATTGCTTGTAAATACGAATATATTATTGTCGAGCCAACAAATTTCATTCCTTTTTTCTTTAAATCTTTTGAAATTTTATCTGATAACTCTGATGTTGTTTTTCCTGTTTCATAAACAATTCTATCATTTGTAAAACTTTTTAAATACTCGTGAAAAGTTCCATATTCATTCTGTATTTTTTTAAATATTCTAGAATTATTTATACTAGCATTTATTTTTAATCTATTTCTTATTATTTTTTCATTTAACAATAACTCTTGTACTTTCATGTTATCATAATTGCAAATTTTTTCAATATCAAAATTATCATATGCTTTTCTAAAATCTTCTCTTTTATTTAATACACATTTCCAAGAAAGGCCTGCCTGAAAAGACTCTAATATTAACATTTCAAATAAATATTTATCATCAAAATTTGGTTTACACCATTCATTATCATGATATTCTATATATTTAGGATTATTTAAATTACACCATTTACATCTTATCATAATGCAGTACCTCTCTATAATAAAGTATTTAACTATATTGTTTTTTTAATAATTATATCTTTCTATATGCTTTTATTCATAAATATTAATTTTTAAGTCCATTATCCTTCTTTGTGTATTCATTCCACATCTTTCATAAAATCTAAGCGCCTTTTCATTAAATTCCCAACAGTTTAATTCTACAGCATCACACTTATTATTTTTTGCGTATTTTTTAGTCTCATTAAACAATTTTGTTCCAATTCCTTTTCCTCTTAACTTTTCATCTACAACTAATTCATTTATCCATATCACTTTTCTATCTATTAAATTAATATGTTCTCTTACAATCTTAATTTTAAAAATTATAACTCCAACTATATTATTATTTTCTTCTGCTACTAAGATATTTTCATTATTTTCTAGTGCACCTTTTAATTCCAATTTGATTTTTTCAACGCCTTTTTCTTTAAAAATATCTTTTCTTTCACTATAATGCATTTCGGAAACCTGTAACATTAATGGTATAATTTGATTTATGTCATTTATTTTTGCATTTCTTATAATCATTACTTTTCTCCTTGAATCCTATTTTTTATATTCTCTTATTTATACCATAAAATTAGTCTAAATTCAATTATTTAAAATAAATTACTTTCTTTATAATACACAAAAAAAGTTAGCCAAATGACTAACCTTTTCTTATGGCTCCTCGTGTTGGGCTCGAACCAACGACCTATCGGTTAACAGCCGAGCGCTCTACCAACTGAGCTAACG
>OIYV01001286.1_pt1 | contig 12160 bp, 7 predicted proteins | sample 1588251 | NCBI WGS metagenome assembly OIYV01 (sample SAMN03283282) | human gut metagenome | biome: human-associated habitat; material: feces | host: Homo sapiens | place: Peru | collected 2012
GCACGACTTACAATTTTACGCCTTGCGCGACGAAATCGAACACTCCGAATGATTTTGTCTCTCCCCGAGCCCCGTGAGCCCAAGACAGCACAGACCTATAAGGTTCTCTGAGATGCGAAAAGCACAAAACAAAAATTGCACTTGCGCAAGGAGGACTCAATCGACAGAGGGGCTGTTGGGAACCAAAAAAATCCTCAGTCACCCCCCGTTCGTTTCTGCGTCGGCAAGGCTGAAAAAGCGCAGACCGAAAAGTCTCACCTATCCCCTTAGGACTTTTTACATCAACGGAAAAAACTGTTTGCAGCCATCAATAATAATTAAAAGGAAAGAGGAAACGCTATGAAAAAGAACAGAATTCTTTATTCGCTGCTTGCGCTCGCGCTCAGCATGTCGTCGATAATCGGACTCAGTTCCTGCGGCGAGACAAAGCCCACGGAGACCACCGCCGAGACAACGACTGCGGCTCCCGAGACAACAGCAGAGGAGATTAAGACCCCCGACCGCGCGATAAACGTCGCAGTCCTTGCAGGTCCTACGGGAATGGGCGCAGCAAAGCTGATAACCGACTCGAAGGACGGCAAGACCGAGCTCGAGTATAACGTCACCGTCGACACAAACCCCTCCGGCGTTGCCGCATCGGTAATTAACGGTGATTACGACATCGCCGCACTGCCTACAAACCTTGCGGCATCGCTGTACAACAAGACGAGCGGCAAGGTGCTCTGCGCTGCCGTCAACACGGGCGGCGTGCTCTACGTTCTTGAGAACGGCGACACCATCCACTCGATAGAGGACCTGCGCGGAAAGACCATCTACTCGACGGGTCAGGCATCCACCCCCGAATATGTTCTTAACTATATTCTCAGAAAGAACGGGCTCGAGCCCGGAACCGACGTTACCGTAGAATATCTGAGCGAGCACAGCGAGCTTGCGGCAAAGATAATATCCGGTGAGATAACACTCGGCGTTCTTCCCGAGCCTAACGTGACCACCACCCTCACAAAGGGTCCCGATGGTCTGCGCACCGCACTTAACCTCACGAGCGAGTGGAAGACCGTTGCGGGCGACGAGTCGAGTCTGCTGCAGGGCTGCGTAGCCGTTCGCGCCGACTTTGCCGAGGAATATCCCGAGGTTATGGAAAAGTTCCTCGAGGAGTACCGCGCATCGGTCGAGTACATCACGACCGCCGACGACGCAGCTGACATCATCGCCGACTGCGGCATAGTTCCCTCCGCCGCTATCGCAAAGAAGGCTCTGCCGAACTGCAATATCATGTACCTTGCGGGCGATGAGATGAAGACCCAGCTCAGCGGCTTCCTTTCGGTGCTGTTTGAAGCCGATCCGACCTCCGTCGGAGGAAAGCTCCCCGCAGACGACTTTTATTACGGCGCTGCTAAGTAATTAAACCGAGGTTCCGTCGCTCGTGTTCTCCGCAGGCGACGGAATTTTTATATGCCCCGCCCGCGCTCCGCTCGCTGCACGATGTGCGCCTGAGCGCCGTTTACCGACACGAAGTCCCCTGCCGCCGTCATGCGATTAACCGCATTTACCCCGCGCGGGCATTTCATACTTGACACATATGCTCTGCTCATGATATAATTTCAGGTCGATAGATATCGAATTTGTTCGATATGAGTACGTACGGGCGCTGCCTGCTGCCGGTATGCCCATACGGGCACGGCATCACATACCGCGGCGCACAGTGCCGATATCAAAAAGAAGGAAAGCCGTGCAGCTGCGCGGCAGACATCGTAATGAACTATATTGTATTTGAGCACGGAATATATAACCGCGCACTCGAGCGCAGACTGTATGCGTTCTGCCGCAGACGAAAGCTGTCGCTGTGGAGGTTCGTCTTCATATATCTGCTGTATGATTTTCTTTGCTATTTTCATATTATAAGCAGGCAGAAATACCTCGCAAAGCACTGGTCGTTCCTGCGTGAGCTTGACGCGCCCGAATTTGCGATAACGGCTTTTGCCCGCAAAAACAAGAAGCGGCTGCATCTCACGCCCGAGAGCATGACGGTGCTCAGCACCCACCCGCGAAAGGTGATAGAACTGCTGACGGGGATGAAAACGATAGCGGGGGAATATTCGCCCGTGAGCGAGACGTTCAGCATCTACCGCAATCTGCGTGAGCTGCCCGAGGGCGAGTACACCGCATACGGCACCGCGCGTTCTCCGATAATGCGACGCGCCGCCCGCCGCATAATGACCGACGGGGACAGAATATATCTCTCCCGCGCGGACTATGTGCGCCACTGGATAATTAAATATGTATTCTCCTTCGGCATAATGCTTGCAAGCTCGCTGTTCTGGACGACGATACATCTGTACTACGCATCGCGCCCGTTCTCGGAAAACCTTGCGCTTTTCGGCTCGTATTTCAGTCACCCGATGATATTCATGCTCAATGCGCTGCCCGTGCTGTTTCTCTGCGCGGTCTTCTATCTGCTGTCAAACCGCGTTTCCGTCGCCTGCTTCCTATCCGGAGCGGTCACGTATGCGGTAACGCTCGGCAACTATTTCAAGATATCGCTGCGCAGCGATCCGCTCATCGCGGCGGATATCGTCAACCTCTCGGAGGCCGCCAACATCTCCGACAGATACACCATCGAGTTCACTCCCGTGATGATAGCGCTTGCGGTGTTCCTGCTGGTCTCCTGCGTAGTCATACGGCTGCTGTTTGAGGCGCGGATAAGAATACGCTATGTTCGACTTATCTCGCTGCTGCTCGCCGGCGTTATCGGATTTTTCGGTATCAGCTCGTTCTATATGAACGACGATGTATACGAGACCTACGACAACACAGAGCTTATCGACATCTGGGCGAGCATCGAGCAGTATATGTCTCGCGGCTGCCTCTACCCCTTCCTGCACAGTATTTCTACCGCATTCGACAATCCGCCCGAAAACTATACCGAGCAGAGCGGCGCGGATATCCTTGCCGAATATGAGGATGGGCACATCCCCGACGACGAAAAGGTCGATATAATCTCGATAATGCTCGAGGCGTACAGCGATTTTTCGCGCTTTGAAGGGCTGTCGTTCACCGAGGATCCGTACGCCTTCTGGCATGATCTGCAAAAGGAATGCTACTCTGGCTATCTCGTCGACGACATCTTTGCAGGCGGCACGATAATGACCGAGCGCAGCTATCTGACAGGCTATGCATATCAGCCGTCATATACTAAAAGCCTGAACTCCTACGTCCGCTATTTCGCCTCAGAGGGCTACCGCACCGAGGGCAGCCACAGCGGAAACGACTGGTTCTACAGCCGCAAAAACGTCAATAAATATCTCGGATTCGAGGACTATTATTTCGCAGAGGACACCTATTTTGACCTATCGGGCGGCTCATACTGCGCCGACAATAACATTCTTCTGCCGAACATCGTCTCGCTCTGGCAGCAGAATGCAGAGGGCGACGGAGACCCCTATTTCTCCTTCAACGTGACCTATCAGGGACACGGTCCGTACGACACCGAAGTGCAGCTCTTTGACCGCGAATACGTGGCAAACACGGGCTTCTCCGAGGAGACCTACAACATGCTCAATAACTATCTCGACACGGTGCGTCAGACGGGCGACGAGTTCTACAAGGTGATAGCGTCACTGCGCGCCTCCGACCGTCCCGTGCTGCTCGTTCTGTTCGGCGACCACATGCCGTGGATGGGCAACGAAAGCACCGGATATGAGGAGATGGGAATAAGCTTTGACCTCTCGACCGAGGAAGGCTTCTGCAACTACTACTGCACCCCGTACTATATATGGGCGAACGAAGCCGCAAGAGAAGTCCTCGGCGATAACTTCCGCGGAAGCGGCGACCGTATCGGTCCGTATTATCTGATGAACGAGGTGTTCCGCCTCTGCGGCTGGACGGGCAGCGCATATATGCAATTCATGGATGACTGTCTCCCCGTTCTGCCCGTAGTTCACATGAACGGCACGTTCTTCAACAAGGACGGCATGACCCATACCCTGAACGAGCAGGAAGATGCGGTATGGCAGAGGCTAAAGACAGTGCAGTATTATTACAGTCATCAGTCGGTAGGCGGCAGTTAATAGTCGAGTCACGACTGAAAAGCAGCAAATATCCCGAGGTCGTACCTCGGGATATTTGCTAATACCACACAAGGAGGGAGAAAAATGCGAAAATCGGCGGACAACATGCAAGGGCAGCGCGGTGCGGACAATGCGCAAACGCGGCACGGTACGGCAGGTGCGGGCGCGGGCAAAAAATCCGCTGCAAGAGGCGGCGTGCCCCGATTCTCCCCGCTGCTGCGCGCGGCTGCTGTGGTGTTCTGGCTTGCACTGTGGCAGGTAGGCGCGAACGCGGTCGGCACGGAGGTGCTGCTTCCCTCCCCGCTTGCGGTACTCAGGCGGCTGTTCTATCTCGTGCGCGAGGAGGATTTTCTCGCATCGGTATGCGGCTCGCTCTGCCGCATAATGGCGGGCTATCTGCTCGCCGTGCTCATCGGTGCGCTGATAGGTTTTCTGTGTGAGCGCAGCCGCGCGGCGGAGCTTCTGCTCTCACCGCTGCTCAGCGTCATAACCGCGACCCCCGTCGCCTCGATAATCATACTGACCCTTGTGTGGATAGGAAAGCAGCTCGTGCCGTCGCTGATAGTCATGCTGATAGTCATTCCCGTCGTGGTATCGCACACCCGCACGGGGCTTAGCGGTATAGACCGCGGACTTGTCTCGGTCTGCCGCATCTACGGGCTGCCGCGCATGACCGTGCTGCGCAAGCTCTATCTTCCGTCGATGCTGCCCGATATTTCCGCGGGGCTGTCGACGGCGCTCGGTCTCGCGTGGAAATCCGGCGTTGCCGCGGAGGTGCTTGCGGTCCCGCTGCACTCGATAGGCGCAAACGTTTACAGAGCAAAGCTCTATCTCGAAACGACCGATCTGTTTGCATGGACGTTAACCGTTGTGCTGCTCAGCATGCTGATATCAAAGCTGCTCTGCGCCCTTATAAGACGACCCGCCGTACGCGCGCAGCTTGCCACCCATGAGACATCGACCGAGACCGATTCTGCAACGGAAACAAATTCGTCAAGCACAACAGACACAGCAATCGTAACCGATTCTGCGGCGGCAACCGATTCAAATTGTACGACGGAAGGCAACACACGCGACACCGCCCGTCACGGCGAGACGGTACTCGAACGGGATGTCGCGCTGCGCGGGATATGCAAGAGCTACGGCGACCGGGCAGTGCTGCGCGGGCTCGATCTTACTCTGCGCGCGCACCGCGTGACCGCGCTGACGGGCGCATCGGGCATCGGCAAAAGCACGGTCATGGGCATACTGTGCGGTGAGGTCAAGCCCGACAGCGGCGAGCTGCTCGGACTTGAGCCGAACTGCTGCGCGCCCGTATTCCAGGAGCAGAGGCTGCTGCCGTGGCACAGCGCACTCGACAACTGTGCACTTTTCTCCCCGCTCGGCAAAAAAAGATATTCCGAGGCGCTGCGTGAAGCATCCGAGCTGCTGTCGCTGCTCGGCATAGACCGTGAATCGCAGCAGAAAACGCCCCGTCAGCTCTCAGGCGGCATGAATCAGCGCGTCGCAATAGCGCGTGCACTGATATCGCACCGACCGCTGCTGCTGCTCGATGAACCGTTCCGCGGACTCGACCCCGAGCTGAAGCGTCGGGTAATGGATGTCGTGCTTTCGTACGCCGACACCGTTTTGCTGATAACACACTCCCCCGATGAAGCGAAATATATGGGCGCGGATATCTTCCGTCTCGACCCGCCGACAGACAGCCCCGCCTAACAACATACTGCATAACAGCGGAAAAAAGAGACTGTTAAAAAAACAAGTTTTTTAACAGTCTCTTTTAATTTCAAGGGGATAGGTAAAAATGTTCGGAGTGACGCTCGCAGAAAAAGCGGATAATTATTCTGTCGGGAAAATCCGACAGGATTTCATCAGCTTTCCTTATGCTTGTGCTGAACAAGAACTCAAATCACACTTTTATTCGCTTTTTCGTTTCGGACTTTTTTAACATCCCCGGTATTATTTGTTCTTTTTATGCAGACGCTTATGGCAGAGCTCTTCGTAGCGGTCATAGTCGACCTCTCTCAGAATATTCTCAAGCTCCTCATCGCCCATTACGGTCGTTCTGCCGCTCTCGTACTGCGCATCTACTCGCGCCTTCATAGCGGCAACGAACGGCTCGCGCTTGTCGATAGCGCTCTCGCCCTCGAGTCTGAAAAAGCTGTTGACCCAGTGCGCGATTCCAGCAAGTCCGCTGTGCGAATCGACCGCGACCGATGCGGGTCTGCCGAGCAGCTTTGCGGTATCAAAGATGTTGTATATCTCCTCATCCTTGAGCAGACCGTCGGCGTGAATGCCCGCGCGGGTAACGTTGAAGTTTCTGCCGACGAACGGCGTTCTCGGCGGTATCTCGTAGCCTATCTCGTCCTCGAAATAGCGAGCTATCTCGGTGATAACGGGCAGCTCCATTCCGTCGGTCGTGCCGCGCAGGGAGGCGTATTCCATTATCATCGCTTCAAGCGGGCAGTTGCCCGTGCGCTCGCCTATGCCGAGCAGCGAGCAGTTTACGCTCGACGCACCGTAGAGCCATGCGGTGGAGGCGTTGGTAACGACCTTATAAAAGTCGTTGTGACCGTGCCATTCGAGCATTTCGCTCGGTGTTCCCGCATAGTGCATGAGTCCGTATATGATACCGGGAACGCTGCGTGGAAGGGCTGCGCCGGGGTAGGAAACACCGTAGCCCATCGTGTCGCAGGCGCGTATCTTTATCGGGATGCCCGCTTCCTCGCCGAGCTTGTTCAGCTCGGTCGCAAACGGAACGACAAAGCCGTAAAAATCGGCGCGGGTGATGTCCTCAAAGTGGCAGCGGGGGTAGATGCCGCGGTCGAGAATGTTCTTGACTACGCCGAGGTACTTATCGAGCGCCTTTGCGCGGGTAAGTCCCATCTTCTTGTATATATGGTAGTCTGAGCAGGAGACGAGAACGCCCGTCTCGCGGATGCCGAGGTCCTTTACAAGCTGAAAATCCTTGTCGGATGCGCGTATCCATGTGGTTATCTCGGGAAAATCGTAACCGAGGTCCTTGCAGCGCAGCAGCGATTCGCGATCCTTCTCAGAGTAGACGAAAAACTCGCTCTGGCGGATTATGCCGCGCGGTCCGCCGAGGCGGTGCATGAGCTTGAACAGATGCACTATCTGCTCGACGGTAAACGGCGATGTAGACTGCTGACCGTCGCGGAAGGTCGTATCGGTTATCCATATCTCCTTCGGCATGCACGTCGGTACAAAGCGGTGGTTGAACGATACCTTCGGTACGCTCTCGTAATCGAAAAGATGGCGGTAGAGATTAGGCTGCTCGCGGTCCTGGAGCTGATATTTATATGCCGACTGCTCGAGCAGATTCGTCGAGTCGGAGAATGTAAGCGTCTGGGGCGCTTCGCGCTGATACTGCATTAGATGATCTCCCTTTCATATTGCCGCATTCCGCAGCATGTGTTCACTCCGAATATTATACCACCGCGTGTGAATTATTGCAATAGCGCGCCGTCTTTTTTTAATAAAAAAACGCCCGTCTGAATATAGTTTTGAATTATGGCGACTATTAAAATGCACGATACGACCTGAAATGCGTCTCGCTCCATCGGGATAAAGTAAATTTTTCTCGCCTCCCGCGGCTCTGCCGTGTTCCTCTTGCATTTTTTCTGCGGATATGGTAGAATAAATACATTAGTACGTACAGTTATGCTCAGAGGTAGGCAATGAAAACGGCGCTGCTTGATTTTTCTCTTGACGAATTAAAGGAATATGTAAATGAGCTCGGCGAGCCCGCATATCGCGCGGGGCAGATAATGAGCTGGATGCTGCGCGGCGTGGAGCTTGACGGAATGACGAATCTCCCCGCGTCGCTGCGGGAGCGTCTTTCGCGCGAAGCAGAGGTCGGTGTGCCCGCGGTTGCGCGTCGGCTCGTCTCGGCTATCGACGGGACGGTAAAATATCTCTTCCGTCTATCCGACGGGCAGTGCGTTGAGAGCGTCGTCATGAAGTATGAGCACGGAAATACTATATGCGTTTCAACTCAGGTCGGCTGCCGTATGGGCTGCCGCTTCTGCGCGTCGACTATCGGCGGGCTTGTGCGTCATCTGCACCCGGGCGAAATACTCGGACAGGTCGTCGCGGCGCAGCGCGACACGGGCGAGCGGATAGACGGCATCGTGCTTATGGGAATAGGTGAGCCGCTTGACAACTATAATAATGTGATAAAGTTTCTGCGTCTCGTCGGCTCGCCCGACGGACTGAATATCGGATACAGACATATCTCGCTCTCTACCTGCGGTCTTGCCGACAGGATACCGCGTCTCGCGCAGGAGCGGCTTCCGATAACACTCTCTATCTCGCTGCACGCCGTCTCGGACGATGAGCGCAACGAGATAATGCCCGTCAACAGGCGCTTTAATATCGACACGCTTCTGCGCGCATGCCGCGATTACTTCGATGAAACGGGGCGCAGAATATCGTTTGAATTTACGCTGATAGCGGGACGCAACGACGATACCGCGCATGCTGAGAGGCTTGCGGCGCTGCTGCACCGCTACTTCGGCTCGGAGCCGTGTCACGTGAATCTGATACCCGTGAACGAGGTCAAGGAGAGGGATTTTCGCCGCAGTCCGCGCTCACGGAAGTTCTGCGAGGAGCTGTGCAGACTCGGTGTGAACGCCACCGTGCGTCGGCATCTCGGCGCGGATATAAACGCCTCCTGCGGTCAGCTGCGGCGCGCGGCGGGGCTTGCCGACACTGCGGAAAACAAGAAAACGCCCGATGGGGCAGAGGGAGACTGAAGGTATGATATTTTACGGACTCAGTGATGTCGGACTGCACAGAGAGAATAATCAGGATTCCTTCGGTTATCTCAAAATAGCCGAGAACGCCGAGATATTCGTCGTATGCGATGGTATGGGCGGCGCGAACGGCGGAAATATCGCGAGCGAGATGGCGGCGCGCGTGTTTACCGAATATCTCGGAAACGCGCTCGGTCAGTTTGTTTCGCCCGATACGGGAATGCTCGATCTGCCCGAGGATACCGACGCGCTCGGACCGCTCGCCGAGACGACCGAATTTTTCGGCGTCGGGAGTGATGCGAAATCGGGCGGCAGTGATGATGCGGGCGCCGCAGACGGGGCGGGACGCTCCGATGTCGGGACTTCCGACAAAGAAGATTCCGACGGCGTAAAGTCCGACGGTGTGAATGCGATATCGGACGGCGGCTCGGATGAGTCTGACGGCGAGACCGATGCCGTAGGCGGCGAATCGAACGGCGCAGGTGGTGAAACGTCCGACGGCGATGCTGCAGACAGTCAAACTGCTGACGGTAAAACTGCTGACGGTGACGACACCGTTACCGAATTCTCACCCGAGCAGCCGCTGCCGCATGTGGTCGAATCGCTGCTTGCCGATGCCGTTTCCGCAGCCAACGATGCCGTCTACGAGCGCGCGTCAAAGGAAAAGAAGCTGCGCGGCATGGGAACGACCGTTGTCGCGGCGCTGACCGTCGGTAACAAGCTGTACATCGCGAGCGTCGGCGACAGCAGGATATATCTGTTTTGCGGCGGCGACATGGTTCAGCTGACACGCGACCATTCATATGTTCAGTATCTCATAGATATGGGTCAGATAACGTCGGAGGAGGCACTGACGAACCCTTATCGCAACGTCATAACCCGCGCCGTGGGTAATGAAAAAACGGTAGAGACCGACACATCGTCCATGACGCTGACCGAGGTCCCGACCTACATTCTGCTGTGCAGTGACGGTCTGACGGGATATGTAGATGCGGACGATATCCGCGACACCGTTTGGGGCTACGGCAGCGATGCGGTAGGAGAGGACGATGCGGAGGAGGAGCTGCGCATAAAGACGGAGCAGCTTATCAATCGCGCAAACGAGGGCGGCGGCGGAGACAACATCACCGCGCTGCTGATAAAATACGTAGGGCAGGACGCCGAACGGGAAAAGGAAACAGCCAATGGATAAGTACGATAAATACGTCGGTCAGATATTCGACCGTCGGTACAGAATAGTACGGATAATCGGCGTCGGCGGAATGGCGGTGGTTTTCGAGGCGGTGGATACCGTCATGAAACGGACCGTTGCCGTTAAGATGCTCAAGGAGGAGATTGCGGGGGACGCACAGGCGGTGAAGCGCTTTATAAACGAGTCTCGCGCCGTTTCGATGCTCTCGCATCCTAATATCGTCAGCATATATGACGTGTCGGTACGTGACGACCTGAAATACATCGTTATGGAGCGCGTCGACGGCATAACGCTGAAGAATTACATGAATTCGCGCGGTCCGCTGCCGCCCAAGGAGATAATGAACTACACGGCTCAGATACTCCGCGCGCTCGACCATGCACATTCAAAGGGCATAATCCACCGCGATATAAAGCCGCAGAATATAATGCTGCTCAAGAACGGCAAGATAAAGGTCACCGACTTCGGAATAGCCAAGCTGCCGAACGCCGAAACGGTCACAATGACCGACAAGGCGATAGGAACGGTCTACTACATCAGCCCCGAGCAGGCGAGCGGAAAGAAGATAGACCCGCGCAGCGATATCTATTCGCTCGGCGTTGTCATGTACGAGATGGCGACGGGTAAGCTCCCGTTCGTCGCAGACAGCCCCGTTTCGGTCGCGCTGATGCAGGTTAATAATCAGCCGCGCCCACCCCGCGAGCTGCTGCCGTCAATCCCGCCCGGAGTCGAGGCAATGATACTGACGGCGATGGAAAAGGACCCCGACAAGCGCTTTCAGAGTGCGTCGGTCATGCTGCATTACGTGCTGCGGCTGCGCGAGGACCCCGGTTATAACTTCAAGGCGCACCACACGGGCAGCACCGCGCAGATACCCGTACAGCGCGGAAAGGGCGGCAAAAAAACCGCAAAGAAGCAGAGCCGCTCGATGTTCCCGATAATCGCGGCAGTCGTTACCGCCTTTATGCTCGTGCTGATAACGACGGGCATCGTCGTGCTGAAAAACGCGCTCGACCGCTCTAAGGAGTCGCAGGGCGTGACCGTCAATGTGCCGGGATACTTAGGTCAGATATATGACGACGAGCTGAAGCAGAAAATCGAGGACGAGGGGTATTTCAATATCATAGTTACCGAGGAATATGACCCGGACCATGAGGAGGGCTACATTCTCGCGCAGGAGCCCGACGAGGGGGCGGCGAGAAAGGTAAAGCGCGATACGCAGAAGGCGGATGTTAAGCTCACCGTCTGCACGGGCGCCGGCTCGTTTACGCTGGAGGATTATTCGGTAGTTGAGTATCGTACGGCAAAGCTTGAGCTGCAGAAGCAGGGACTCAAGGTCGAGGAATACGGTGAGTATGATAACACCCTTATTGAGTATTACACGCTGCGCACTGACCCGCCCGCGGGCTCGACCGTCAAGCGCGGTGATACCGTTAAGATATTTTACAGTCTCGGTCCGAATATTGAGTATGTGACGGTGCCGACCTTCGTCGGAATGTCCGAGTCGGATGCGATATCTACCCTGAATTCGCTCGGCATTACATACGGAAAGATAACCTATGAGAAGAACGATAAATATCCTAAGGGTCAGATAGTATTGCAGAGCAAGGCGGTAGGCTCAAAGGTGCCCGTCGGCGTGACCGAGATAGACTTTACGGTCAGTCTCGGAGACGGAAGCGAGGAAACGACGGATTCGGATAAGGATTGAACCGCCGATTCGCTGAAAAGCAAGGCGCGCGGCAAGCTTCCGTATTCGGAAACGGACGCGGCTGTGCCGACCCCCAAAAAATGATTTATGCCCCCGCAGATGCTTGCATCTGCGGGGGCATTTTAAATCGCTATGCAGGGAATTTTGAATCATTATGCGGGGGCATTTTGCGGGAGTACTTTGAACAGTTATGTGCAAATTTAAGCGTGCGCCTCGGGAGCGACAGACGCAAGCGGGGTATCTACTCCGTTTTCGCGCAGCACGATCTCCCTGCCCGATGAGAGGGCAAATATGACGCAGCGGTCGAGCGGCATACGCGCTATCTGCTCCGCCGCGCGCATGTACGTGCGCATCTGTTCGCCGTAGCGCTCCGTGAGCAGCCGTGCGGCTTTATCGGGGTCGTGGGGGAGACGGTCGG
>OIYV01001287.1_pt1 | contig 12156 bp, 11 predicted proteins | sample 1588251 | NCBI WGS metagenome assembly OIYV01 (sample SAMN03283282) | human gut metagenome | biome: human-associated habitat; material: feces | host: Homo sapiens | place: Peru | collected 2012
TAGTGGTGGCAGGGAGGCACGGTGGCCATTATTCGGTGACCAGGATTGGTCAAAATCGTTTGACTATTAGCGGCTAAAATCGCCCGGCGCTAACAATGAGCGGCCAACAGTGTCCGAAGGCAGCTCCAGGCCAGCACTCCGCACATATTTACGATGGGTTTAGTTTGCGGGAACCCCAGTCAACATCAGCGAACTTTCTGGATTTAGTTGGGGTGAGGACTGGTTGCCTGACGGATGTGGTGTGTCGAAAGATGGCGGCTCAATGGCGTGTGAGACAGCTCTGAAAAGCAGGCGTGCTTATCGTTAACGCCTGCCTCTCAGAACCGCTAGAGTATTTTGATAGGGCCAGTAACCACTGACTATTCGGCACAAGTCATGTCAGGATCTCATTCGGTTAAAGCGCAGCTTTGAAAGCTCTGCTTGATACGTCATTAATACGTGGCGCTCATCTTTGCTAGAGCATGGAATTGATTGTTTGGCGAAGTGGAATGTAATGAGCTAACGCTTCAGATAGTTCATCCTTAAGTTCTCCTTCAAGTAGACATATTGCACGATCGATATAGATTCTATTGTCTATTCCAAAGAAATGGCCAACGCTATTTGCAATTGATTTGTCATTAAAGAGACTAAGAACCGCATTGTAATTATGGCTTGAGATGGCTTCCTGATATCTGTCTCTAACAATTGCCTCTGTAGCTTCAATATCAATCGAGGCCGCAATACTATCGGAAGTCAACCGATCGTTATCTGAAATACTGATTCCCGAAAGTGCTTCTTTCACTCCCGCAACAAGCGCTTCTGATGTCTGTTTGGCTAGTTGTTTTTCGAATCGTTCAAACACATAGTGCTTTATGTTGTCAAAGACTTCTTCTTGATTTACGGCAAATCGATTTGCAAGTATCTCAACTACCTCTTTTGTGAGAAATAAGTTCTCAACTTCTGCAACTTGAAGTGTATAAATGTTGCTATTTTCGTACGCACAAAGCTGTTTGTCAGTTTTAAAATCTCTATCAATGATGCCCCGAGCTTTTATCGCGTGAAGACTGCGAGTTCGGTTGTAGGCTTTTACATTATTTATTACCTGTTCGCAGCCGCCCGAGGGGACTATGTAGTAGTTGGGAAAAAGGACAGAATAAATACGTTTATCGAAGCTTCCCTCAGCACCTTCAACGAACAGCACTTCTTTTCTATTGCCCAAAAGATCTATCAGCAATTCTTTTGGTAGATCGCTGTCGGGCAGGGATTCCAGGTCCCATTTGGTACCGTCGAAACTCTTGACCCAAATAGTGTCTGAGCTTTGGTGTGTTGAGGCAAAATTGACATCATGAGTTATGTAGATGAATAAACAATCTGGACGTGCTCGCTCTAAGGATCCCCACAGACGCCCCATGAGCGATGGATGTAAGTGAACTTCTGGCTCGTCCATGATTATGATTTTAGAATGAGGTGCACAAAGGACCTGGGCTGCAAGGTACAGCACGGAACGTTCTCCGTCACTCATCTGGGTCGCGCTGTAGCGTTTTGAACTGTCGGTTGGAATGGCGTAAAACGCAGCATCCTCATACTCTATTTTTCTTTGAGGAAAAACGCTGTCCCAAATTTTAATAAGCTTATCCTGTGCGGTTTCTGGAATAGGGGGTCTTTCTGATTTATTCGATTCGGCTTTCTTGCAATCGTCTATAAAATGCTGGTTATCAAGGTTGGCTTGGGCAATTAACGCAGCCAACACATCGTCGAAATCGCTAAGAAGCTTTGTGGTGTAGCTTGTGCCCCAATCCCAGCGTGCTCTTTTTCTCTCTTTTGCGCCGGGGCGGCTATAGATAACGATATCTTCTGCTTCGGCGAAACTCTTTAAAGGGATTCTCTCGGAAAAATTGATATCGCGCTGAGCCGAGATTCTATGAACTTTTTCGTAGTCCTGTTGCTCTATCCAAGCGCCAAGTTTCGATTTCCCTGATCCATTTGGCCCGATAATAACAACAGAATTTACTGTCGCCGTATGGTTGACTCTTATGTTATTCGAATCAGGAAGCCAATATTGATACAAAGATTCGTTTTCTGGCAATCATCTCACCTGGCCTAAGATACGTTCGCAGATAATGAAATTGTAGTATTCCAACTAAAGCCGTTGCCCCAGGAGATACTCGTGAGAACAATTGCACGAAATGCCTTGAAGTATCAGGGCTTCGATTGGCATTATATTGGGCCCGGCGTTACCGAAATGATGTGCATAATGACATCAAGGTGCTTCGGTTGTTTGGCTATGGCTGTAAATGCCGATTGTCCGTTCGAGTATAGAGGTTCGACCACAAGTCGATTGCGAAGTCGCAAAACGTTGCTTTGCGCTCAGCTAACAAAGTGCGGGCGCCTGTAATGTGTATTCATTTTATTTTGAATTAATTAATCGGGTCTATTGATTTCACTGAAATCGAGCCGAAGGAGCCTGATAAGACTTCTGGATGCTACTAATTCTGTCTATTTATCTCGATGTCAAGACGTTTAATTCGGAAGTGCGAACATAATTGATTTATACCTTCTGAGTACAACATCATTTTTTGACAACAAATACTGCGGACTGCAGGAGTTTCAATCTGGGTCTGGTCGGGGCTTCTTTGTTAATTTTTATGCTTCCGGATTTCGCCTCTATAGAAGACGATCCCCTCTCAAGTCCACAGCTAGATAATGGACAAAACAGCCGAATCGCTCTCCATACGTTTGACAATCACGGCAAGTTCTTCGTCCACATCTGGCTCGACGCGACCTACGTCAAGTGCCGCCGCGAGGGGCGTCTCAGGAGATGCACGGTTGCGTTCTGTGACATCCCGCTCACCGACCTCACTCAGGACCCCCCCCCGGCACTAATCCTTCTCCCCATGTGGAACCCCTCGTTCACTCGACTGCATGGCGACGCGAGCGCAACGGGAGGGGCAAGGGGATGCCTTTAATGGCAGTGCCGAACGGCAATACTCGGCTGGGTGGACTGCGGGGCTGATTCGCAATACAGGTGGCGTCTAAAGGACCTAAGACTCATCCGGCACCTTGTCATACGGGACACACTGCTGGACACTCATTTTCGTATGACTGAGAACCCTCGGCCCGCCCAGCGGTTTGCCATGTTCACATACAGGCCAGAGCGGACAATTTGGACGTCCATTCTGCCAGCGATTTCGTTTGTGCGGTCATCAGCACTCTACGCCTTCGCTTCTTTATAGTTCACGAATATGGAGGAGTCGCCCCAATTTTCGCCGTTATAGCGATCTGCATCCGCCAGGCCCAACTACTTGGAGTTCAGGGGAGCAACCGCTGCGGCAAGAGAAGATTTACCCGAGCAGTTCGGCGCGATGAAAAAGTTCGGGCCGTTCGGGTAGAAGTCGCAGCCTACAATGAAACATCTGATTCCCTTGACACGTTTGCATGCAATGCCTGCGATTCTCGTCATCAAGAACCTTATGATTATCTAATCTGTGGCCCCAATCATGCCGCATAGAACCCTCGCGTTAAACGCATGGCCTTAAATGATCTCTCTATCCTCTCCCGGCCCTTCCCTTAGCAAACTGGAGAAAGGACAGCACAAATTCATCCTTTACGGCAAACAAAGGGAGCAGGAAAGCGATATCAAACCCTATGAAGGTCATGACAAGACGCACTATAGCAGGCATGGCGACACAAGCCGACCCAATCAAGGCGCAAATCAAGCCGGCAAACAGCCCGCAGAAAACGTAGCGGAGAAGATGGAGTCCCCTCCGATTGCGCGCTAGCATCGACCTGAGAGCGACGGCTTGCATTAAAACGACGACGAATTCCGTCACCATTGTCGACAGCGCCGCGCCGCTAGCATCGAAAACTGGAATCAATGCTAGATTGAGAGCGAAATCTACTATGGCGCCGACTACGACGGAGCAGAGTACGACTCCTTCCCTTCCCAAAGCCACAAGCGTCTGGGTGCCCAACACGCCGCTCATACCGTTGGCGACAACAGCAAGCGTGATAATCTGCATTGCTGGGATGGCGGGATCGTAGCCCTGTCCTGCGAGGAGCCTTACCATATCCGTCGACTCAACGACGCAATACACCGCGACGGCAATCGCAAGGCAAGTGGTAAAATTCAGCGACTTAACCATAAGCCCCTCAAAACGTAAGGCATCCTCCTTCTTCGCATAGAGCGACATGCGGGGAAGGAGCACTGTCCCGAGAGACATGACCAAACTAAGCTGCAGGCCCTTTAACTTCGTTGCAGCGTTATAGTAGCCGACCACGTCGGAAGACTTCATGAATCCCAACATCACCGTATCGAGGTTCGTGTAGACGCTCACAGCAAGATTCTGAGCGAAGAGTGTGAAAATTGGCTTCAAATGACGCTTGAAATCGTAGGACACGTATCTCTTGAACTTCATGAGCCTCGGAAGGCGTATGAAGTTCAGCACATTAGAACCCACAGCAGCTAAAACGGTAATGGCTGCGTAAACGACGTAATCACTCTCTGCATGCACTAGTGCGAACATAAGAATGATGGAGATCAACTTGAAGAGAATGTTCCTGAATGTGATGTAGTCATACTGCTCAAGAGCCTGGTAGAGCCAGTTAGCGCCGAACATGTTGAGGAGGATATTCAGCCCGTTGATCAAGAACAGTACTTTTTCCTCGCGAAACTCGGGGACAAGGAACACACATGCTAGGTATGTGAGTGCCGTCAGCAACGTCACTGAGAGGTTGATGAGGAGAATTTCCTGAGCCGTCTTGGACAACTCGTCCTCGTTTTCCCTTACCCGGGCGCACGCGCGTATGCCGTAAGTCGGAATGCCTAGCGATGCGACCATCATGAAATAGTTCGCCACAGAAGAGGCAAAGGCTATCTTTCCATTGCCTGCAGCCCCCAACACGCGTGCAACATAGGGAAACGTAATGAGGGGAAATATGAAGCTCGATGCCGTGAGAATGAAATTCATCACGAAGTTATACTTGACGGAATGTATCTTTACTTCTCGTGGCATTCAAACACTCCAAGATATCAACAATGGCTCGCCCCGTGCATCGGAGCCTGACGAGGCAAGCCAATCAATAATAAATTCAAATTGCAACTAAGCAGTCATGATTCTAGCGGAAGCCAAAACCTCCTCGTCAAAGCGCCGCTTCTCGTCAGCAATCCAAGCACGATAGGAGTCGAACTTCTGAGTTTCCTTCTCGAAGTCATCGAAACACTTCACAATGCAGTTGTGAATGTCATCCATCTTGTATGGATCGTCAAATTTGAACTCAGGCAGTATGGGCACGTCGATATCATTCCGGGCAGAGCCTCGTCGGTTGGTGATTACGCAGCAGCCGCACATCGCCGCCTCCCTCGGTATCCTATCCTTGCCTGGATGGTAGCCGAAGTCGATATAAACCTTCGCCGTTCGCATCCTTTCAGCCATTTCCTCCCGACTAAAGCCCTGCAGTGGCACCCAGGTGATATCGGGATATCTCTCAATCAGCCTGCTGGTCACCTCGTATCCTTTGCGAGGGTTGTATAGCACGACGTCCTCGCGCTCGCTATCGGAAGCACCATTCAGGTAATCAAGGTTGATGTAGTCGGAGAGATCGTGAATCGCCTTCTGCGGAACGCCGAGCGCATCTCGGATGAATTCACGCGCATATTCGCTTTGAACGAAATTCTCCGCATTGAGCCATTGGCCCGTAATCCTGTTGTAGACATGGTAAGCGTAATGCTTGGGATCCTTACGTATATCCCGGACCTTCGACGCAAACGATTCCGGTTCGGCAAACTTGTAGCCGTAGTAATTGCTGGCACTCAGCCACCAAATCGCTTTTCGTGCCCTCTTGTATTTTCTAAGCAGGTGGACGAATGCCTCGTAGGTGACCAAGATAGAGTCCTCGATGTCAGGACACTCGAAGCAGTAAGGATTCTGATATTGGGAATAAGCTCCCTCGCAAAGGGCCACCTCGCCTTCATTGCCGAGCAGCATTACCGCCTCATAGCCATACGCTCTCAGGGAGTGGCAGTATTGCTGAAGCAGCTCAGCTCCTCCCGTCGCGTAGCTCGTGTAGTTCACTATGTAGAATTTCATTCCCTTTCCCTTCTTTAACGTCCACCAAATCAAACAGCTAGGTCAAAGAACCTTCAATACCCGAGCGGGGTTGCCCCCGACGACGGCTCGCTGCGGCACGTCGTGCGTGACGACTGCGCAGGCTCCAATGACGGCTTCATCCCCGACGGTAACACCCGGCAATATGACCGCATACTCCCCTATCCAAACGTTGCGGCCCACCTTAACAGGCCCCTTGCTGTGCAATGTCCTGTCGATGGGAGGGATGCCGACCTCCTCCGCACAAACGCGACCATGACCGTGATCGATAATCACGACACCCGTGCCGATAAGGGCATTGTCGCCAATTTCGACGGAGTTAATGGCACCAATGTGACAGGAGGCAGTGACGCTAACATTCTTCCCGAATACGATCCTCGGGTTGAAATCTTCATCGGTTCCTGGTCTTGAATCCCACGCCTCAATCCTGCAGCGCGGACCGAACGCACAACCATCCCCGAAGGCGATATGCTCGGGACCGCGAATGATGACCGTCTCATCGAATGCGCAGCGACTTCCGATAACGGCACCACGCAAACGCCTGATACGAAACAAAAAGCTTTTCAGCCTAAGGCAAATCCCGGAGACCATCACGAATCACCGCCCTCCGCAGAGAACACTTCGTCCATCGCCGCCTTAACCGCCTCCAGATAGCCGTACCCGAAGTGACCGTCAGGTTCTAAGTGGTTGCCCTCGCCCCACTCGTTCCATGCGTTGATAAGCACCGCACGAGCATCAACAGCAACGGCATGCTTAAGCTGGGCACGAAAGTATCTCTCGAACTTTTCCGGCCCGTCATGCATCATCACCTGCGACAGATAGCCACGCCGCGCCGAATTGTCGAACGACGGAAAAGCCCCGAGCACAGCATCCTTATCTGGACGTACGCCCTCGTTCAGGATGTAGCGCCACACCTTATCGTAGTCCTCGGGATCCATGATTACCTGATGCCCTAGCTTCGAAAGAAGCGCCCGGTTAAGAACCTTGCGGAACTTCGTGCCATAGTCCGACTTCCAGCTTGCCTTGAAGTACGAGGGCTCACGGTAGTAAATCGCCTGATACAACGGGTCTTCAACCTCGTCGATCTCCTCGTGGAAGAAATCAGGCGAGGTAGCTATGAAGTAGATGCCATCAAAACCGTTCTCACATGCGAGCCCGTTCCAGACCTTCGCCATCTCATGGAAGACGATGAGATCCTGCGGACGGTACACGACAAACAGGGGCCTATTGTCGAACTTCACATAGCGATCATCTTTGAAAAACGGCAGCAGGTAGTCGAAATGGTCCCGCCAGTCCCTCTCATTGCCGTACTCCTGGCGCCACAGCATCTTCTGACTGCCGCCATACCAGTTCTTACGCCAGTCTTCGTTGGCCCAGTAGACAAAATAGGGCATGTCAATCTCGGGATGCGCCAGCAGCACCTCCATAGGCTTCTCAAGAAGGTGAGAGCCGAGGCTGTAATAGTGGTAGAAGGCGAAACCGTCGATTCTGTACTTTTTCGCGAGACCCGCCTGCCACTCGAGCGTCTCCGGCCTACTCTGGTCGTATTCACCCTCTAAGGGACGTTTGGGCTGCCGGTGCCCCTTGAAAAGAGGCTTGGCGTTGCGCATCGCGACCCAGTCGGTATAGCCCTCCCCCCACCATTCATCGTTGTAGGGCGTCTGGTAGAACTGAGGCAGTAAGATGGAAAATACTTTTGTTTTTTTCACGATTTTATGACACTCCTTATTTCCTTTAGCGCATCAAGTGATATAAATTGCATATTTTCGATACCAGTTGCATATTTTGATATCGTTAATTCTTATGAGAACTCCCAATTCCACTCAGTAATTTGCTGAAAAGGGCAGCTAAATAGTATCGTCCATATTCAAGCAGTCTAATACGCAAACGAATATCGACTCGCAACCCATCTAAGCAAGGCTTAGAAAGGCAATTCGAAAACCAGGGAAGAGCACTCAATTCTTCCATTTCCTTTGCTAAATAATGGACATTCCTTCCAGCTGCAAGCCTTCTCATGTCATGAGAAATCAGGGCAATGCTGTTCTGCTTAAGTGATTGTTTAAGATCCTGCTGCCCCTGAAGTGAATCCAAGAATTGAAATACTTCATTTTCAACTAAAGCTTGCTGTCTGCAATACTCAAACGAAAATGTTCCATTTGTAGTCGAAGAACAGTTAGTGCGATAAAAATATAAAGCTTTGTCATGGAGATAGAACGTTTGCGCCTTTTCAAGAACACCGATCATTTCAAGCCGATCCTCACACATACGCAGTCCCTTGGAAAAAGGGTAATCGCCAATCCCGAGACATTCGCGACGTATGGCCTTTGTAGCAAGATTGTTCAGCTGATATCCCGATGCAAATGCGGAGACAACCATTTCTTTTAGAACAAACCCGGCTCTATTCACTCCTAAACAGGAATAGTCAACCAGACTATGGTTCCCATCTTTCTGATCTGCCATATTGAAAAGAAGAACGTCGCAAGCCCTCTGATCGACAACTTCACGAATCTCGCTGAGTGTAGTCTCATTTATAAGCGCATCATCGGAGTCTAAACAGATAACGTATTTACCACGCGCTTGAGAAAACGCACGCCTTCTTGCCAAAAAAGGACCAGAATTTTCAACCATACTAATAACGGTAAGTCGTTCCGCAAAAGATGGATCAGTCTCAGCGAAGCGCTGTATCTCGTCAATTGTCGCATCTGTTGAGCAATCATCACATACAATCAATTCCCAGTCATCGAATGTCTGAGAGGCAACGCTAATAAGGCTATCTCGAATGAATGTCTGGGCATTAAACGTAGGGATACAGATTGTAAAAAACGGTTCAGGGTTCATAGCCAGCTCGCAAGTTTTCATCCACGCATCCTAAAGACAGAGCAAATACGGAATAACTTCATGAGAATGCTGAATGTAGTAATAGTCGAAACTCCACAGCACAAAGAGAACAACAGCAACAGCGGCGAAAAACAGCCTTGTATTCCTGTCTGATATCTGAGATGCCACATATGGAATTAGCAAAACGGAAAAGTATATGAATGTCATACCAATTCGGTAGAGATAAAAAGTCCATAGGCTCAAAGGCAATAAGACGACACCAATGGTCACAAGGGCAATCAACGAGACGTTCGTTTTCGATTCGATATTATCTTTCTTAATAGAAAACAGAAAACCCAATATAAATAAAACCCCGAAGACGCCGTACGTGATCATCAGCGTGCGAGTTCCACCGCCAGCAATATGCTGCGAACCATCAACATAATCGCCAAATAAACCTGTTGCTGCAGAAAAAAGTTGTATTAAGGGCATTGAAAATATAGTGAGCACAACGGCAACCATGCAAATCAGGATATATTTGAAGCTGCCGGAAAAACCCTTGCCCTCAGCATAAATAACAACAGGAAGAATCACCAAACCGACTATGGCTGAAGAGTGAAACAGCAGGGCGCAAGAAAAAGCTAGTGCATAAGAAATAATCCCCCTTCGTTTCAAAAGTGTATATGCAAGAAGCAAGAAGCTCATCGCCACCATCTGCCGCATCATGTTGAGCGACATCGGAAAAAAAGCTATGCCGAAAAGAAAAACAGCAAACGGTGTATAGGATTGCAGTTCGATTCGAGCCGAGCATAAAAATGGCGCAAAAACTAACGCGCCCATTGCCGTCAATGGGGCATTAACGCTGCCAAATAGATTTGATGTCGCCCAAACTAGAATTTTGGCAAAAGGACTCCAAGTCGAGTAAGCGCTCGAATTGAAAAAACTCCAAAAATCAAAGAGCCTGGCAATCTGATACGACTCTACGCCATAACCAGCCGTATCAGTCCCGACGCTTAAATCTCGAAACCCGGCAAGCACAGCGAAGAAAATTACTAGCGCTGCGTAGATAAGTTCTTCCAGCGATCGCCTATCACATTTTTCTGCAGCGTATGACAAAGCGGCTCCGACAGTGGCGATAATCAAATAGCTAGCCATGTAACTCGAAACCTTTCTTACTAACTAGCGTTGAGTCTCCAAGTTTTATCGCAGTGTAGAATTGGCCAAGACATCTCGGCCATTGCTTGAGACAACGACTCTTAAATAAGTTGATAACAGCGGAAAAAACATTATTGCATGAGCGAATCTTGCAGTAAGCGGTTAAATGACGCATCTCTTTAAGCGTAAGAAAGGGGCCAAATAAAGAAAGGAATTCATAAGCTTGGTCAATGGTCGAATCCATTTGAGCAGCCATAAAATCTAGTTGCCTAGCACGCCCTAAGGGCGAGTATTTCTTTGAACCTACCTCATTGTCACCATGCTGACGATATAAACTCAACGGTGTATCAATGTAGTAGATACACCCCAGAGCAGAGGCCACAAGCATAGCCCACCAATCATGCATCGCTATTTTAGAGATATCATTGCAGTTGAGCATAGCCTCGATTAGTTTTGAATTTACAAGCATAGTGCAACCGGCGGCAATATTAAGGACAATTAAATTTTCAAGCTTCAGCCTGTCAGTATCAAACTTCGAGCGCCTCTCAAAAGAATCGGAGAGGATATTCAGCTTCGCATCCACAACTTTCATGTCACAAAACACCAGCAGGGGGAGATTCTCCCTCTGCCCATCTTCCAACGCTCGAAGCGCCACAAGGCTTTTCTCCACCTTCTCAGGAAGCCACACATCGTCTTGATCGCAGAACATGCAGTAATTAGCGTCGGAGCAACGCATCAAGGAGAAGAAGTTCTCCTTAGCCCCGCCGTGCTTAACGCCCTCGGAAACAATTCTGATACGATTATCGTCAGCGGAGTAGCGCCGAACAACGTCAAGCGTCCTGTCGCTCGAGCAGTCATCAGAGACCAGCAAGCGCCAATTTTTGTGCGTCTGGGCTTGGATTGACTCAATCTGCTCACCAACAAATCGTTCGCCGTTGTAGGTAGCCAACAGAATATCGACTAGAGGCTCAGTCATTTTTAAATCCACCATCCTCTGCGGCCAAACGCCCTTCCCTAGCTCCGGCAGCGTAGGCACGTAACGTCCGCAAACGACCTCTCTCCAGCACGAGATCCCGGAGTTTGATTGCCATGATATATGCGCGCTCCTCGAGCCCAACCTTCGACCAGCCGTACTTCTTTTCCAAAATCACCCATGAACGCGCCTTGTCTTTCATACGCGTAGCGGAGTGATTCGTACGGTAAAACGGCCTACCACCTTTAAAGGTAGGCAAGGTAAATGCATACTCACGGCGGCCCATCTCATGAAGAATCATGGTTCTCATATCGCGGACGATCCGATAGCCGTGCGCTCGCACGTTTGCGCAAAACTCGTAATCCGCCCAGTCGACGAAAATCCTCTCATCGAACCCACCCGTCTCGCGCCAAACGTCCAGGCGCACAAGAGCACCAGAGGTGATGACGCGCTTCACCGGTACAATGGAATCGAAAGGAGCAAAGCCCTCATTCTTGTTCCTGTCGACGATCTGAGGAGACACAATGCCGATATCCTCACACATGCACTCAGCGAGGGATGTGACCATACCTTCAGATACGACACTGTCCTGATCAAGCAGCAACGCATAGCGAGCTCGCATTCGCGAGGCCTTCCTGCAGCCCTCGTTCAAAGAAATGGGGAGGCCGCTATTCTCCCCGTTGAGGAAAACGGTGCAGTTACCCGTTCCGTCAAGCAAAGACACCTCGTCGCGGTTATCAGACTCGTTGTCAAAAATAAGTACTTTAGACACTTGATTCGACACGGCGTCAACATTCTGTCGAAGACGTTCAATATCTGGGTTATAGGAGATGATGATGGCGACAGTCTCGTCAGCGACGGAGGAGCCCATAATGCTCTTGTTCAGAATCAATCACTCTCCTGTGCCACAAAGATCGCTAAGATACTCCCCCAGCTCTTCCTCCCAGTCGGGCATGTGGAAGCCGGCCGACTCGAGCTTGGACAGGTCGAGCGCGGAATGAACCGGGCGCGGGGCGATGGGACCCTCGGCGCTCGCGTAGTAGTCGACGGTGCTGACCGGTACGACCCTGTCGCCGTTGCCGTTGGCGGCCTCGAAGACGGCGCGGGCGATGTCGGCCCAGGACTTGA
>OIYV01001288.1_pt1 | contig 12156 bp, 10 predicted proteins | sample 1588251 | NCBI WGS metagenome assembly OIYV01 (sample SAMN03283282) | human gut metagenome | biome: human-associated habitat; material: feces | host: Homo sapiens | place: Peru | collected 2012
TTAGAAGTATCAACAGCCTCAAATATATTTAAGTATTTATTAATATTCTTAACAACACTTTTAACCGCTGTAGATAATTGAGTACTATTACCTCTCTTTACCGAAGAATAAATTATTATTTGAGGATCATCTTTAGGCCACATTCCCATAAATGACTTAGCAACATTATAATCATCATTATAATAAGTACCATACCTATCATTTACAAGTTGAGCAGTACCAGTCTTACCAATTAAACTAGCATTTTTAACTTTATAAACAGTTCCTGTCGCTGCATACCAATCAGAATTAACTGTATTATACATAAGTTCCTTAATCTTATCAGTAGTAGAAGACGATGCAACTTTCTCTATCTCTTCTCTTTTTCCTGTATAAACTTCCTTACCATTTTGATCAAGCACCTTATCTATTATATAAGGCTTAAGAAGCATTCCATCATTCGCAATAGCAGTAAGAGCCTTTATATGCTGTATAGGCGTCGTAGTAATACCTTGTCCAAAAGAAGCATTATATACCTCAGTTTGATACTTAAAATTAATTTGACCTGTAACCTCATTATTCAAAGTTATTCCCGTTTTAGAACCAAAACCTAACTTTTTAAAATAATCCTCTAAAATTTTTTTATTTATGAAATTATTCACAATATTTATAACCCCAACATTAGAAGAAGCCATAAAACCTTGATCATAAGTAATCTTACCAAAACCACCCGCTTGCCAGTCATTTATAACCGTACCATCATCAGTTTTATATCTACCCGAAGAAAACTTAGAAGAACCACGATAAGTACCAGCCTCCATCGCCGCCATATAAGTGTAAGTTTTCATAATAGATCCTGGCTCATAAGCCTCCGCTACTGTTATATCTGTCCAGTTCTTAATATTTTTTTTATTTGGATCAAAAGATGGACTCTGAGCAAGTCCAAGTATTGCCCCAGTTTTAGCATCCGCAATTACCATAGTCATCCAATCAAATTTACCCTTACTTCTAGCATCACTTAAAGCCTGTTCAATAAAAAACTGAATATTAGAATCAATCGTCAAATAAACATTATTCCCGTTTATTGCTTTTACTGTAACCTCACGAGTTCCAGGAATTTTATAACCATTTAAATCCTTTTGATATGTAGTATACCCATCAGTACCCGAAAGAACCTTATCAAGTAAAGATTCCATTCCAAACTCTCCAACTATTTTCTCATTCTCATCATTTTTAGCATACCCTAGAGTATAAGATGCAAAGTTCCCATTAGGATAATACCTCTTCTCATTCTCAATAAAATCAAGTCCTGGTAAATCAAGTTTCTCAATTTCTTCTTTCTCAAGTTCAGTCAAATTCTTACCATAAGAGCCAAACTCAACCTGATACTTATCATTTTGATTTAATATTTTATAAATTTCACTTTCTTTCATTCCAAGTACTTTAGACAACTTCTTAGCAGTAGTTTTCTTATCTTTAACATGATAAAGTTTATCCTCTCCCTTACTTCTAGACTCATCTAAATAAGCAATCAAAGTATAAGAAGAAACATTAATCGCTAAAGCCTCACCATTCTTATCATAAATATTACCCCTAGTAGCGCTTATAGTCTTAGAAACAACACTACGCGTACTTGCAAACTCTTTTAAATTTACACCATCAACCTCTTTAGAAAGAGCAAGAAAAAAAAACTCTTCCAATAAGCACCAAAAAAGAAACAAGAGCAAGAACAATAAAAATATTAATTATTTTGTTATTCTTACTCTCATTCATCTTATCACCTTACTTATCTATAGTTTTAATACTATTACTAGTATAACTTAATCCCATCTTTTTTGCAACAGTTTCCAAATGTTCTAAAGACGCAAGTTCATTAATTTTCATTTGTAAACTCTCATTATTTTTATTTTGGATACTTATCTCATCCTTACTATTTTCAAGTCCATAATTAATTTGACTAAGCGCACTTTTCGCATAAACACTCATAAAAGGATATGAAATAACCACAAAAGCCGTAATAAATAATAAAACCTTTTCATACTTAGTCATCTTACTCTTACGCTTTCTTTTAGTTTTACTCTTACTCATAAGTACCTCCTTATATTTTTCTACAATATTTATCTTATTTTTTCAATTACTCTCATCTTCGCAGATTTACTTCTTTTATTACTACTAATCTCATCAAAACTAGGAACAATAGGCTTATTAGTAACTAATCTAAATTTAGGTTTAAACTCATCAGGAATATTAGGCATTCCCTTAACAACCTCATCAACCTGTGTATATTCTCTAAATATATTCTTACAAATCTTATCTTCCAAAGAATGAAAAGTAATAACTACTATCCTAGAACCCACCTCAAGAAGTTCCAAGCAATCAGTAAGAGCCTTTTCAAACTCTCCAAGTTCATTATTAACCTCTATTCTAAGAGCCTGAAAAACTTTCTTAGCAGGATGAGTATTCCTCTTTTCCTTATATGGATAACATCTATCAATAATATCAACAAGTTCAAAAGTAGTAGATATTTTTTTATTTAAACGCACAGTTACAATTTCATTAGCAATACTCCTAGCATGCTTTTCTTCCCCATACTTTCTAAATATTCTAACTAAATCCTCTAAAGAATAAGTATTAACTACATCATACGCAGAAAGTTTAGCATCTTGATCCATCCTCATATCAAGAGTAGCATCCTTCATATAACTAAATCCTCTTTCTCCCTCATCTATTTCCGGAGAAGAAATACCTAAATCAAAAAGAACTCCATTAACCTTAAACTTCTCTTCTAAAACTACATCCTTTATATTAATGAAACCAGTATTCACTATTTTGTAATTATTACCAACTTTACTTAAAACTTCATCAGAATATTTAATCGCATCAATATCTTTATCAAAAGCAAGTAAAAATCCCTCAGGAATTCTCTTTAAAATTTCCTTACTATGACCAGCGTATCCTAAAGTGGCATCAATATAGTTCCCGTCCTCTTTTATGTTTAAATAATCAATCGCCTCATTTAAAAGCACACTTATATGTTTTTCCATATTACACCTCAAAAGTAGTATCAAAAAGATGATCAGCAAGGGAAGAAAGTTCCTCTTTACTATCAGAAACAAAACTATTCCATTTCTCCTTAGACCAAATTTCTAGCCTATCATTAACACCAATTATTACAGTCTCTTTATCCAAAGAAGCATAATCTAAAAGTGGTGCTGGAATTTTAATTCTTCCCTGCTTGTCAAATTCTGCATTAGTGGCACCGGATAAAAACATTCTAGTGAAACTACGGGCATCTTTTTTTGTAAATGGTAAGGCTTTAAGTTTAGAAACTATTAATGACCATTCTTTAAAAGAATAAAGAAACAGGCAATCTTCAAGTCCACGAGTAACGATAATATTTTCCCCAAGTTCCTCGCGAAGTTTAGAAGGAATTATAAGCCTTCCTTTTTCATCAATATTATGATGAAACTCTCCCATCAACATAAAATCACCCCACTTTTCACCACTACAATCCACTGTCTACCACAATTTTACTATTATTATACTATTTTGTAAATACTTTTTCACAATTTTTCATATTATTTTCACATTTCCTGTAAAGAAAAAACTGCAATATCTAAATATTAAGATATATTACAGTCCTTAATTAGTTATTTTCTCAAAAACTTTTATCCCATCCATCGCCGAAGTAGTTATACCACCAGCATAACCAGAACCCTCACCACAAGGATAAATCCCCTTTATATTACTCATTAAATCGCCATCCCTATTTATTCTTATCGGCGAAGATGTCCTAGTTTCAACACCTATCAATAAACCATTCTTAAAGCCTTTTATTTTCCTATCAAAATTATTTATCCCCTCAATCAAAGGTTTCTTTATATAATCAGGAAATATTTCACTTAAATTACTATAAATATAACCACCCTTTATGAACGGCGTATAATCTTCACACTCACAAGAATGATCACCACTTTCAAAATCACAAAAAGATTGAATAGGTATTTTACCATTTCCTAATTTATAAGCCCTCTCCTCAAGACTCTCCTGTAATTCCATACCACTAAACAATTCATCACCATAATCATCCTGATTAACCGTAACAACTATAGCACTATTAGCCTTACCACTATCTCTTTTATAATTACTCATTCCATTTACTACCAATCTATTTGCCTCAGATGATGAATTTATCACATACCCACCAGGACACATGCAAAAAGAATATACTCCCTTAAAAGAAGAAGATTGATAACTAAGTTTATAATTAGCGCTCCCCAAACACTTAGCCCATTTTCCATACTGATTTTCATCTATTAAACTTTGATCATGTTCTATTCTCGTTCCTATTGCAAATGGTTTAGAAGACATCTCAACTCCTCTTTCATTTAGCATCCTAAACGTATCCCTAGCACTATGACCAATTGCCAAAACTAAAGCATCACACGAAATAGTATCGCTTCCATTTACTATAACTTCCTTTATAAAACCATTTTCGCACTTTATATCCGTCAAAGTTGTATTATATTTAAATACTCCTCCCATTTCTATTATTTTTTTCCTCATATTTATTATAACCCTTCTCAATATATCTGTACCAATATGAGGATTCTTTTCATAAATTATTCCCAAAGGCGCACCACACTCTATAAATATTTCAAAAACCTTTTTCATTCTAAATTCTTTATCTTTTACCAAAGTATTTAGTTTACCATCAGAAAAAGTACCCGCACCACCTTCACCAAATTGTACATTTGAATTTTTATCTAAAATACCAGTATCCCAAAATTTCTCCACCGTAGAAACTCTTTTCTCTATACACTCACCACGTTCTATTATCAAAGGTTTATAACCATACTTAGCCAAAAAATAAGCACAAAAAAGGCCCGCTGGTCCTGCACCAACTACTATTGGCTTTATACCCTTTTTTAAATTTGGAACATATTTATATTCTTCATCAAAAACCCTAACTACATTATCACTAAATCTTATTTTATTCTCATTTTTTAACTTTAAATCAATTTCATATACATAAAATATATCATTCTTATCTCTAGCATCTATTGACTTTTTATTTATACTTAAATCAACGATATCACTATTCTCTATCCTTAACATTTTTACTATTTTTTTTCTAATATTATCTATATTATCATCATTTATTCTAATTCTAACTTGTCTTACTCTAATCATCAATATCACTTCCCGAAATCATCCCAGTTAAAAAGGCAAACGAAAGATTATAACCACCACAATCTCCCCATATATCCATCACTTCACCAGAAAAATACAAATTTTTAATTATTTTAGATTCCATATTCTTAGGATTAATTTCCTCCAAACTTACTCCTCCACCACATACTTGCGAAATTTCAAATAAAGAAGGTTCCACTATATCAATTTCAAACTCAGTTAAATTCTTTATCAAAGTTTGCACCTGTTCATTTTCCAAATCATCAAAACTAGTATTCCTTTTAATTTTACACTTTTCTAAAATTATTCCAATTATTTTATAATTTAAAAACCCCTCAAGAAGTTCAAAAACACTTCTTTTATATAATCTCCTATTTCTTTCTCTAAAAAAAGTCATAGGCTCATCCTCCAAAAAAGGCATAAAATTTATCTTAATTTTTTCCTTTCTATTCAAATAAAGTCCCTTATTTACATAACCACTTAAATTAAAAACACATATTCCACTTATTCCATCCTTAGAAAATTGTATTTGACCATCCTCACTCTTTATAAACTCATCATCTTCATATAAAGAAACTCTAACAAAACTCCTTACACCATCCCATCTTTTTTGAAAAGACTCATTAGTCTTTAACTTTACAAGCGATGGATATAGCATCTCCAACTTATGTCCAAACCTCTCAAGTAAAAAACATAAATTACCATCAGAACCTGTCTTAGGAAAAGATTTAAGACCCGTAGCCACAATAACCTTATCACAAGTTAATAACATATTATCTGTAACAACTTTAAATAAATCACCCTCTTTAGTTATATCAAAAACCTTTTCATTAAATACTATCTCAATACCCCTTTTCTTAACCTCACAAAATAATGCTTCATACATAGCATAAGCAGTATTAGAATAAGGATAATAATATCCATTTATAATCAAAGAAACTATCCCTAAATCACTAAAAAATTCAAGTAATTTATTCCTACGCGTTTCCGTAAATAAAGAAGAAAAAATATCAACATTATTTCCATGATAATGTTCTATATCAAAATCTTCATTAAAATAATTGCATCTCCCATTACCAGTTAGTAATAACTTCTTTAATATCTTCTCATTTCTTTCAATAACAATAACCTCTTCACCCCTTTTTTTAGCAAAAATAGCAGAAGTTATCCCCGATACTCCACCACCAATTATCACCGTCTTAGTCATACATACCTCCTAAATAAAACCTTTCCTATATTATAATATCTTTTCTAAAATAATTAAAGAAAAAAGAAAGAAATAAATCTTTCTTAAAGTCCTCCACCTTCACCAAAAGACTCCAACTCTTCAGGTGTAACAGTAACAACAATCCTCATTCTCCTAGAACCACATACAAAAAGTGCTTCACCTTGAGAATAACGTTTTATACTTTCTTTTTCATTATCATTTAAATCTATTAACAACGAAAGATCCTCAACAGCCTGTTTCTTTAATCCCATTACTAAATAATAAGAAGCATTATCAAATATAGCCTTACCTTGAGTAATTACACTTTGAGAAGTAAAATCACTTGGTTGTTGAGTAATTATTATATTACCAGTATTATACTTACGAGATCTTCTTTGAATTTGTGCCAAAAAGTCCGCACCAAGTACATTACCACCAGATAATAATACATGCGCTTCATCAACCATAAGAACTGTATTTTGTGATGAATCAAGACACAAACTCCAAGCATACTTTAATACATTAAATAAAAGTGCATTTCTAATATTAACATCAGAATTCATAAGTTCACGAATATTAAATACTATAAAATTACTTCTCGGAGCAATCGTAGTCTTACCATTAAAATAAAATCTAAGTTCATTAGTAAGAGGCCTTATTTTAAGTTCCAATCTTTCCATAATATCTCTTTCATGAGTCATATCAGTCATAGAAGTTAATTTACCCTTTATAGTCGTATAAACATCATCAAAAGTAGGATATTGTTCACTTGTAAATCTAGAAAAATCAGTATTAAATCCTATACCAAATCTTTGATATGTTTCCTGTACCAATTCAATAAATAAATTAAGCACATCCTCCTCAACCGAAGGATCATAATACTTCATAAAAGCCTTCAAAAACTGTAAAGTTTTAGTAAGAACCGTATATCCAAGCCCTTCACGAATTTCATCCTCATCAGCATCGATTAAAACTTCAAGTGGATTTATAAGACCAAATTCTCCACCCTTACCTAAATCAATTGTATCTCCGCCAACTGACGTAGCCATATCCTTAAGTTCATTTTCCGGATCAATTGCAATTATCTTATAACTATTTCTTATCGCAGTTCTAAGAAGAAGTTTAGCAGCAGTACTCTTACCACTACCAGAAGTACCAAGTATAATCATATTAGCATTTACTCTATTATGTTCTTTTCTCATTTGATATAAAAATTGATTAAACATAACTACACCACCAGAAAAATCTGTTCCAAGAAGTACTGATGGACCCGGATCCTTTATACTATCAAATATATAAGGATACATACCCGCCATAGTAGGACTAGGCATTATTGTACCAATTCTCTCTTCAATTTCCTGTTTAGGAAATATAGGTATTATAGATTTCAAAACTTGTTCTTGTTCAAATCTAAGAGGAATAGCACGTAATTGCATCGCATCAAGATAATTTTTAACTTGTACCTTTTTTAAATCTAAATCTTCTTTAGAATCACTACTTATTATAATATGCATTTGAAAATCAAAAGTCTTAGATTGAGCAGCCGCTAACTGTTGAATAAAAGACTCTAATGTCTCATAATCTTGTCTTATACTTTCTTGATAAGTAATATCCTTTTCTTCCTGATATCTAACCTTCATAGCAGCAACTTCTCTATTAAGCATCTTAGTAAGGGTAGAAAAAGGAACAGGTATATGCTTAACAACAATCTTAACACCAGGCATATTCGTAATATTAGAAAGAAAACCTACTCCTACATACCTAGGATAACCAACAACCGACAAAATAGTCATATATTTGTCAGAAGCCACAACCATACTACTATTAGTAAAATCAAGCCCCTTCGGAGCAACCTCACTCTTAAAAAAACTCATATTGGCATCACCATCCCAGATTCATATTTATCTCCTCCATTTAAGAAGTTATCTATAATCATACGCAAATCATCATTAGAAGTCTGACTAGCAACAAGACCACAAGTAGCAAGCCCATTAATCATATTGCGTACCTTTTTCTGAAGAAGTTCACCATTCTTTTCCTTAAAAAGTAAAAAGTATTCAGTATCAACTACATTATTATTAACAAAATAATCACCCTTAGACATATCCTGTGCAATCATTTTACGAATTCTTTGATCTTGAGTCTTATTATATAAAACCTGTAATTCTGCCTGATAAACAGCAATATCAACTGGACGATCCGCAACAACAAGCCAGAACTCATAATCAAGAGTATTATAAAAATTCATAAGACCAATAAGAGCATTATCCATAGAACCATGATCTAATATAAAAATATTTCTAGGTTGGATTTTAACACCAGTTACCATCTCATTCTTATTATTATACATAACACCATTACTAATAGCCTTTAATGGTAACCAATTCTCCGTATATTTTGGATTATTTTGAGCAGCCTTAGGCATCTTCTTAACTCCATTATTCATATTCTGATTTTGATTCATTTGACCATTCATCATATTATTCTGATTCATTTGACTGTTTTGGTTCATCTGATTGTTCATACTTATAACACCAACCTCTCCATATATATTTTCTCCTATTTACAAAGTAAAACTTATACACTTCACGAATAAATATCCTTGTATTATGGTAACTTGCTATTGGAAATACAAGGAGCCCCGCAACAGCAAGTGGCAAAACTGCAACAAGAACTCCCCATATTTTATTAAGTGGTAAAATCAATAGTAATATGAAAGTAACACCAATACCTGTAAGTAAAATTATTAAGTCAATTTTTTTCAAAAACCCTAAAATTAACCCTTGTTTTTTACTATTAGCAGGGACCAAATAATTATAATCCATGTAGTATCACGCCCTCCTTACTACTTTTTTTCTGAATACATGTGTTGTGCTTCATGTTGATCCATAATAACTGATTGTTCATTACTAACATTTTTAGCGATATCTTTATTATTTTTACCAATTTTGTTAGCACTAACATAACCACTTTGATAACCAGCACGTTTCGCTGATGCATCTGCTGCACTTTGTAAAGCTGCCATTTCCTTAACATCAGAACTATCCATTGTCCAACCATATTTTCCAACATCGCCACTTTCCAAATCAATCCTTAATTGTTCTGACGCTGCTTTTTCTTTTCCTTTTACCCTTGCTTCTACTTCTGCAGCACTTATTGAAAAATTATCAGCATTTAAATAATTTCTTTCAGACGCATCTGTAACTGCTACTGTATCACCATTCTTATTTGTTAGTACATTTCCAGTAAGTTTATCAATAAATGCGGCGTTACCTTCCTTATCTTTTCCAATGGCATAACGTGCTACTTTATGTCCCAAAGCAGCCATCTTAGCATCATTTCTTGCATCTACTAAGTCTTGAAATTGATCTCCATGACCATCACCTATTAGTTTATTTACTTTATTTATACCCTCATCTTCATATTTTGAAGCTTTTGCAACAAAATCATCATTTACCTGTTTCTTTGCTTTTGCTTTAGAATATGCATCTTCTAATCCTAATGCTGCTCCTGCAACAGCCATTTTTCTTTGGAAGAAACCTACTCCTGACTGTTTTGCATCATTATCAAGTTTATTGGCTGCCGCAATCCTTTGAGAACCACCCATTATTTTACCCTTTGCTCCAGAACCTGCTCCCATAAGAGCTCCCTTTGCAAAACCAGATAATCTACCAGCACCTTTTCCTGTAATTGCTCCAACTGCACCACCAACAATTGCTCCAGCTCCAAAGCCAGCAGCAGCCTTACCCATGCCTAGAATATCTTTAAATGAACCACCAAGAGAGTCAATTCCAAAGATTTTTGATATCATTGTAGGTACTATTTTTGCAAATGTAAGTATTGCTACTATATAAAAGAATTTTACAAGCAATCCACCATCCGCTGCTTTAAAACTATCCATCACTCGATTTAATAAAGTTATTGCAAATCCTATCGATATCAATTTGATAAACAAATCAACATATACAGATACCAACATTTTAGACCATTGACCAAATATTTTATCTTTTGGATCTACATGACTTATTATTGCTATTGGTGCAATCATTTTTAACAAATATAATTTAAATTCCCTTATAATTACTTCTACACACAATAGTAACAGATATCCAACTAAACCTAAACCTGTTATTACTGATAAGAATAAGTCTACTTTTAAGTCTCCAGAGTCCATAAGTTTTACTATTGCATCATCCCCATCACTAGTAACAAACATTTCACTCTGTGCTTCTTCACATTCATCTGCTTTATCTTCTACACACTCTTGTAACGTGCTTGCTGTTTTTTGTGCAAACACTATTGAAGAATCATTAGTTTTCTTTAATCGTTGTTTATTTTTATTACCAGTATTATTTCTTATAAAAGTAATATCACTATTTACTGTATAATTCTTCCTACTCTTCATATAAAGATTTAAGTATCTACTTACATCTTTTAATTGGCTCCATCCACCCATTATTCCTACATTGTTACATTCTTTTTCTCCTGTTGGATGTATACCTACTGTATATCCACCACATGCTTGAACTTCATCTCCTGTTGGAGTATTTGAATTAGATATTAAATATTTTTGTCCTTGTTTAAATGACTTTGGACAAGTTGTGAAATTCCCATTATCAAAGACATTTCCTTGAGAAATTGGTGATGGAAGAGTATCATAAGTACCATTATCATCTTTCCCTGCTATTCTTTGTCCACTTTTATCTGTATATGTATAATTAGTACCAGCAATTGTATTTTTTCCACCTGTTCCTTTATAAAATTCTATTTTATATATACCAGTTATATTTACTGTTTCTTCAGCATTAGTAGTACCCACTACTTTAGTTTGCGATTTGTAAATATAATAACATGTAAGATCTGCTTTCTTTGTAGAGTTACTAGTAGTTTTATCGTTTCCCGTTGAGCTATCTTTTTTTGAATTACTTTTTTTACTTGAGGAACCTGTTTCTATTATATCTATTTCTCCACCAATATTTCCAACTCTTGAGATCAAACCATCACTTGCTAAAAGAGCTGATTCTAACCTCGGCAATATACCATTTTCACCAAATACAAGACCATTTGGAACAAATACCATCAACATTATTATACACGTTATAACCCTAACAACTAACTTACCAGCACCAGCATTTTTATCAGTCACCTGATCAGGATTTATAAGCATTTGTATCATACTAATTACCACTCTAAATAGCATGAAAACACCAGCTAAAACATATATTGTTGTAGAAATATCATCAAGTTGCACATGTTCACCCATACCATTTTCTTGAACAAGTTTTAACATTATATCATACACTTTAGCAACTGTCCCAAAAAGACCTGAAACTAAATTAAAAAAGATTTCATTTCCAGCCTTTAATATTTGCAACATATTTTTAACCCCCTATATTGCAAGTACCTGTAGCCGCACCTGCAATCAACAATAATATATTAATTAAAGTTGGTGTAAAAAATATAGCAACACCTATCAAAATACGTTTAATACATTTTGCTTGTGCCTGTCTTATATGGTTCTCCTCCTGTGCTATCACTGCTTGAGCCATATCAACGGTACATAGAACTAGTACAATACATGGAACAGCTATTTGGATCCACGTAAAAACTTCATTCAAAAGGCTTTGTAAATCTGCTCCCAATATATCTTTGCAATTTTGATTCTCATATATTTTTTCAAAAACTTCTAATACATTCATATTATTCATAAAAAAATCGATCATTTTATCACCTACACATTATTTTTCTATTTTATTATAACAAAAAAAAAGATACTA
>OIYV01001289.1_pt1 | contig 12156 bp, 8 predicted proteins | sample 1588251 | NCBI WGS metagenome assembly OIYV01 (sample SAMN03283282) | human gut metagenome | biome: human-associated habitat; material: feces | host: Homo sapiens | place: Peru | collected 2012
CAGCGCCCGCCGGCATGAAGATAATCGAGAGTTTCGATTATAAAGGAAACGTCCAGCCGCTCGACGGCCTCCTCGCATTTTTCAACGATTTCATCGGCCGGAAGCCCCTTTGCCGCAAGCTCGGCGGCGAGAAGGGCGATGTGCCCCGTTCCCGAGGAGAGGTTTTTGGAATTTATGACGCGAACCCCTTCAAACTCCTCGGCCGCAACCTTTGCGTTTTGGTAGGAGCTTGAAAGGAAACTGCCGATGTTTACATGGACGACTTCAAAGCCCTCTTCGGTCAGTTTTTTGAAAAAGTCGGAATATTCGCCGACGCTGACCGCGCTTGACTTTGCAAGCTTGCCTGTTTTCTCATAGTATCCGAAGAGATCCTCCGGCACGGCGTCAACACCGTCGGAATAGCTTTTGCCGTTCATCTCGATGTGAAGGGGGGTAATGGAAAGGCCGTATTTTTCAATCAGCTCGGGGGATAAATCCGCCGTGCTGTCGGTTGTAACTTTAATAGGTTTTGACATAAGCCGCCTCCTTTGTATAAATCTTACTAATTATATCACCTAAATTTTTTTATGTCAAGAAAATATATTGGGGAAATCGCTCATAAACGGCTGTTTCGCTGAATTTGCCGCTCGATCCATGCCATAAGAAGATTTACGATTTTTTGCTGCTGAGCCTCCGTCAGCCCGCAGCCCTTTTTGACCCTGTACCATTTTTCGAGACAGCCCCTGCAGCAGCAACCGCAGGCGTGCTGAGCCTTGAAAACGGGATGTCCTTTCATGGGGGTCTGGCTGCCGTCGTTTTTCGGAAAAGCGGGGGCAAGGCGCTCTCTGACAAAATCCTCGGCGTGACGGCGAACGGTTTCGGTTCCTTTGGTCGAGATATATTCGAAATCTTCCTTGTTCAAATGAAAGGAACTGCGAAATTTCGACCTTTCAAGGCGGTCGAGAGCCTCGTTTACGGTTTGCAAAATACCACCTTCAAACAGTTGAAAAAAAGCTGACCATGTGTTAAAATCCCGATAAAGGAATGATTTTATGGATAATATTTTTTTGACGATCGCCGTAACCTTTTTTGCCGGAATGGGAGCGGGACTGGGCACCGGGTTTGCCGGCATGAGCGCCGCCGCGGTAATAACGCCCATGCTTGTAACGTTTCTCGGAATAGAACCTTATACCGCCGTCGGCATAGCGCTCGCGTCAGATGTTCTCGCAAGCGCGGTTTCTGCCTACACTTACGGTAAAAACAAAAATCTTGATATTAAAAACGGGCTTGTTATGATGGCAAGCGTTCTTGTGTTCACCGTCGTCGGCAGTTATGTTTCAAGCCTTGTTGAGCCATCCGCTATGGGAAACTTTTCGGTGTTTATGACGCTTTTGTTGGGAATTAAGTTTATTGTAAAGCCCGTTATGACAACAAAAGAGGATATGAAAACGGCGTCGCGCAAATCAAGACTGATAAAATCCGTTGTGTGCGGCGCGGCAGTCGGCTTTATTTGCGGCTTTGTCGGCGCGGGCGGCGGAATGATGATGCTGCTTATACTGACCTCGGTGCTCGGCTATGAGCTTAAGACCGCGGTAGGTACGAGCGTGTTCATTATGACGTTTACCGCGCTCACGGGTGCGGTGTCGCATTTCGTCATAGGCGGTGCGCCCGATATCACCGTGCTTGTGCTCTGCGTTGCATTTACTCTGCTGTGGGCGCGCATCGCGGCGGTGTTTGCTAACCGTGCCGAGCCGCGCACGCTCAACCGCGCGACGGGTGTTGTACTCGTCGTGCTCGGTGCGGTGATATTCGCCTTCTCGCTGATAGCAAAATGAGAAACAAAATGCAATACTCAGAAAAAAACTCCGCTCGTCCGATATGACGCGCGGCGGCATAACGGGAAGTCTCGTGCTCTTCGCTCTGCCTATGACGGCGAGCAATATGATGCAGCAGCTCTACAATATCGCGGATACCTTGATAGTCGGGCGCGCGGTAGGGTGTCCCGGGATGTCGGTGGTGCTGACGGTCGTTTCGCTCGGCACCCGTGTGCTGCTTGCGTATGCGCTTGCGGGCGTGATAGGCGAGGCGGGAATTTGGATGTCTGTTCCGATAGACCGGGCACTTGCCGACACAGTCGGCTACGGATACTATCTGCTGCGCCGTCGCAGCCTGCTTCCGCATGGTGACGGAGCGCTCCCGCATAGCGCCGTGACGATAAATAAACGGTTCTGCGCGGCATCGCAAAACGAAAAAAACGACCTATTTCACTTTTATTTCCGATAGAATACAATTTTTTTTGAAAAAACTCTTGCAAAGTGCTGTATCATATGATATAATCTAAGTGGGAAACAAGGCAGTTTTTTATAGAATCATATGATCGGCAAATCAGCTGAAAGGCTGAGACGCAAAGCTATGGTGTCTAAACGGATATACCGCATGACCGACCGGCTGCATCATCGCACATTGTGCGGTAATGCAGCCGGTCTTATTTTTTGCGCACCGATCGGTATTTACGGAGGTCTCTATGAAAAAATCATTTTGGGGTTATAACATTGCTAAGGTTGACGAGAACATCTCCTTTCTCGAAACTCAGAATATCAAGCTTGAGCGTCAGGTAAAGCAGCTGACACGCGAGCTCGAGGAGGCGCGCAGCGCGAATACCGCGGCGGGTGCGATAGAGAACAGCACGGCGGGCGCATCCGGAAGCGCGGCAGCTGCATCAAACGGCGCACAGGCAAAGATAGATGAGCTCGAGGCACGCATCGCCGCTTTGACGGCGGAAAACAGGGCACTCACCGAGCGTGCGGCATCGCTTGAGAGTGAGAATATGCAGCTGGGCGCACGGCTGTCCGAGGCTTCTGAAACCGAGACAATCGAGCGGATAGGTGATATCTGCATGAGTGCATATTCGGATATGAATGCGGCAAAGCAAAGAACGCGTGAGCAGCTCGAGGAGTATCTTGCTCGCTTCTGGAATGAGTGGCAGGGCTGCCGCGACCGTCTTACCGAGCTTGCATCGCAGCTTGAGGAAAAGCAGATACAGAGCCGCGAGTCGTTTATATCGTATGCCGACTGCATTCTCCGCGCTTACGGCGATATGCGTGACGACAGTGCACGTCTGCGCGACGGAATAGGCGAGCTGACCGCAGCGGAGGATGGAATCCGCGAGGGCATGGAGCGGCTGCTGCATGAGCTTGACAGCGAACCGCCCGAGACCGCAGCAGAGCCCGAGTCTGTCGAGACAGAGGCGGAAGAGGAGGGAGGGTCCGAGCAGGACTGTTCGATAATCGATGCCGTACGTATTCTGGAGAGAACAAAAAAACGCCGCACCCGAGAGAACGAGACGCATGAGTTGAAGACGGAAAAGGACGATTTCGATCGTGCGGTAGCCGTCGGAGCTTCCGATGAGCTGAAAAACGACACCGAAAGGGCATCCTCGGACGGAGCAGCTGCAGGACGCACAGCGCAGGACGGTGCTGCGGGCGAGGAAGAAAGACCGACGGGAATATTCCACGACGTGAATCTCCGCAATATTATCTGATTTATAAGCTTTTATAGCTGCTTCTGCGGCAGGTGCTGCAGAAGAGCCTTGTGCATAACACACGTAAGGCGATTTGATTCAGCGGCTGCGTGCCGCATATGAGACATTGCAATTCTGCAGCTGTATGCTGCATGAGACTGACAAGGAGAGACGGCGATGCCGAGAGCACAAAAAAGTTTTTTCACAAAAGAAAAGGTGTTTTTTGCGGCTGTGTTCGGCATTGCCGTTTTTCTGCTGTCATTTTTTGCAAACTCGGCACTTTCGCTCGGCGGGGAGGAGCTTGAGCTCGGGGAGCTGTACTATTGCAGTACCTCCCGCGAGATAGTGTCGCCGTCGGCGGTGACGCTACGCAGCGTGCAGAGCATTGACGAGATAGTTACGCTGCGGTCGGAGCGGTATCTTTACATCCGCGGGAGGCTGCCCGAGCTTGACGACGGTCGGCTGCTGCTGCACACTTACAGCGGCACGGCTAGGGTGTCGGTCGGCGGCAGAGAGATATTCTGCAGCATAAATGATGAGTGCCCCGGCGGAACGTCGTACATCACGGCGGAGCTTGACGACAGCATGTCGGGTGAGGAGCTGGAGCTGCTGTTGTACACCCCGCTGTCAAACGAATTCGAACTGCGGCTGATACCCGCACAGAACAGCTTTGCGAGCGCACACCGTGCGTCAAACGCACCGCTGTATCTGCTCGCGGTCGGCGTGCTTGTGCTTGTCGCGGGGTTGTGGCTCGGTCTTAGACCGAGGAGCGTCTTACCGCGCTCTGCCGCAGTGCTTTGCGCGGTCGAAATGCTGCTCTCTTTGCTGACGGCGGCGCTTGAATACACATCTGCGTTCGGCGGCGATCATCGGCTCTTTAATTTGAAATTCTTTGTCTATCTGATGATACCCGTGCTCGGTATAGTCGAGTGTGCGGTGCGCTGTCACCGCCGCTCGTCAAGGACCGAAGCACTGCTGTCGATAAACATACTGTATGCGGTCTGCGTACTCTTTCTCGGACAGAATGTGTTCTTTTTCGTGCTGCTCGGTGCAGGCGTATTTCTGCAGCTCGCAAACATCATATATGTGCTGCACATGCTGCCCGGCGGCAGTGCCGGCACGAGCGAGCTCTGCCCCGCAGCGCTGATCGTATTCTGGAGTGCAGATCTTGTGTTCTGGTTTGCCGTCGCTTTTCAGTGGGTATCGTGGCAGCCGCTGTGTTTTATACTTTCGCTGTGGCTGTACTGCACGGTCGCGGGATTTTCCGCACGGCATGCGGAGCATGCGAAGCCGGGCGGCGTTGGTGCGTCATCCGACGCACCAACGTCGGGCGGTGCGCACGTGACGGATGCTGCGAATAGGTCGGGCGGCACACAGCCGAGAGACGGCAATGCCGGCGCCGGGGCGCATGCAAAAAACTCCGCAGCGAATGCGGAAGATGTATCTGATGTGAGGAACGCAGAGGAAACAGCAGACGCGGGAGCGCGGCAGAATGCAGCAGCGGCGGTATATTCAAGGCTCGGCAGCGATGCTGCGGAGAATCTTTCCGCACGGCTGAGGAAGGAATCCGACCGCATACCGCTCGAGGCGATAGACTTGTTTGACGAGCTGCTGATGAAGAAGGTGTTCGGCAAGGACCGGCATTCCTTCAACGTTGCGGAGTACACGCACGTTATCTGTCTTGCAATGGGCATGAGCCGCGGTCGCTCGGAGGAGATAACAAAGGCTGCAGCATTACACGATATCGGCAAGATATGTGTGCCCGAGCACATATTGTTCAAGGAAGAAAAGCTGACCGAGGAGGAGTTTGCCGAGATACGCAGACACACGAGCTACGGATATCAGCTGCTTGACAGCACCGACAACGGCTTCTTCCGTATGGCGGCACTTGTCGCACGTGAGCATCATGAGCACATGGACGGCAGCGGATATCTCGGGCTGCGCGGCAGCGCGATATCGCTTCCCGCACGGATAGTCGCGGTGGCTGATGTTTTCGACGCGCTTGTGTCAAAGCGCAGCTATAAGGCAGCATGGGATTTTAACCGCGCATTTGACTATATCTGTGAGCACGACAGCGATTATTACGACAGGGATGCCGTCGCGGCATTCATCACATCGCGCGAAATGATTTATGATTTGTACAAGACAAATTCGGGCAGATGACCGCACGGAACAATAGTTGTCGTGTTCTCATGCCCAAGCTGTGCGCGTCGGCTGAATCGGCACCAGGCGTGCAGGCGGCGGATAAGCAGACAGAAAGGTACGGATACAGATGGATATTTTATTTGTCGGCAGGCTCGCGTGTCTGACAGGTGCGGCAGCCGAGGCGCTGTGCGGCGGCGGGCACAAGGTTGTTTACGCATCCGACGATGTAAGCGCAGCCGTTTCGGGCAAGAACATTTCGCCCTTCCGCATCCCGGCTTCGGGTGCGGAGCTCGGGCGTGTCTTTAACTCATATAATCTCGGCATAGCCGTATTTTTCGCGCAGGGGCTGCATCGCCGCGAGCCGTACTACGGCGAGTATCAGGAGCTCGAAAACCTTCTGCGTCTCTGTGCGGAGCATGAGGTCAATCAGGTACTGTATATTCAGCCCGGGCATCACAGACCCGCCGCCGGAGAGCGGCGCGAGCATGATCTTGCCGTAATGCTTGAGGCATGCGACGGTCTGTGCAGCTATTACAGACGCGAGCGGGGAATATCGGTCATACGTCTGAATGTGCCCTCGATATTCGGCTACGGGGAGAGCTATTCGGTCATCGGCGACGCGGTCATGCAGGCGCGGAGCGAGAGCTCGGTACACTTTTTCGGCGCCCCTGAGCAGAGATGCTCATTCGTATCCGAGCGCGATCTCGGTGAGCTGCTGCTGCGCATCTGCGAGAACTGGACGCTCGTCTATGACGATATGGATGTGACCCCCGTGTCGACCATGACGTTTTCCGAACTCGGCGGGCTTATCAAGCGCGAATTCCCGACGGCGCGGCTCTCGTATACCGCATACCCCATCGGAACCGACGTTTCTTACGACCCGACCGCGGTAAGGCGAGAATACGACTGGGTACCGACCGAGACAGTTTCCGATGCGCTCCCGCGTCTGATAGCCGAATCGGGCGAGCATGTCGCGGCGGAAAAACGTACGCTGCGCACGCGGCTGCGTGAGTTCGTGTCGCGGCACAGTTTTGTCGTTCAGCTGCTCGAGGTCGTGCTCGGCTTTCTTGCGGCAGAGCTGCTTGTCCGTGTTACGGGCTCGACAGAGCAGTTCAGATACATAGATTTCCGTCTGCTCTATATTGTCGTTCTCGGTACCGTTCACGGGATGAGGGTTGGACTCGCCGCCGCGGCGCTCGCGAGCGTTTCGCTGCTCTCGGCGGTTGTTTCGGGTCATGCAAAATGGGAGGCGGTCGCCTTTGATATCGACACATGGCTGCCGTACATATTTTTCTTTCTCGTCGGTGCGGTAACGGGCTATGTGCATGACAAGCTGCGCGCAGAGAACACGTTCCTCCGCCGCGAGCAGGAGGTGCTTGAGGATAAATACATAACGCTGAATGAGTTCTATGTCAGCGCGCTGAGCAACAAGGACAAGTACCGTACGCAGATAATGTCTTACCGTGACAGCTTCGGACGGTTGTTCGACGTTGCAAAAAAGCTCGACAGCACAACGGTAGAGCATGTTTTTCTCGAGGCGCTGCACGCGCTTGAGGGTGTGCTTGACAACCGCTCGATATGCATATACCGCTGCGATGCGCGGATGAATTACGCACGGCTCGTCATCTGCTCAAAGGAGGTTTTCCCCATCACCGAAAAATCCCTTGAGCTCGGACGGCTCGACCGCATGCTGCCCGAGCTCGGCGACGGCAATGTGTGGGTGAATCGCGAGCGTCTTCCGGGTTATCCCGAATATGCGATGGTGCTGTATCACGACGATAAGCCCATTGCTCTGATTACGGTAAAGCGTGCGGCGTACGACCAGTTCTCCATCTACTACGAGAATCTTATCAAGATAATCTGCGGACTTATCAAGATATCGCTCATCCGTGCGATAGAATACAATTCAAAGACCGAGACGGAAAAGTATATCCCGGGAAGTCACATACTCAAAAACGAGTATTTCGCCGAGCTCATCCGCAACAAGGAGGAGATGGCGCAGAGCGGCACATCCGAATATCTGCTGCTGCACATCGATACATCGGCGGAGAACCGCACCGATATAGCTAACACCATCACAGGGCTTGTCCGCAACACCGATGAGCTCGGTCTCGGCAAGGACGGCGAGCTCTATCTCTGCCTGAGTCAGACGAATGCGAGCAACGTCGGATACGTGCTTGACCGTCTGAAAAGCAAAGGACTTCACTACACCACGGCATGAGTGCCGAGAAAGGATGCCCCTGCGCGGCGGGAGCAGATAAATAATATGTCACCGACGCTTATTCTGTTTATCATAGGGGCTGTGCATCTGCTGCTCTGCCTTGTAACATATCTGCTGCTGCGTGCAGGTGTGCTGACGTTTGAGCGCGCTCTCATGCCTATCGTCGTTCTTGTGCCGATCGCGGGCTTTCTTTCCGCTGTCGCGGCGCAGCTGCTGACCGCGGCGGGACGTGAGGGCACGCGCGGCTCTACTCTTGAGGAGCTGCATATCGGAGACGACGATCTGCGGCTGAAAAAGATAGCGCACGACGATACAAGCTCGGTCATCCCGCTTGAGGAGGCAATGTCGGTAAACGACGCACGCACCCGCCGTGCGCTGATGCTCGACATTCTGCACCGCAGCCCCGATCAGTACACAGAGCTGCTGCACAAGGCGTGCACGGATGAGGATATTGAGGTGTCGCACTATGCTTCTACCGCGATAATGGAGCTGCAGCGCGGCTATGAGTACGACGTTCAGCGCGCGGAGCATGATTTCCGCGCGTCGCCCGACGACCCGAATGTCTGCGACCGATATATACGCGAGCTCGGCATATATATCGACAGCGGGCTTATCGGCGATAATATTCTTTTCGTATACCGCCGCAGATATGCCGAGGTGCTTGAGCGCAAGATACAGCTCGAGCCCGAGGATATGGATGCTTATCTGCTCGCTGCGGATAACTGCATGGCGCTCGGCGCTCTGAACGAGGCGCAGTATTATTCCGAGCGTGCGGTCACCCGCTGGCCCGGTCGTGAGGCGGTTTGGCTCGGCAGACTCAAGCTCTGCGAGCAGATGGGCGACGGCGCGGGCATCAGAGAGGTCTTGCGTCAGATAAGGTCGAGAAATGTCTATCTTTCGCGTCACGGAAAGAGCGTTATTGCGTTCTGGAGCGGCGATGGAGAGGAGAGCGCGGGCGGAGCAGCGGAGACGGCAGGCGCTGATGCACACGTCGGCGCATCGGATATGATGGGCGCGGCATCGGATAATGCGCAGCTCGGCGCGGTAAACAGAATGAAAGGGGAGAGCTGATATGGGGGCGATGCTGAAGCGTTTTTCGGTACTTGTCGCGGTGATAGCCGCGCTGATCGGCGTGACCGTGCTGCTGTTCATCGACAACATCGGCGCGGGCTATACCGTCTCGGAGAATTACCTGACTGACATGCCGCAAGCCATGCTGTCCGAGAAAAAGCTGAAAGCGGAGATGCCCGTCGTCTGTCTTGTACTGACCGACAGCTCGCAGGATAACTATGCTGAGTATACCGAGCACATCCGCGACGTGCTCTCGATAATGCGCGTCGGCTATGACGAGGTCGATCTCGCCGTATCGCCGATGCCCGAGCTCTCGGCATACCGCACGATGATAGCGGCGTTTCAGAATCTCGATTCGCTCAATGCATCGGTTACAGATCTGCTCGAATGGGTGCGCGGGGGCGGCAGATACATGCAGTTTTCCGCGCCGATAGGAGCACCGATCTTTTTCTTTCTCTCGACGTATATGGGCGTTGCCGACGGCGGAACTAACTATGCTACCTTCTCGGGCATAACGCTGCGGGACGGCTTTATGATAGGCGGCGACGACTTCAACTTTCACTGGGACGACCCGATGACTACGGCTATCAGCTGCCGTCTCGGAGAGAATGCTCGCGTTTATGCCGAGACTGACGACGATGCGGCGACCCCGCTTATATGGTCGGCGGACTGCGGCAAGGGGCGGTTTGTGATCTTTAATGTCGGATTCTGCGAGAAGGCGACTCGCGGTCTTACCGCCGCGGCGTACAGTCTGCTCGAGGATACGGCGGTCTACCCCGTGATAAACGCCTCCGCATTCTTTCTTGACGATTTTCCGTCGCCCGTGCCGATGGGTGACGGTACGTACATCCGCCGCGACTATAACCGCGATATTTCGAGCTTCTATTCAAATCAGTGGTGGCCCGACATGCTGGCGCTCGGCGATAAATACGGCATAAAATATACGGGACTCCTTATCGACGACTACACCGAGGAGGTCGACGGCTCATTCCCGCAGCAGAAGGATACCGAGCGCTTTACGCACTTCGGCTCGCTGCTGCTCGACAACGGCGGCGAGATAGGTCTGCACGGCTATAACCATCTGCCGCTCTGCTTTACGGGCTTCGACTTTAAGGGAAAGGTGGATTATAAGCCCTGGACAAACGAGGAAAATGCGCTCAGAGCGATAGATCAGGCGCTCGCGCTCGGCAGCTCGCTCTTTCCCGACAATACCATGTCGGTATATGTTCCGCCGTCAAACATCCTCTCTGAGGAGGGCAGACGCTTTCTGCATGAAAAGGTCCCCGCTATCAAGGTCATAGCGTCGCTTTATCTTGAGGGAGAGATTGAGTATTCACAGGAGTTTGAGGTCGCGGAGGACGGAATTATAGAGTTTCCGCGAGTTATCTCGGGTGCGATACTCGATCAATATATGCGCTGGGACGCGCTGAATACGCTAAATCTCTACTACGTCAACTCCCACTTCATGCACCCCGACGACGTGCTGGATGTCGACCGCGGCGCGGAGCTCGGATGGGCTGCGCTGCTCGGCAATCTCGACGACTACTGCTCATGGTTGTACTCGTCCGCGCCGAGCATACGTAATCTCACGGGCAGCGATGCGGGGCGCGCTGCCGCGCGTTACGACACGCTCTCGATAGAGCGCACCGACGGGGAGAATGAGGTCGCGCTGCGGCTGGGCGGCTTTTACGACGAGGCGTATCTGATGGTACGTCATGCGGGCGGCGAGCCGACCGAGGTTATAGGCGGCAGCGCGGAGCATATCAGCGGCGATTTTTATCTCGTCCGTGCAACGCAGGAGAATGTAACGCTCAGATTCGGAACGGAGGGTGAAAATTGAGGATATGTATGGTGCTTGAAGGCTGCTACCCGTATGTTCGCGGCGGCGTTTCCTCATGGATGCATTCGCTTATCACCTCCAATCCGCAGCACGAATATATGCTGTGGGTGATAGGTCCGAAGGCGGAGGATGCGGGAAAGTTCAAGTACGAGCTGCCCGCGAACGTTGTCGAATGCCGCGAGGTGTTTCTCGACAACGCGCTGCGACTCGGTACATCGGGCAGTGATTATCATGCCTTCACCGACAGCGAGATTGATGCGCTGCGCGAGCTTGTGCTTGCCCGCTCCCCCGACTGGGGCACCCTTTTCAGAATGTATAACGAGCAGCATGTCAGCGTTATGTCGTTTTTGATGAGCGAGACCTTTCTCGGCATTCTGCTCGATATATGCAAGACCGAGTATCCGCATGTTGCGTTTACCGATTTCTTTCACACCGTACGTTCCATGTTTCTGCCGATACTGTATCTGCTGAGCATGGAGCCGCCGAAGGCGGATGTGTACCATGCAACGTCAACGGGCTACGGGGGAATGCTCGCCGCGCTCGGGGCGTGGAAGTACGAGCGACCGCTCATCGTCACCGAGCACGGCATCTACACCCGCGAGCGCGAGGAGGAGATACTGCGTGCGCGGTGGGTGGTACCGCAATTCCGTCAGCAGTGGATAAACATGTTTTACATGCTCTCGGGCTGTGCATATGAGAGGGCTGATTCGGTAACGGCGCTGTTCAGGCGCTATTCGGATATTCAGGTCGAGCTCGGCTGCGACCCGCGCAAATGCAGGGTCATAGGCAACGGCATACGTATGGACCGCTTCGGCTCGATAGAGGAAAAGCAGCCCGATGGCTATATCGACATCACCGCCGTCGTACGTATACATCCCATTAAAGATATAAAGACCATGATACAGGCGTTCTTCCTGCTCAAGCAGCGTGTGCCCGAAGCGCGGCTGCATATTCTCGGCGATACCGACGATGAGGAGTACGGACGTGAGTGCCGCGAGCTCATTGCTCATCTCGGCGTTGCCGATATCGATATGCCGGGTAACGTTAGCGTTGAGGAGTATTTCAAACGTACCGATTTTACGGTACTCAGCAGCATCTCGGAGGGACAGCCGCTTGCGGTACTCGAGTCGTTTGCTGCGGGCAGACCGTGCGTTACGACCGATGTCGGCTGCTGCCGCGACCTGCTTGAGGGTACCGACGACGACATCGGTGCGGAGGGAAAAGTCGTCCCGCCGATGCACGCGCGGGCGCTTGCCGATGCCGGCGCAGACGTAATAACCGGCGGAAACCACACGCTCCGCCTTGGGAATGGGCGTATCCATGGGGATGCCCACGGAGAAGTCGTGGCCGTCCTTTTTCAGCGCCGCCACCAGATCGTTG
>OIYV01001290.1_pt1 | contig 12144 bp, 15 predicted proteins | sample 1588251 | NCBI WGS metagenome assembly OIYV01 (sample SAMN03283282) | human gut metagenome | biome: human-associated habitat; material: feces | host: Homo sapiens | place: Peru | collected 2012
ACGGCGCAGACGAGGGTGACGATGATGGTTTTGGTGTCCATTTTTCTGTACCTTTCTCTTTTATTTGCCGGGCTAATCGTCCGCCATTTTGATGTAGGTGGTGGTATCGCTGGAATAGCTGATCGTCGGCAGCGTCGTGCCGCCGAGGGCTGCGTAGAGGGCCGGGTAGGCTATCTGGTCGAAGGTCGAGCCGTCGCAGGCGTGCCACGGGGCGGATAGGACGCGGACGGTCGTTAGGATATCGCCGACGTGATAATTCGGCTCCGACAGCTTCCCGAATGCCTCATTTACCATCGGGTTCGCCGGTGCGTCGCCCGCTCGCCAGATCTTTTCGGCGGCCTGCGCGGTCAGCAGATTTTCTGCGGTGAGCGGCGTTCCAGCTTCCAGCGGCTCGTCCTCCGGGCGGATCCATTCATAGCGCAGCAGGCTTCCCGCCGCGTCATATACCCCGTACCGGACAGCCCCGTTTGCAAGGTCGTTTGTTCCGATTCTGTCCCGCATGGCTCATTCCTCCAGAGCTTTAATATATGCCTTACTGCGACTGTCGGGCGAAATATTTGGTAATTTTTTCTTACTGTGAGTAAAATCTTGATACAGTATGCTATTATAGTCCGTGGAGATAATAGCTATTGTGTTGCTGTGCGTGCTGCATATTGTTGAAAGCTGTGTATCCATTGCAATAGATTGATTTGAGATATTATCAGCATCGAACAGCATTACAATTTTCGTATCGCTGCTCCAAGCACATAATATGCCTGCTACTAGCTGTAGAAATGCTATCTCGCTTGCAGATGTTGTTGAGTAAATCTGCGTAAAAGTCTTACCACTGTCGTCAGATCTATAAAGCTTATATGGTGTTGTATGAGTATAGCTAGCGACAATCGTATCACCGGATACTGTATAGGTTGAAAGTACGGCAGAAGCACTCAAACTATCGGAAGTGCCTGGCACTGGTATATATGTGGCGGTATATGAACCCAATATCGTCCGTGTTCTGTATATACCTTGTATGCCGCTTGAGGGTGCAGATCGCTGAGAAAGGTAGAACCAGCCTGTTGGCTCATCGTAGAAGTCTACGTAATAAAGAGTACCGAAGTTTTTATATGTCCACCTGGAAGTACCTACAGGGTTAAACGAATCTACTAGTTCAGATACAGAACACAGACCTCCATCGTAATCGTCGAAGTGTGTATCAGAGTTATACGTGCCATTAGAGTAGTAGAAATAGTAGTTAGTCCCGTCGAAAAATAGTTTTTGATAATATATAGTCTGGGTAGCAGTACTAGGGTACCAGCTTGTAATGTAGTCCAGCTTCCATCCGGTCTGTTGCAGCTGATTTGTGTACATAACTGCATATGCGTAGCTGTTTGCTTTATACTCCAACCAAGCTAGAGCTACATATCGACCTTGCCAGTAGTGTACAGACAATGTTGTGAGTAGTGTAGCTGTATAGTCAGTTCCAGCATACCTGGTTAAATCCGAAGGTGTAATATCTATCCAGCCAATAAGATCAGTAGAACAGTAGAGATGTCTATGCTTATTGAGAAACCAGTATCCATTCGCGTACGAGAGTGTTGTGATATCATTGATATCATATTTCGATGTTACAGTAGGAAGTAGCTGTGTATTCCACGGTGCAGCACTAGCACTAACTCGCAGAGTATTGAACAGCTCTGGATACTGCTCCTCAGTAATGTATTGACCGTTACACAGCAGCCATGCGTCGGACAGGTCTGTGCGGGCGGTGATAGCGATGTCGCCGACCTTGGCCGTACCCTCCGAAAGCTTGCCGAGCGCGTCGTTGACGGTCGGATCTTCCGGTCTCGTGGTTGTGTTCGGCCAGAGTTTGACGGCGGTGGCGTCAGACAGGAGATTTGCCTTGTTGAGCGGCGTACCCTCGACGGTAGGCGCGTCCTCGCGCTTGAGGTATTCGTAGTGGTTGAGCGTGCCGTCGGCGTTATAGACGCCGTAGCGGATCGCGCCGTTGGCTAAAACCTGTGTTGGCTGCCTATCTTTCATGTGAGTAATCCTCCTGCGGCGCACTCCGCCGCGCCGGCGTGACGAAAAGATTTTGCAACGTTGACGATTAAGTCTTCGCAGAGCGCAAGAATGCGCTCGATATCATTTGCGCCGATGTAGGTCAGGCGGCCCAGCTGCGGCGCGTCCGGCGTCCCGGCAGGATACGCAAGCGCGTCGCGAATGTCCTGTATCTGCCGTCTGTACGTCTCAGCCTGTGAGGCCGCTGGGATGTCCGTGACGGCCCAATCGGTTTTCGCTGTCCACGTGATGCTCTTACCGCAGATCGCGCCAAGGCGGCCCGCCAGATAATTCAGGGCTGTTCCCACGCGGTTCAGATCGGAAGCGTTGTACGCGCCCTTCATCCCGGCCAGCCATTCCGCCTGCTCGGCTGCGGTCATGGCAGCAAAGCCCTTCGCCGCCAGCTTCCGCACCCGCTCCACGTCCTCCTGCGTCCGATTGGTGATGAGGGTATCGATAATCGTGCTCATACACCCACTCCTTTTGTGATTGCGTAAAGGCCCCCATCAAATGTTAGCGCGAGTCCCGTCTGCACCGCGCTCTCATTCTGTCCGAATGCGTCCGAAATTTTGATCGTGTCGCCGGTTTCGAGCGCCGGGTTGCACCGGTTTTTTACGCTGTAGATTTTGCGGCGGTTATACTGTGCCAGCAGCCATGCGGCAACGCTTTGATAATTTGCTGGGGCCACGCACGGATTGTTGATGCTCTTGATGTTTTTTCCGCTCCCGGCTGTTACCGTTTCGTCGACGCTATCTGAATAATCGCTCTTGATGTGCAGCTCCACGCAGTCAACCGCTTCCGCGATGCTCACGCCGTCGTAATCATACAGCTCATCCGGTGTTATGGCCCCGCGCACAGTGCCGGAAGACAGCTCCGCAATATGCAGATTCCCAGCTCGATCAAACCACACGGAGCACATGGCCGCCTGCGCCAGCAGCCGGATTGCTTCCCGGCGCGTTGTTTTTCTGGGAATTGCGGGAACAACTGTTCTTTCTGCCGCTTCGTCTCCGTATATCACGGTGATATCGTAGCCGTCCAGAACGGAGGCAACCGCCGCTTGCAACTCGCACGCAACGGCACTGCCGGATTCATACGTCGCCCGTTCGAGCGCCGCCGCCATATCGTTTCCTACCAACTGCGCCGTCACGCCGGAATTTGTTGCCGTTACCGACGTGAAGAAAAATTCGCCGACATCGACGTTTTCTCCGTTTACGATGCACTTTGCTAGAAGCTTTTGCCCCTCCTGAATCACCGCAAAAATTCCATCTGGATTGAGGATGTTGTATCTGTGATCAGCGTTATCGAACGTAAAGGATATCTGCCTCGACGGGAAAGCATCGCAGGAAACGGACGCTTCCTCCACGATCTGCACATTTGCCAAGCTATCGTTTTCATATGTTTCCGTCAGGCCGAAATCGATCTGTCGCAGCCTTGCCCGTGTTTTCGGCAAGTACGTCTTATCGAACTGAAGCGTCAGCCTTGTGTAATTTGCCGCTGGCAGGCTGATGTTCTGCCGAACCTGTGTGATCGCTTTTGTTGCGGCTGCAATCACGGCGTTGTCGCTCCCGTATGCGGTTAGTGTGATCTGGGCCGGATACTGCTGCATTTTATCATCGAACAGCAGCGACCATCCAACGGTCGACACTGGCGCGGAGAACTCGAAGGTGATGGTACTATCCAGCTCCGCATTTTCGTCCGAAACTTCCCCGCTCCACCAACCTGTTTGCTGCCCTTCAAATCCGTCATTTGGGATATCAATTGTGCCATCCAGCATCCATCGATTCAGCTCCAGCCCGGCAAACTTCCCGGATATGGTTTCGTTTTCGCTGATTGTCTCGCTTGCTTTGGTCCCCGGCGCGGAATCCGATGCCGAAACCGTTCCGTTCTTTTTTGCGGACGGATCGACGAGGTAAAACCGGACGAGCATTCCAATATCCCGGACGGCAGAAAACGGCGTAAATCCACTTGATACCTTTTGCATCAGTCCACCCCTTGCTGCGTTGCGGTGATGGTCACGCCGCTCCATTGGGAAACCCCGTCCTCATCGTAAATAATGCCCTTGTATTCCGGCTGACTGAACAGAAAATCCCGTGTTTTGTCGCCATCAACGTCCGGGTATGTCACGCTCAGGACGTGCCTGGAGTTTATCATGCTACGGAGCTTTCTGAGGTCTTCAACGGATAGCCAGCCAGTCGGAATTTTCAGCTCGTTTTTAACGCCAATGATATCCATTACCGTTTTTCCGGATGCCATTGTCGCGGTTGCGCCAATATCCTTCGGCTGAATCGTGAACACGAGATCGCGCAGAAGCGTGACCGTGTTTTTTCCGTCCGTGATTTTAATCCTACGCAAGCGATACACCCCTTTGTACGATCTCGCCCCGCAGCGGATCGAATATTGCTCTTGCTATCGTCTGCCCATCGAGCACAAGGTTGATCTGCATCGGCGTACCGGACTGGTTGTTGGCCAGCAGGCCGTTTACGACGCCGACGGAGGACTTTGCCGCGCCGGATACGGAGAAGGACGTTGTGCCAAAAGTCATCTGATCCTCGATATCCTTCCGAACGCCGGTCATTTCGCGGCTGAAGCCCTGCCCAAGGCCCTCGGCCATGTAGCCGCCGATCCCAGCAAAGACTTTGGACGGAGACGCAATTCCGAGAATGCTTTTGACTCCGCCGACAAGGCCGTCTACCATATTGCTAACTGTCTTTTTCAGGCTATCCCACATATTCAAAAATCCATTTTTGATTCCGTCGACAATGTTGCTGCCAATGCTGCTCCAATCGTAGCCCAGGAAGGTATCTACAATCGATTTGATTATCGTTGGGATCGACATGACAAGATCCGGGATTGCGCTAATAAGGCCCTCAATAAGCGCCATAATGATTTGCGGGCCGGACATGATGATTTGCGGAAGATTGTTGAGAATCCCCTGTACAATCCCGATAATAAGCTTTGGCGCAGTCTCAGTAAGCTGCGGAATGGATTTAATCAGGCCATCGATCAACGATTTAACAAGTTTTGCGCCGGATTCGATGATTTTGGGGAAATTTTCAGTAAGCGCGGTTATGAGATTTGTGATAATCTTGGGAGCCACCTCAAGCAGCCTCGGGACGGCGTCAATGATTCCATCCGCCAGAGCGAGGATGATCTCAAGCGCCGCATCTACCAAATTCCCGAGATTTCCAGGGTCGGTCAGCGTTTCAGCGATTTTGATGATTGCTTCTGTTGCCGCCGGGATCAATTCCGGAAGCGTCTCCGTAATGCCTTGTACCAGAGAGATAACAACATCTATACCGGTTTGAATGATTTCCGGCAGAAGCTCGACTATAGCCGGGACTAGAATTCCAATTGCCGTCGGCGCGATATCGCCCAGAACGGTAAGGATCTCCGGGAGCGCGGACATAAGCCCGGTAACCAGATTTGATGCGCCCTCTATAAGCGAGGGAAGGGTGGATCCGAGTATGCCCGGAAGCTGCGTGCTTACGGTTACCATCAGCGTAGTAATCGCCTCCACAATGCGCGGCAAAAGCTCCTGAATGCGCGGGATCAGGTTATTGCCCGCAACGACAATGGAATCCGTGAAGTTGCCCACGAGAGTTCCGAGATTCTGATCCGGGTCGGCGAGGCCGGTCACGAGGTTCTTCCATGCGGCTTTTACCATACCGAACGAGCCTTGAATTGTGGACGCGGCTTCTTTTGCGGTCGTGCCGGTGATGCCCATTTCGGTCTGCACGACATGGATTGCATCTACGATATCCGCATAGCTGGAAATATCGTATTTGATACCGGAAATTTTCTCCGCATCTTCAAGGAGGCGCTGCATTTCGGCCTGCGTGCCGCCGTAGCCGAGCTTGAGGTTATCAAGCATCGTATAGTTTGCTTTTGCGAAGCCCTGATATGCATTTTGGATTAAAGTCATGTCCGATCCCATTTTGTTGGCATTATCGGACATATCAGTCAGCGCCAAATTTGCTTTTTCTGCCGCTGCACTGGTATCCCCATCGAGAGACTGCAGCAGGGATGCAGAAAAGCTTGTCACCGTCTCCATGTACTCATTCGCAGACAGCCCAGCGGTTTTGTACGCGTTGTTTGCGTACTCCATGACTTTATCTTGGCTATCCTTAAAAAGCGTCTCCACGCCGCCGACAAGCTGCTCATAGTCTGCGTATGCCTGGATCGCCTTTGTGCCGATTGTGCCGATTGCCGTCGCCGCTGCGGTCACGCCGACAACTGCGGCCTTTCCGACAGTTGCAAGCCCGCTCTTTATTTTTTCGCCAAGCCCAAATGTTTTCTTCCCGGTTTCGTCGATGCCCTTGTCGGCCTCGGACGTATCGGCGCCGATTTTTACAAAAAGTTCAAACAGATTCATCTTTGGATTTTTTCACCTTCAATCCGCACCGGCGTACAACGTCGGCGGTGATCTCCTCGCAGGTTCGGTTATCCTGCGGCTTCGGGCTGATGATGTCGGTGTACTTTGCCTGCACAAAGCTTCCGCCCGCGAATTTCGCTGTATTTTCCGTGATCGTGCGCATACACTCCGCCGCATAAATGCGAAAGGCTGATTCCTCGTTCTGCCGCTTTATTAAAATCGGCAAAAGGCGAATCAGCCCTCCGGCGCTTATTTTTGGAGCTGCCAGAAGCGCAAGCGTTACGCTTTCGCCTCCGACGCGCACGATTTGAAAAAATCAGTGAGATCTTTGTCCTCGGCCAGTTCCCGGATCTGCCGCATTGTGGCGAGAACGTTCTGCTCCCGGATCGCGTCAACTGTCACGCTGTTTACCACAGCCAGAATGCTGAACGCGTCTTCTCTATGCTTTTTTAGGATCAGTGGGATCCACTGGCCGATGCGCTGCACGCCGATTGCGTACCTCTCGCCGACTGTCTGCGGCTTTTCGTCGTCTGTCAGCTTTTTCAGGCTTCCCCTGAGTTCTTCGTCTGCCACGATGTTCAGCGCGTATACGCTGATTTCGCAGAGGACATCTGCCGCCTTATCGGTGCTGAATTCCGAAAGTTTCATATCGGCCTCCTATCAGGTTTCTGCCGTACCGGCCTTGATGTACAGTTCATACGGCACGACATCCTGCTTTGAGATCGAATAATGCGCGGTGTATTCAAACGCCATCTGTCCCTTGCCCTTGTCGGCGGTTTTCAGCTGGAATCCGCCGGTAGAAAGCGCATTCATCAAACGGATTGCGATAAAGCCGCCATTGGTTGCACCGTTCTTGTCAGAGTAGTCGCCGACAAGCCAGATGTCCTTAAAGTCGGCACTGTCCAGGTCGCGGCGCGGAACAACTTTCGTTGCGTCCGTGCCGTCGATGTCCGCCGCCGCCATAAGGGATTTGGCAGATGTGGTCGTCACCGTGACAAACGTTCCGGAACACTTTACGTCCACGTCATCCAGCCGTTTCAGTTCGAGTGTATTCTTGGGGCAATTATCTACATCTTCGCCGTAGTCAGAGAACGTCGGTGTCGCCGCGAACGTAATGCCGCCGGTCGTTGCGCCCAGCTGATTTTCTGGTTCAAACGCACCGGTCGCCGGTGCGAAATCGCTCAGAATTACACCGGCGTTGATTTGCAGCTGCTTGAAGGTATCAGCAGGTATTTTTGTGAATTTCGCCATGAAATCAGTCCTTTCAGTTTGCGGTGATGTACTCGATTGTAATGTTCAAGTACCGCCGCTTGATATTTGCATCAGAATCGTCCCGGACGTTCTGACACCACGGAGATCCGCGCTTGATCCAGATCGCGCCGCCGTCGCACGGCACAAATACGCCGCCGAGGCCGATCGCGTCCGCGATCTCCTGTGCTTTTGCGTTTGGCTCCGCTTCCTGCGTGGTGTAGTACCACAGATTTACTGTCAGGCCGATTTCTCCGCTGTCCCACGCGCCTGTGATCAGTTCATAGGTCAGCCACGGGAAAACGGCGTCGTCCGGCACGCTGGACGCGGGATAGGCCGTCAGGAATTGTGAGAACCACGCGTGCAATGCTTTGTCTTTTGTCATGTTGGCAGTGCTTTCTTTTCAGCAGTGAAGTATTTCAGGGCAAAGCTAGCGGACTTCGGCGTCTGTTTGTCCTTCGGCTCGGACGTAACGCGGTACGTCTCGCCGGTCGTCTTGTCGCGGAAGAAGTCGTTATAATCGATTGGTACGGCTTTTTGCACAAGCACCGAGTAAACGCTTGTCACGCCCTCTTTCTCCGCTCTGCGCGCCTCCATGGACGTGTCAAGCGCCTGATAGTTCATAAACTCCGCGCCATCCGTCCATGTTGTGATATATCCGCCCGCTCCATCCGGTGTGCGGCTTTTTTCGAGCAGCACGCACGGGCGGGCAAAATCATCAAGTAAGCTCATATCAGATCTTCCTCCACTGGTTCATGCGCGATTTGAACGTCGTCTGCCATGTCACGGCCCCGCTCGCGGACGTGCTTCCGCTTGATCCCTTCGAGTAGCTATAGCCGCCGAAGCTTTCCGAGGTAAACGGGCTTGCTGCCGCGTCCCCGTTTTTCTCCTGCCATGCTCTGATCTCAGCTTCGAGGGCTAGGACAGCGGAGGGGACGGCCATCGGCCAGACAGAGCCGTCAAAGGTCTCATCGGCCATCCCGTAATCCGGGTATTGGTGCACACCGTCATTAAAAACGGATCCTACAATCCGGAAGAATTGCCCTTCTTGCAGGAACGGCAGCGCAATGCTGCCGTTTTCTACTGTGTACGTTCCGCTGATCCGGTCTGTTTCAAACCAGTTCCGCAGAACTCCGCACAATTCGGTCAGCATTGCGCCGCCTCCTTCCTTACTTCGCCGTTACCGTGGCGTTGCCTGCCTTCTGCGCCTTGTAAGTCGCGTCAGCCTCAACGACTGTGATCTTCTTGCCCGTCGCTGCCGTGACATCGGACTTGCCGTCCCACGTCGACCATGTCCTTACATTCTGGCCATAGGCCACAGTCTCAGCCGAATCGCCTACCTTGTACTTGTAGACATTCCCAGACGCTTCCTTCGCCGGGTTGACCGTGACCTTCGTGTCGCCTGTCGCCGTGCCCGCCGCAGAGGTAACCGTCAGCGTGCCGAGCGCCGGGGTCTCGTCAATGTCAGCAACGGCAATGCCGTCCTGGTACTCCGCAAACAGGGTGAGCCCCATGATCGCAAAGGACTCGGAGACGGCGGTGGAATAATTGCCCTGCACGTGGAAGCCGACAAGGTTTGTTTCGCCATCGGTTCTGTAATCAAGACCGGCACGGGCGAAATCGCTGTCAGCCGGGTCGATATAGTACAGAACGATGTTTTCAACTGGCGTCGCGATCACGCGGCCGCGCTTGATCTCATCGTCGGACAGCAGGAAAACCGTGCTGTAGCCCATGAAATTCTTGATGTACTGGAATCCGAACTCGGTCTGAATGGTGATGTCTGCGCCACCGAGGTAATCGTACAGGTCCATTACGTTCACGAAGCCGACAACGTTGGTCGCGGTGCGGTGCATCTGCTTGAACTTGTTGATGACTGCGCCCTTCGCCATTGCAAGCGCGCGCTGCCAGTTGGTTTCGCTGACGGTCAGCAGTCCGGTATTCAGATAATCGTAGAAACGATTGGTTACATTGGTCTGCAGCTCATACAGGAACGCCTCGTCGGTCATCGCGACTGCGACGTCATATCCGTATTCTTTGATCGCCTCGATGGAGACCGCCTTCGCGTACTTTTCGACGTTGATGTTCGCATAGTCCTTCTCAACAACCGTCGCTTTGGAGTAGGGAATCTCTTCACCCTCGCCGACGCTCTGCGCGAGCGTCACGCTTGCAGTCTTGGATTTCAGGACGGTGCCCGGCTGCTTTTTGATGGGGCGCATAATGCCGAGAATGTCGCGCAGGTGCTGCCAGTTCCGCGCAAAGCGGGTTACAAAATCGATTTCGCGAGCGGTTACCTGAACGTCGCTCGTCATGGTCAGGTTGTTTTTTGCTGCCATATTATTCTTCCTTTCCGAACAAATTGAGATTTGCGGCAATTGCTGCCTGCCGTTCAGACGCGTCCCTGATTTTGAAGATGTCGTCCCGGCTCATAGCGCCGCCGTTGTTTGCGGGCGGATCTTTGGTGTCCGCGCCCTTCTGCTTGGTGGTAACAACGAAGTCCGCCCACTCTTCCTTGATGGACTTGCGCAGCTCGTCGGCGTTCTTGATCTTGCCGTCTTCCAGCTCAACGCTGGTCAGATCGGTGACCTTCAAAACCGCGTCAATGCGCTTTTCGCTGATACCCGCAGACTTCAAAAGTTCCCGATACGCGGATTCCTTCGCGCTCTTGGTTTCCTTCTGCATCTGCTCTCTTTTGTAGTCGTCAAATTCCTTTTTGACCTTATCGTGCTTATCCTTCCAGCCATCGTCGCCTTTGGCTTTCAGGCTTTCAAGCTCCGCCTGTACTCCGGGGAGCTTTTCGGCGTCTGCCTTATACCGCGCGAGATCGCTTTTCAGCCCGTCCACGGTATCGGTGTGCGCCTCAATGATCGTGTCCATCTGCTCTTCCGTCAGCCCCATGCCCTTCAGGAGCTTTCGCGTCAGTGCCATGTTCGTTCTCCTTTCCTTTGGCCGCAATTCTTCGCGGGCGAACGTATAATTTTACGTTCCAATTCTACCATGCAAAAAACAACGCAATCCCCCAGCTGGGGGATTCCGTTGTTTTTTATCCGTTTTTCAGTTCGTTTTCGATGATTTGCCGGTATTGCGCCGCATGGTCCGCTGCTGCGGGCTTCAAATACGGCTGTGCTTTGTTTCCAGCCGTCCAGTGCCAGTTCCCCTTCGCGTCCTGATACGCCCACGGCGTAGGTCTCCCGCCCGGATAATGCTTGCCGGTTCCGAGTTCGACGTATGCGGCATATTCCATATCACTTCCGATGTATGCAGCCGGTTCCCCTTCATCTACGCGGTGCGTGATACTGTTCCTCAGATTGCCGGTGTCCACCGGGCACAGCCGCTTCGCGTACTTTTCAGCCGTCATTCCGATCTTTTCAAGCGCACGAAGCAGCGCGTTTTTCATATTGTCCTTGATTTCCTCTGAGTTGTCGATAAATTTAACGTCCATTTTTCTTTTTCCACCCTGCCCATTCAGCATAGCTCATGTTCTCAATCAGCTCATTCCGTCCGGTCGCCTGGTTCCTGGCGCGGCGCTTGCCTCCGGAGGTGTCGGTTCCTTCAATCTCGGATACCAGCGTGCAGCGGCAGTTATAGATTTCTGACGGTGGGCCGTTTGGGTCGCCTGGGTATCGGCAGCCGTTGGAGAACTTTTTGTCGTTGTCCACGATCTCGCCGTCGAGCGTCGCGTGGGAGTGGCGGGTTCTTCCGTCGAGCGTCGCCATCCATTGTTTTCTGCACTTGATTCCCATTTTCTCGGCAGCATAATAGGAATCCAGCCGCCCGGCGTTCTGTGCGCCGGTGACGGCTGTGCGCGCCGTCCGGATGGCGCTGTCGCGGTTCATGGTGGTAATGCGGCTTTGCAGATCATCCGCCATGCCTTTGATGCTCCGGCCCTGCAAAATGGAACTGGTGACGCTGGCCGTGATCTGCTTTTTCCCGTATGCAAGATCTATCCCGCGATTGAGCGCCCGCTTTTCTGGATAGTACGGCATAAGCTCCGGCTGCTCTGAGATCAGGCGCTTCACGGTCTGTTCGTCCCAGATGTTGAAGCCGACATCGCCGGTCAGCTGCTCAATGGTGTACGCCGCGAAATTCCGGTTCAAACTGTAAATGTTCGGCGTTGCATCGTTGACGTAAGCAACGGCGGTTGCGTTGGCGTTCGTCATGCGCTCGGCTACCTGATCGCGCAGCGCCTCAAAGCGTTTCCCGCGCCCGATCTGGGCGATCCGCCATTGCCTGTAGTGCTCTTCCGTGATCTTGCCCGCGTCCAGCTGCGCTTTCATTTCTTTGTCCCGCTCAGAGAATTTGCTGAAATATTCCCGGATCGTCGCGTCCAAGCCGTTGTATGCCTCTTGGTAAACTGTGAAAATTCTCTTTTCCAGTTTTGCAAGCTCTTGCTCTGTCAGCTTTTGCCCTGTGTCCATGCGGGCCTCCTTTTGTGCTTATACCTCCACAACCTCCACATAAATCCCCACCAGCTCTGCCAGCGGGTGGTA
>OIYV01001292.1_pt1 | contig 12138 bp, 3 predicted proteins | sample 1588251 | NCBI WGS metagenome assembly OIYV01 (sample SAMN03283282) | human gut metagenome | biome: human-associated habitat; material: feces | host: Homo sapiens | place: Peru | collected 2012
GCTGTTCTCGAAAACCTACGGTTTAGCCCTTGACTTCATATAGCTGGTCTCCTTTGAACTGCATCCTAGGGCTTTTGGAGCTATGCGAGCGCAACCGCGATGACAAGGCCCTGGTGGAGGAGAACCACGGCAAGATGAGGACGGCGGCCAGGCACCTGCTTTCCCTTATCGACGACACACTTCAGGCCAGCAAACTCGGTGAGGGCGAGCTTGCCCTTGTGCGCGAGCCTGTCGACTTTGCGCATTTGCAGGCCGATGTCGACGACATCATGCAGTTGCTCGCCGCCGAGGCGGGCGTGGCCGTGGGCGCGCATCCGGGCTACCCCGACCTTCAGGGCTTCGGCCGCCGCGACATCGCCATGTCGCCCGACGAGGCCTACGACTACATCCTGTACCAGATCGGCGCGCTGCAGGCCTTCTGCCACGCCGCCGGCGCGCGCATGCACCACGTGAAGCCGCACGGCCAGCTGTACAACCGCGCCGCCGTGGACCCGGAGCTTGCGCGGGCCGTGGCCGCCGCCGTGCACGACGCCAACCTGGACCTGGTGCTGGTGGGCCTGGCGAACAGCGAGCTCATCCGCGCGGGCCAGGCGGAAGGCATCCGCACCGCGCAGGAGTTCTTCGCCGACCGCAACTACACCGACGAGGGCCTGCTGGTGTCGCGCAAGCTCCCCGACGCCGTCATCACCGACGAGGACTTCGCCGTGGCACGCGTGGTGCGCGCGGTGAAGGAAGGCGCCATCGAGTCCGCATCGGGCAAGCTGATCACCGTGAAGCCCGACACCATCTGCATCCACGGCGACAACGTTCACGCTCTCGAGTTCGCCGGCAAGATCCGCACCGCGCTGACCGAGGCCGGCGTCGAGGTGAAGCCCGTGTAGCAGCGGGGTTGCGAGGCGGCGGCAGCACGGAACCGCCGTGGCACCGCGCAACGTAGCGCCGCAGAGCAACCGCGGGGCCGAGTAGCAGCGAAGCCAAGCGCAGCGCCGCGACGCCGCACAAACATAGCGAAACGCGAAGAGGGCCGGGTATCAACCCGGCCCTCTTCTTGCATCCTGCCGCCGCCCTATGCAAGTGCGGCGGCAGGTTCTCACATCCGGCCTTCGCCGGGATTGACTGCGCTAGCGCTTATCGCGACGACGCATGATGACCAGCGCCGCGATGGACGCCGCGCCCGCCAGGGCCACTGCCGCAAGCGGCAGGACCAGGGCAAGCTTGTCGTCGCCCGTCTGCGTCAGCACCTTGCCGACCAGCCCGCTCGGCGTGAAGGTCTTGCCGCCAGGCTGCGTGGGCTGCACAGGCGTCGCGGGCTCGGTGTACGTGTTCGTGAACGCGAGCACGTCGGCATCGCCTGCCACCGTTGCGTTCAAGTGGCCGAGCCCGTCATCGACGACCGTCACGGTCACCTTGTACGCGTGCTTGTCGTACGTCACGTTCGCCTGCGCATCGTCAAGCTCGGTGAGCGCGAACTCGTACGTGCCGGGCTTGTCGAACGTCAGCGCCGGGAAGGCGATCTTGCCATCGGCGGCGTTCTTCGCCTTAAGCTCGGTGCCGTCGGCCGCGGTCAGCACGAACGTGAACTGCCCGTCCCGAAGGTTCTTGCCCACCAGCGTCTTGGAGGCGCCGATGGTCACGGTCGTGGACGTCGCCTGGTAGGCGTTGGCGAAGGTCGCCTCGCGCGCGCCTTCCAGCGCGTGGGTCACGCTGAGCGTGCCGTCGCGGTTGTCCTTCACCGTGGTGACCACGGTGTACGTCGCGCCGTCGTAGGTCACGCCGTTGACGACGGTGCCGCCCCCGACCTCGTGCAACGTATAGCGATGCGTGCCGGGCTGCGTGTACTTCACCGCGCTCAGCGTCACGTTGCCGTCGGCGGCGTTGGCGCCGGTCGCCACCACATCTTCGCCCTCGAGCAGCTCGAACGCGAACTCGCCGGCGGCCATGTCGCGGCCCGTCAGCGTCTTGGTCACCGTCACCTGGTCGGTCACGCTGGAGTTAGCAGGCCCCACCGTGTAGGTGTTGGTGAAGGCAAACGCCGGGTTAGCCGCATCGCCCAGGCGCTCGACCGTCAGCTTGCCGTTGCCGTCATCGGTCACCTTGAAGCTGACCGTCTTGGTCGCCGCGGCGTCGTTGGTCACGCCGGGTACGGAACCGCTCTCCGTCACCTTATAGGTGAACACGTGGGAACGGGGCTTGCCGGACTCGGGCTCCGGGTTCGCCGGCTGGTCGGCCGGCTGGTTGCCGGGGGCAACCTTGTCAACCGTGCCGTTGGCGGCACCGGGAGCCGCTACGGCACCCGCACCCTGCCCGTCGCTTGCCGCGGGCTTGTCACCCTCGTCAGCGGCAGCGGGCTTGTCACCGTCGTCGGCGGCCTGGGCGGAGGCGTTATCCGCATCCGTGGCGGCCTTGTCGGCATCTGCGGCAGCCTTCGATGCATCGGCATCGGCGGCCTTCGCGGCATCGCCGTCGGTTTCCTTGGCCGGTGCTGCAGCCTGGTCAGCGGCCTTCGCGGCATCCGCTTCTGCCTTGTCGGCGTCTGCAGCGGCCGTCTGGTCGTTCACGCCCAGGGCGCGGTTGAGGTCGTCCAACGTGAACTTGATGGTGCCGAAGTCCACGCTGTCATCAGCCTCGTTCTTGGCGGTGGTGCGCTCGGGCATGGGAGCGGCCGCATCGTCGGAGGTCACCGTGAAGGTGAACTTGCCCTCGATGGAGGCCGGGTCAAGCCCAGGTGCCGCCTGCAGCGTCTTCACGCCGGACAGGCCCACCTGCACCGGATCGCCCGTGGAGTACGTGTTCTCGAACTTCAGGCCCTTGTCCAAGTTCGCCGTTGCCGTAAGCGAGCCGTCGCCGTTATCGACGACCGTCACCGTGAACGGGATCGGCTGCGTCTGCGCCGTGATGCCCTGGCCGGCCAGGCCGTCGGTCTTCTCGTAGGCAAGATAGCTCACCGTCCACGAGGTGACGCCCTTGTCGGAGGTCTTGGAGGCGTTGCCGTCCTTCACCAAGCCCTCAAGCATCTCGGTGGTGTAATGCAGGGCATCGAACGTCACGGTGCCGTCGGCCGCGTTCTTGGCAATCCGCAGGTCGTCCCCGCCCGTTGCGTACTTCACCGCGAAGGTGAACTCGTTGGTGGAAAGCGGACGTCCCGTGAGCTCCTTGGTCGCCGTCACCTGAGCGGCGATGCCGCCCGGGTTATCGGTGGAGGCGGCATACGCGTTGGCGAAGGGAACCACTGCGATGCCCGTGCCGGCAGCAGACGGGTCTGCGCCGTACACGTACGTCTTGGTGCCGTCAGGCCCGCCGGCCACCACGGTCTTGACCGTCAACGCGGCCTGCTGCGGATTGTCCTTGACCGTCACCGTTACCGTGTACTCCGTCGTGTCGTAGGTGTAGCCGTTAACCTTTTCGCCTACCGCCTCGACCACCTTATAGGTGTACGTCTTACCCACGTCGCTCTGACGCAGCACCACGTGCTGCTCGTCCAGCGCGGACTTCACAGCTTGCACGCCGTCAGCCGCTGCGGGCATGGCGACCTCGGCACCCTCCAGCGGCAGGCCCAGCGCGTACGCCGACGCCTCGTCGCCAGGGGTCACCTTGATCGTGAACTGGCCCTCGGCCATATCGCGGCCGGTCAGGGTCTTGGCCACGTTCAGGCCGCCCGCCGCCGTGTAATCGATTTCAGCAGCGTAGCGATTCACGAACCTGGTGTTCTCCGCGACCGCAGAGGCCTTGAGCATGCCGGAGCCATCGTCGGACACCGTCACCTTGATGGTGGCCACGTTGTCGTCGTACTGGATGCCCGGCAGCTTATGGCCGTCGGCGGGCACGACCTCGCGCACCTCGTAGGTGAACGTGCGCTTATGGTCGGGCTCGGCCTTCACCATGTCAAACTCGAACTCGATCTCGCCGAATCCGAAGGCCCCCGCGGGAGTCGCCTTGGTCACCGTCGCGTAGGCCGCATCGGGACCCGCGGCGTCCTTGGGTAGCGGACCGCCATCGAGCGCCTTCAGTTCGAACGTGAACTCGTCGGTATCGGTCCAATTACGGCCCTCGAGCACCTTGTTCAGACCGGCAGTGGCGGTGTCGTAGCTGGTCGATTCGACCTTATCATAGCGGTTCTCGAACGCCACAGCAGGCTTGGTCGAAGGATCGACAACCTCCCCATCCAGCTTGGTGGTCAGCGTCAGATGCTTGTCGGCATCGTCGCTCATGCCCACCGTAATCTCGAGCGTATGCACGCTATCGTCGTAGGTGACGCCGGGTTTCGCGTCGGCGGCAGCGGGCACGACCTCGCGCACTTCGTACGCGAACGTCTTGCCGATATCAGCCTGCGTGAACGTGACGCCGTTCATCTTCGCCATTTCGCACGCGACGCCATCGGCACGCGCAGCGTTGGTGAAGCTGCGGTCGGAAACCGCCAAGCGATCATCGGCCTCGGCGGCGGCAACCGCGCCTTCCTTGTCCACGCCGTGGATACTGAAGGAGAACTCATCGGCTGCCATGTCGCGGCCGTTCAGCGTCTTCTGGACGGTGATGCCGGAGAACTGCGTCTCCTGCTTGTACTCGTTCACGAAGTTCGCCGACCCGTTGTCGTAGCTCACCTCGGCGACCAGCTTGCCGCTGTGGTCATCGGTCACCTTGACCGTGACCTTGTGGACGTGACGGTCGAACACGATGCCGCCAGTTGCGGCGCCCACTTCATCAAGATTCTTGCCGCAGTACTGACTCTCCTGCACCGCGAACGAATACGTGCCAGGCTTGTTGAACGTCATCTCGCCGAAGGAGAACGCGGTCGGCTCGCCCGCCTTCGCGCCCTTCACCACAGCTTCGTCGGCACCCTCCGGGATGACGACGTTGCCGGCAAGCTTGGCATTCTGCGTAGCCTCATCGGCCGCGCTCAGCTTGAAGCCGAACGTCTCGCCTTCCGCCATATCGCGACCGGTCAGCACCTTGGTGCCGTGAATCGCCGTATCACCCTTGAGCTCAGCAGGGCCGGGTTTGTACGAGTTTTCGAAGCTGAACATGGCGCCGGAAATCGGCTCTTCGCTATCGTTCTTGTAGTACTTGACGCTCAATTCAAGCGTACCGGCGTTGTCCGCGATGGTCACCTTCGCGGTCCATACCGTCTGGTCGTATTCCATGCCAGCCGGATCGAAAGTCTTGTCCGCAAGGACGTCCTTCACGGCGCGCCACGTATCGCCAACCTTGACCACCTCGACGATCTTGTATTCGAAGGTCGTCTCGTACTTCCCGGAAGGAATATCGTTAAACGTGAACGTCGCCGACGGCCACGCGATGCCGCCGCCCGCCTCGACCGTGGTCAGAACGCCGCGCCACTCGCCGCGATCGACACGCGTCACTCCTTCGCCCTCGGGCAACGGCGCCTTAGCGTTGTTCGTGCAGGCAATCACGTGGAACATGTCCGACTTAAGCGGGTTCTCACCCGTCAAATCCATATACGCCTTCGTGCCGCTGGGAGTCCACTTCACCTCCTTGTGATTGTACTCGTTCACGAACGACGCCGTATCGTTCTCGATGAGCTGCGGCTTCTCGTATTTCACGCCATCATCGCCTGCCAGCTTCGTCATCTTGGACTTCACCGTCAGCGTGCCGTTATGGTTCTCATCGGTTACCGTCACGACGACCTGGTATAACGCCTGAGATGCGCTCACGCCGGACCTCAGTTGACTAAGCTCCTCGGATTCCCAAATCTGGTACGTGTACGTACCCGGCTTCGTATAGTCGATGTTCTCGAAATGGAAGCTCACCGGATCGCCACCCTTGGCGACTTCGCTCGTTACCGTAACGCTCGTCTCGCCCTTGCTGTCGCCCAGAGTGTTGGTCGGCGGCATCGGCGCCTCAACGGATGTATCGGCGTCCTTCAGGATGAACACGAACGTATCGGCCAGCCAATCGCGACCTTTCAGCACCTTCTCGCCCTCGAGGCCATACAGCGTGCCGGATGCGGCGTACTTGTTCGTATACGTCACCGCGCTCGTCTGACCAGCAGTAATCTTGCCCTCCGCACCGGCGGCCTCTGCCGTGAAGCCGTCGCGCGGCGTCTCGCTTACCTTATAGTCCCAGCCTGCGGAAAGCCCGTACACGTACAGGGTCTCGCCCGGCTTCAGAGAATGCTTCGCCTGGCCGTCCTGGCCGAATGCCAGCACGAACTTATCACCCTGCTGCTCGCCTTTCGCGTTCTTCACCACGGCGTTGAAATTTTTGCCGACGGCATCCTGCATCGCGATGGTGAACTCGAAGGATTCGTCTGCGAAATCATCCGCGTTGTACCCATCGGGCAGCTTCAGCTGCTTCGTCACCGTCAGCGTGCCGGGCACGTCCATGCTCAGCTTGCCGTTATTGCCCAGATAGGCGTTGATGAGCGTTTCCGCAGCGGACTGCTCGATGCCGCTCCACTTCGGGTTCAGCACGTCCGCAGCCGTGGCCGTGCGGTTCTCTTCCTTGACCTTGTGCAGCTCGTTGATGTAGGTCAAACGCGGCGTGCCGGACTTAAGATAGCAGGCACCCGTGGAATCCCAGGCGATAGAGCCCTCGATCTTTTCGGTGGCATCGCCGGGGAAGGACACATGCTCGGTCTTCGCAACGGGTTTGCCGTTCTCCATGGCATAGTAGTCGTGCTTGTAGTAGTACGTGGAGCCTTTCTCTATCGACTTCGCGGGAATAGTGCATGCCTCATCGGTGTAGATGGGCGTGTCCTGCGTGAAGTAATAGTAGCTATTGCCCGTTGCCGGCTCGAACGTGGCGACCGCGTCGCCCGTTTTCTCGCCGGACCACTTGTTGGCATAGAAGTTCACCTTGCCCGTTTCAGGGTCGGTGTTATTCGCCATATACGCCTTCATGGGGTCATCGGGGTTCTCCAGCAGATCGAGCGCTGCCGGCTTCACGCCAGAGGAGTACAGCACCGAGATCGGCGTGGTGTTCGAGACGCTCATGGTGCCCTTCGCCAAATCGATGGCGAAGTTGCGCAGCGGGATCAAGGATGCGGGCACCTTCACCTGCACCTTGTCGCCCACCGCAACATCGTTCGAACGCGTGACGGTGATCACGACGTCTTTCAGGTCGGCATCGGCCAGACCGGAATGCACACCACCGCTGAAATGGTACGTGTCGACGTTTCCATTCGTGGTCTTGGACTTGCAGCCGTACACCGTTCCGTCGTACACGAGCTTGGACAGGTCGGCGACCTGCATGTAATCACCCAGCTGATCGTCAAAGGTGATGTAGCCGGTACTGCTTTCGTAGCCATCTCTCGTCTCCGTCGGATAGCCGGCGCCCTTGATGATCTCCTTGGAGATGTCGTCGAACACGCGCTTTAACTCGTCGGCGTTTTTCGCGCTCTTATAATAGGCGGAACCATCCGCGCGATCGCCGAAGTTCCAATTATACCCACTCCAAGTCTTCGTATACGTTGCAGACGGGTAATTGCTCGACACGGCGTGCATGAACTTGTTCTCGTTGGAAGCGCTGCCAGCCACCGGATCGACATTGGGGTCTGCGCCCTCGAAGATGCCGATGGAATACACCATAGCGCCCGCATCCTTCATGGATTTAGCGTCCTTAACAGCATCCGAGGCGACGCCTGGCGAGAACTCCCTGAAATCCGTGGGAGTGCCGTCGGTGAAGAACACGACGACCTTCTTGGCGTCGGAACGCCCAGACGACATGCCCGTCACAAGGCTCATGCCCTCATCGGCCCTTGTTGCGCCGGCGGGCCTAATAGCCCCCACCTGATCTTTGAACTGCTGCTCGGAAGCAGCGGTGCATGGGGCCAGCTGCTTCATCACCTGGCTATAGTTGTACTCATACCCACCGCTCCAGTAGGTATCATTACCTACTGCGTAGGTCCTTTCGCCAGCGAACTTCACGATGGCGACCTGATGCCGCTTGGCCTCGTCCTTGACCGCCGCATTCTGCTTGGTTACCTCATCGATGAACAAGTTCGCCGCGCTCTTGAGCGCGTCAATGCGCTTCGTGCTGTCGCCGCCGCCCATAGGGTCGTCCATCGACCCGGAAGCATCGAGCACCAGCACGATATCGAGCGGCGTGGTCGCCGTATCGGACAGGTTAGAGGTGGATGACAGCGCCGTGAGCGCGGTCAGGAAGTCCGCACCATTCGCCTTGGATATGGTGACGCCGTCTTTGCTGATCTCGCCATCTGACACGGTCTTGTCGGTCCAAATACGTCCGACGCTCGACGTGTCGCTCTTGATAAGCCCCGACCAATCCCAAATGGTCGAGGGGTCCGTGACGGCGGTCTTGCTTCCGCCATACGTTACCGCCGATGAATCTTCCGCAAACGCCGCGCCGCCGAACAGCGGCGACAACGCAAGCACCAGCACGGCGGCTAACGCGGCCTTGAAACGCTTCGTCGATTTCATGCCCTCGCCTCCTTCCACCGCATCGCGGCTTTCCGTATCCCCTTGCGCTTACATATGCGCGCGCTCGGGCTTTTCCGGTACCCTGACGTCTTCATGGGCCCGCTCCTTCCCGCACGGTCTTCCCATGCCATCGCGCCGGCCGACGATCGGCATCCCCTGCCGATCGTTGAACGCGCGCACAGCCCGTAACCGCGCATCGCGCCAGCGGTGCAGCCGGCATCTAGCAGCTGCTCCTCCTGTCAACATCATTGCCAAAGGGGGTACACGGAACCACGCCGTATTTACGAACGCGAGACTTAGACGATTTGTTTTCGCAGATAGACGGATGGGCGTCAGGGGGTCGTATAAACGACCCCCTGGACAAAATGACCAAGCTACGGACGCTCCCCGAGAACTCGCGGCCAAAGTTAACCCCTTCGGAAAAAATGAAAACCGACGGCAACGCGACACGGGATACAATAAAGAAAAAGGCGCGGACACGCCTGGAAGGAGGGGTGCGATGAGCAATGCGAAACGCGAAAATAGACTGCTGTTTTGCGCACTTGCGTTGTTCTTCTTCGTGTTCCTTGAGTCGACGCTGTTCTTCCAAGCCAACCTAGCTCAACCTGAAGGGCACGGTCCCTTCCTCTCGCAGCTCCCCATCCAAGGCGCCAGCACCCTGGGCCTTCTGGCCTTTCCCCTTAAGAACCGTCTTGTCGGCGAAAAAGGCCGACCAGTGTTCATGGGAGCCGTCACCGTCCTTGGAGTTGCATGCCTTGTCGGCGTCACTTTCGCGTCGTCGCCGCTGGTGATCGCGTGCACAGGTGCGGTCGGGTTCTTCCTTATCGGGCTCGCCGGCGCCACCGCATACTGGGCAATGTGCGCGAGGTCGCGCAGTATCGCGCGATTCGCAACGCTGATCGGAGGCAGCCACGCGCTCGGCGTGCTCGCGCAAATCCCTTTGCTCGGGTTCACATCGAACCACCTGATCGAAGCCGTCGTGCTCTCCGCAGGCATCATCGCGCTGGGCGCGATCAATGCGCGCATATGGCCGCCCCGATCCACGCTCGCGGACTTTTCCGCGAAGCGGGAACAACGCGGGGGGGGGGAGAATCACCTCGAAAGCAGCGAGCTCGCCGGATGGCGCCTCGACCATATGACCCCTCGCACCGCCATCATCGTGATCTTCGCCTTGGTGCTGCTGTTCTCCGTGCTGTTCAACACGCTCTACACCTTTATTGATATTGGCTCGCCCTGGACCAGCCAATACACCAACGTGACGCCCCGCGTCCTGATGGCCGTCGGAGGCTTTGCCGGCGGCGTGCTGTTCGACCTGCACCGGGCGCGTTACCTGGGCATCGTCATGTTCTGGATGATGCTGCTCTCGGTCGGCGCGATGCTCGGGGTTGAGGCAGGCGGGCCGTACGTCATCGGGGAAGTCGTCTACTTCCTGGGCACAGGCGTGTTCATGACGTTCTACACCACGGTGTTCATCTGGATAGCGCAATTCCTGCGCGCCCCCGACCTATGGTGCAGCATGGGACGGGCGCTCAACAATGTGACCGCCATCGCAATCGGCGCACCCGCGCTGCTGGTGATCGATTTGACGAGCCCCGTGGCCGTGATCGTGCTGCTGATTCCCCTGATTATCGGCATCAACGCGCTGCTCTTCGCCGCCGGCATGCTGGACCTGCATCCACGCCCGAGGGGCGGCGAAACCGCAGGGTGCGCCGGGCAGCAAGCTGGCGCACCTGACTCCGCGGGCAATATCACGCCTGGTCAAGCGGCAATCGACGAGCACACGCCTGCTGCCGGCAACGCCACGCCCGGCCCCGATGGCAGCGACATATCTGCTCAAAGAGCAGCTGACGGGCTTCCGAAGACCACGGAAGGCCCGACACCCGGCGCCGCGCCTTCCGCGGATGATGCCGCCATCGACCCCAAAGCACGTCTTGGGGATTTCGCCAGCCGCTTCTCGCTCACGCCACGCGAGATCGAGGTGCTTGCCACCGTCACCGCCGACGAGCGCCCGCTCAAGCATGTGGCCACGGACATGGGCATCTCCCTGCGCGTGCTCCAGCGGCACCTGACCTCGCTGTATCAGAAAACCGGCACGCAATCCCGCGTCGGCCTCACGAAGCTGTTCTGGGAGTAGCATCCCTTCGCCCGACCACATCTCCGCGCGCAATATCGCACGCCGCAGGAAAGCCGCGAGGAGGCTGCGCAAACAACCGGCAAACCCCCGCGAAACCGTTCGCCCGCTTCCCTATCTTGAACGATGCAGGGATTCCATAACACGAAAACCCCGCCGCAACCGAAGTTGCGACGGGGTTTCGAATCTCAAAAGGCGCGGAATCGCGCAACCTTCCTTTTAGCGAAGCACCGGCTTACGCGGCGTTGCGCTTGGCGGTGGCCACGATGGTCTTCACGCCCTTGACGGCCAGCACCACGGCCAGCACGAACAGCAGCACGGCCAGCAGCGCCTGCACGGCGGGGGCGAAGATGTCGCCGCCCTTCATGATGAGCAGGGTCTTCTGATAGAACGTGATGCCCAGCGAGGTGAGCGTGGCGGCCAGCATGAAGGTCATGGGCACGAAGAACATCTTGTTGTTGCGGCCCGCGTTGCCCAGCCATGCGCACACGGCCAGCAGCGCCAGGGCGGCCAGCAGCTGGTTGGCGGCGCCGAACAGCGGCCAGATGATGGTGTAGCCGGTCATGCCCAGGAACACGCCGATGACCACGGTGACGAACTTATCGGGGTAGTCCTTTTTCAGGGCCTTCAGCACCGCCTGGCAGCTGATGCCGTTGTGCATATAGTTGATGAAGATCTTCAGGCCCGCGCCCTCCATCACATCCGCCCGGCCCGGCACCACCAGGTGCTCCAGAGCGGCGGAGATAACGGCGGGGTCGCCGCCCATGTCCCGGCCCACGGCAATGGCCGTGAGGGCATTCTCGATATTGAAAAGGCCGTCCATACCCACCTTATAAATGTCTTGGCGGCCAGTGGCCTTTTCCGTGACGGTGAAGGCATAGCCCCGGGGGAGCTTCTGCACATTCGAGGCGGTATAGTCGCTCTCACCGTCCTCGGCCATGCCCACCACAAGAGTGCGCCCGGCCTTTTGGGCGGCGGCAAGCACATGGTCAAAATAGTCCGTGCTGCGGACGATGATCGCTACATCGGAATTTTCCAGCAGGGCCTCCTTGCACCGGAGATAGTCCTCCATGGTGGGATGCTCGTGGGGGGAGATGTGGTCGGGGCCGATATCCAGGAAAATACCGTAGCGGAAGTGCTGGCCGTAGGTCCGGTGGACCTGGTAGGCCTGGCTGCTGATCTCAGCGGTGACCACGGGCAGCTTGTGCTTCCGGGCCTCGGCAAAGAGCTGCTGCATTTCCAGAGACTCGGGGGTGGTCAGATGGGTGTAGGTCACCTCACCGCCCAGGTCATGCTCCATGCCGGAGAGAAGGCCGGTCTTGGTACCGGTCACAGCGTCCATAACGGCGCGGGTCATATAGGTGGTGGTGGTTTTTCCCTTGGTTCCTGTGATTCCGATGGTCTTCAGTTTTTCGGCCGGATGTCCGAACCATGCTGCGGAAATAAACGCCATGGCATAACGGGTATCTTCCACCTGGATCACAGTTACATCTGCCGGAGCTTCCACCGGTTCTTCTACGATGAGAGTTTTTGCACCTTTTGCCACAACATCCGGCACGAATTTATGGCCGTCCACAACTGCGCCTCTGATGCAGAAAAAAAGACTTCCCT
>OIYV01001294.1_pt1 | contig 12121 bp, 10 predicted proteins | sample 1588251 | NCBI WGS metagenome assembly OIYV01 (sample SAMN03283282) | human gut metagenome | biome: human-associated habitat; material: feces | host: Homo sapiens | place: Peru | collected 2012
CCGGCGGGCGCGGCGCTGCAACGGGCGGCGGAGTACCTGAAGGCGACCGCACCGGAGTTCTATCTGGAGCTGCAAAGCGCGGACACGCACTGCGTGCTGTCCGAATCGACGTGGCGCAACGAGTTCATGCAGTGCGAGGGCGTCAAGCCGATCTACTGCACGGGTACGCCGCCCGAGCTGCCCTGGGTCAAGCTCGTCGCGTGCAGCACGTGCGGCGGCCCGACCGACGCGGTCACGCCGGAGGAGCACGCGCGCATCGCGGCGCTGATGGAGCGGGTGCAGGCCTTCTGCGGCGATGCGTGCTATGTGACGCGCTCGCTTCCCCGCGTGGTCGAGATCGGCAGGTCAGGCGTTGACAAGGGAAAGGCGGCGCGCGCAATGGCGGCGGAGCTGAACCGTCCCGTGCTTGCCTGCGCAGGCGACGGGCTGAACGACCTGTCGATGCTTTTGGAGGCGGATCTTGCCTTTATCCCGCGTGACTGCGACCCCGCGCTGCGCGGACGCGGCTTCATTGAGGTCGCCTCCTGCGACGAGGGCTGCATCGCCGACGCCCTCTCGCGTCTGATGGCGTGAGCGCCGCAGCGCGGCGCATGATGAAACTGTAAGCACAGCGCACACCCCAAAGCCTCCCCTGTGTAAGGGGAGGTGGCAAAAATCGAAGATTTTTGCCGGAGGGGTTGTCAAAGCCGCCACATTCATCCATGCCTTCTCCAATACGGAACTGCCAGCAGGCAACCCCTCAGTTTCGCTATCGCTCAACAGCTCCCCTTACACAGGGGAGCCTTGGGTGCAGACGAAAGCAACGACACTGGATGCAGCAAAAGCGCTCTCGTCTGAGGGCGCTTTTTACCCGCCTCGCCGAAAGGCGCGGCACACAGAGAAAGGAAATGCGCGGGAGGATCGGGGATCCTCCCGCGCGGTTTTTCATTTAGGGGACAAGGTAGAACGCAAGCTGCAAGGTCGTGTCGTTGAGCTGGGTGAGCATGGCGTAGCTGCCGTGTGCATCCGACCAGGTCTGCGTATTTCCCGCCGCCGACGCGCCGTAACGCCCGTCCATCACGGCGCACCATTCGCCGCGCACCGTGTCAAGGTTTTCCTGCGCCGTGTAGGTGCAGGACACGCGCACATAGTCCGGCTGGAAGCTGAACTGCACCTGCGTGAAGAACAGGCCGTCGGGCAGGGTGACATCGTTGTAGGCATAGACGGTCGTGCCGTTGCTCTCAAAGCTAAAGTCCGGCGCGCGTCCCTCCGCCGCTTCCATATCCTCCACGGTCGAGGTACCGCTGAGGGAGCGGTAGGCGATGCCGCTTTCCGTCGCGGGCGGCTCCTCGGACACTTCGGTCGCGGGCGGCTGCGTCGGCTGCGCGGGCGAGAGCGGTTCGGACGGCGCTTCGCTCTGCGTCACGGTCTGCGAAGCGGACGGTCCGGAGGGCGTCTTTTTCTTCGAGCAGGCCGCGAGAAGCAGGCTCAGGCAGAGCAGGGCAAGCAAAATTCGTTTCATTTTCGGTTCCTCCTTTGTTAGGAAAACAGGCGTCGATCCAGTCCGCGTGCGCGCAGCGCAAAGTAGAGCGCCAGCCCAAGCGTCAGCATCACGCCCGCCTCTCCGACGGCAACATAGAGCATATTGAGCCACAGCGGCAGCTCCGGAATGTAGATCGTCAGCTCGCAGCCGACCAAAACCGCGTTGAAGGCGACCGGCATCAGCAGCGCGGGAAGCGGCAGGCGCAGGACGCGCACATGACGCAGCCGATAGGCGAAGATCGCGGCAAGCAGCGTCGCCACCGTGCCGACAAACCAGTCCAGCGGCAGCGCGCCGGCGTTCGTCAGGTTGAAGATCAGGCAGCCGAGGCTCAGGCCGAAGATCGCGTCCGGCGTGAAGAGCGCGAGGACGCACAGCGCCTCGGCGGCGCGGAACTGGATGGCGTTGGAGGCACTGCCGGGGAAGAGCAGATCCTGCCCCACGGTGAGCAGAACGTAGAGCGCGGCGATCACCGCCGCACGCGTGATGGATCGGGTATTCATGTTTTCATCTCCATAGTTTTGTTTATCGACAGGATGGTTTCGAACTGTCGTTTCCTTATATTCTACACGATGCGGGCGCTTTCGTCAAGCAATACTTGCGCCGAACGGCTGCCGCATGCTATAATCGGGAAAAAGGAGGCGATCCTATGCCGTCATGGCAGACGCTTTTACAGGACGAGTTCGCATCCCCCTACTATGCCGCGCTGACGCGCCGCGTCGCGCAGGCGCGCGCGCAGAGCACGATCTATCCGGAGGCGGGGCGGGAGCTGTATACCCTTACGCTGACGCCGCCGGGGAAGGTTCGCGTCGTGATCCTCGGGCAGGATCCTTACCATGAGCCGCAGCAGGCCTTCGGCCTTGCCTTCGCCGTGCAGCGCGGCACGCCCCTGCCGCCGTCGCTGCGAAACATCTATCGAGAGCTTGCGGACGATCTGCACTGCCCGCTGCCGGAGAGCGGCGACCTTACGCCGTGGGCGCGGCAGGGCGTGCTGCTGCTCAACACGGTGCTGACCGTGGAGCGCGGCAAAGCCAACAGCCACGCCGCGTGGGGCTGGCAGCGCTTCACCGACGCGGTGATCGCGGCGACGAACACGTTAGCGCAGCCGATCGTCTTTCTGCTCTGGGGCGCGCAGGCGCAAAAGAAAGCGGCGCTCGTGAAAACACAAGCGCCGCGGCTGCTTCTGTGCGCGCCGCACCCCAGCCCGCTGTCCGTCTATCGCGGGTTTTACGGCAGCAAGCCCTTCTCGCGCACGAACGAATTTCTGCGCGAAAACGGGCAGGCGCCGATCGACTGGGCGTCCGGTCTATAGCGCCGATCCGTCGGCAATGCCGTACAGGCGGCAGGCGTTTTCCGTCGTGCGCAGCCCGACCTCCTCGGGGCTGAGCCCCTTGATCTGCGCGATCTTTGCCGCGATGAGCGGGAGGTAACGGCTGTCGTTGCGTTTTCCGCGATACGGCTCCGGCGCCATATAGGGACAATCCGTCTCGATGAGGATGCGCTCCATGGGCAGCGCCTGCACCGCCTCGACGGCGCGGCGTGCGTTTTTGAAGGTCACGACGCCGGTAAAGCCGATATACCAGCCGCGCTCGACCAGCCACAGCGCCATCTCGGGCGAGCCGGAGAAGCAGTGGAAGACGCCGCGCGCCTGCGGGTTGCGCCGCACGATGTCCATCGCATCGCCGTGCGCCTCGCGCTCATGGACGATCACCGGAAGGTCGAGCGCCTGCGCAAGGGCAAGCTGCTCCTCGAAGGCGTTGATCTGCCGCGCACGCGGCACATCCTCGTGGTAGTAGTCCAGACCGATCTCTCCGATTGCCCGAACGCACGGCTCCTGCGCAAGCGCCCGGTAACGGTCGAGCAGCGCGCCGTCCACCGCGGCGGCATCGTCCGGATGACTGCCGACGGAGGCGTAGATCCACGCGTGCTGTCGGGCAAGCGCGACGGAGCGCTCGGAGGAGGCGAGGTCAGAGCCGACATTCATCACAAGCCGCACGCCGGCGGCTCTGATCTGCGCGAAGACATCTTCCCGATCCGGATCGAAGCACCGCTCGTCCAGATGCGCGTGCGAATCAAAATACATTACGGTTCCTCCTTCAGCGGGCGGCAGGTAAAGAGCAGAACCTGCCGCTTTTGTGCGCGCAGCAGCGCAAGCGCCGCCGCGGTGCGCGCGTCGTCAAAATTCACCAGCGCGTCGTCGAGTACCATGGGAACATCCGGCGCGAGCAGCAGCTCGACCATGGAGAGCCGCAGCGCCAGATACATCTGATCCGCTGCGCCGCAGCTCATCGCGGCGACCGGCCGGATCCCGTCGCTCTCGCGCAGAGACAGACGCATATCCTTGGCCAGCAGCACCCGATCGTACTTCCCGCACGTCAGCCGATGCAGCAGCTTCCCCGCAAGCGCCGTGACCTGCGGCGAAAAGCGGGAACGCAGCGCCTCATCCGCCTGCCGCAGCACGTCCGCGGCAAGGTCGATGGCGGCGCATTTTTTCTGCGCGTCCTCCTGCGCCGCCTTGACCTGCTCCAGCTGCGCCTCCAGCGCGACCGCGTCGCCGTGGGCGCGGATCTCGCCCTGCATTCGGGCAAGGCGCGTGGTCAGCTCCGAAAGGCGCTGCTGCGCGGCGCGATGCGCATAGCCGAGCTTCGCCTCGTCCAGCGCGAGCGCCTGCTCGTCGGCCGGCGCCTCCTCCTTGGGAAGGAGCGCCTGCCACTGCGCGACCTGACTGCGCAGCGTCTCGAGCTGACGCAGCTGCGCGTCGTAGTCCGCACGGGCGCGCAGCGCCGCCTTGAGCGCCTCCTCATCGCCCCCGAAGGGGCGCGCGCAGACGGCGTCATAGGCCGCCTTGCGCGCTTCCACCGCCGCGAAAAGCTGCTGCCGCTGCGCGGCGACGGTTTGTTTTTTCGTCTCATATTCCCGTGTCGCCCGCAACCAGTCCGCAGCCCGCTGCGAAAGCTCCTCCGCCGAGGCGACGCGATAGCGCTGCGCGATCTGCTGCGCCTGCGCCTGCCGCCGCTGCGCCTGCGTGCGCCGCTTGAGATAGCGCGTCAGGACGACGCCGCCGAGCGCCAGCCCCGCCGCAAGCAGCAGCGCAAGGATCGGGCGGAAGAAGAAGCCCGCGACGCCGCCGACCGCCAGCAGCGCGGCGCTCAGCAGTCCTGCCCACGGCACGGGCGGCGCGGACGGCACGTCTCGAAGCGCCTCCACGTCGCTGCGCACGTCGCCGTCCTGCGAAAAGCCGGCAGGGATCGGCGGCGGCTCCGGCAGCGGCGGACAGAGCGCCGCCTCCATCTGCGCCGTGTGCCATTCGTTCTTGGTTCGTTCCAGCTCGTGCGCAAGGGCGCGCAGCTCGTCTTCGGGCGGCAGCTCCTTCAGCTCCGCCGCGCGGCGGCTGCACTGCGCCTCTTCCTGCGCCAGCTTTTCCTTCAGCTCCGCAAAACCGGCGTGCTGCCGCGCCACCTTGGCGCGGCGGATGCGCTCGACGAGCGCCGACAGGCGCGCCTCCTCGCCGCGCGCCTCCTCACAGGAGGCGGACAGGTGCAGCGCCTCGTCCTGAAGCGCGTGCAGCTGCGTCAGCGTGCGCTCTAACGTGTCCGCCTGCGCCTTGAGCTCGGGCAGACGCCCCGCGCGTCCGGCCAGACGGTTTTTCTTCTTGCGCAGCTCGCTCTCCAGCTCAAGGTAAGAGCGTCCCTCCTCGCCGGTCGTGATGAGCGCGCCGAGCCGGAGGTCGAGCGCGCTGTCCTTCGTCACGGTCAGGCCGAGCTGACGGACGAATGCCGTTCGCTCAAATACGGATCGCTCCACACCGCAGAGCACCCGTCCGCAGTTTTCCGCCGTCAGCTCGCGCACGGGCAGGCCGCTCTGCGTCTCAAAGGCGCGGAACTCCTCCATCACGCCCTGCTTTCCGGAGGTACGCAGGACGGTAATGTGTCTTCCGTTCCAAAGCAGCTCCATTTCGCCGCGCATGGGACTTCCGTCCCACGGCCGGTAGCGCTCCTTGACAGGTAAATAATCATTTTGCGCGCTGGCGCGCTCCGACGTGTCCACGCCGTAGAGCATGGCAAGCAGGAACGCGCTCCACGTGGACTTTCCCGCCTCGTTCGGCAGGCACAGAATGTTCAGCCCTTCGGTAAAGGTGCGGGTCTCGTGGAGCTTTCCGAAGTTTGCCGTCAGCTTCAAAAGGATCACAGCGCCACCTCCCGTCCGTCCATCAGGTCGGAAAGCAGGCGGGCGGCAAGCACCGCCGTCCGGCGCTGCTCCGGCTCCTGCGCGCCGTCGAAGCGCTCCTTGAGCAGCTCCAGCGCGCGGCCGCGCAGCGTATCTTCACCGGCGCAGTCCCAAAGGCTGCGGCGCGGCGTCGTCCGGTCGCGGATCGTGAGCCGATAGCAGCGGTCCTTCAGCCGCTCCTCCAACTGCGCAGTATCGACCCCGTCGCTCTCGCCTGTCAGGATCACGCGGATGCAGCCCGCATCCTCCGGCAGCGCGGCAAGGACGGACGCGGCCGGATCGTCCCCCGCCTCCACGGTCAGCACCTCGTAGGTGCGCACCGGAAGGGGCAAAAACTCCGTCGTAACGCCGCGCTCGCTCACCTCGGCGCGGATCGCGCCCTTCTTTCCGCACTCGTCAAAGCCGCGCCCCATCAGGCAGCCCGCCTGCACGCAGGTCGTCTTGCCGAAGGCGGCGACGCTGCGCTTGTGGATGTGCCCCAGCGCAAGGTAGTCCAGCCCGGAGGCGGCGACCTGTTCGGGCGTGATGGGGTCGTAGATCGAGCCGTTTGTCAGGTCGCCGTGCAGCGTCATCAGATTGATCGTGTCGGGATCGGCGACGCGGAAGCCCTCGAGCAGCGCGGGCGATCGGGGCGCGGTGAAGCCCGCGCCGTAGACATCGCACGCGGCAAGGCGCACGCGCTCGATCTCTCCGGAGCGGAAAATATGGACATTCGACCCGAACTCCTCCGTGAAATAGGGGGAGCCGGGCGCAAGGTAATCGTGGTTCCCGGGCGAGACGAACACCGGACAGCGGACGGCGGCGAAAAACGCCTTGAGCGCCTCGAGCGAATCGCGATAAATTCGTGCGCTGTCAAACAGGTCGCCCGTCAGCAGCACCAGGTCGCACCCCTCGGCATAGGACGCAAGCGCTTCGAGCGCGACGCGCTGCTCGGCGCGGCTCTGCGCCGCCTGCTCCGGCGTGAGGGCGGAAAAGCTCGAATCCAGATGGAAATCGCCCGCCTGCAATACTCTAATCATGCACCGCCACCCTTTCTGCGCTCCGGCAGCGACCGCTTCCGGCATCAACGGTAAAAATGCAGCCCTCGAGCTTGCACGGGCCGTCCGCCGCCTCGTAGCGGCCGGTCAGGTCGCCGCGGAATTTGGCGACGGACTGCTCCACGCACACGCCCAGCACCGAACGGATCGGGCCGGTCATGCCAAGGTCGGTCAGATAGCCCGTCCCCGCGGGCAGCACCGTGTCGTCCGCCGTCTGCACGTGCGTGTGCGTCCCCCAGACGGCGCTCACGCGGCCGTCGAGCATCCGTCCCATGGCCAGCTTCTCGGAGGTCGCCTCGGCGTGCAGCTCGACGAAGATCAGCTTCGTGTCGATCCTTCGCAGCAGACGCTCGACCAGCAGGAAGGGGTTATCCGGCGTGTAGTCCATGCCGCACCGGCCGATCAGGTCGATCACGGCGACCGTCCCGAACGGCGTGTCGTAGCACCCCCAGCCGCGCCCGGGCTGCTGCGGCGGAAAGTTCGCGGGGCGCAGAAGGCGCTCCTGCTGCGCAAGATAGGGGATCAGCTCGCGGCGGTTCCACGTGTGGTTGCCCAGCGTGATCACGTCCGCACCGGCGGCGAAGAGATCCTCCGCCTGTCGGGGCGTCATGCCCAAAAGGGAGGCGTTCTCCCCGTTGACCACGCAGAAGTCGATCTTCTTTTCCCGCCGCAGCGCGCCAAGACGCCGCCGCAGGAGGGACATTCCCCCCTCGCCCGTCACATCGCCGACGGCAAGCAGGCGAAACTCCGTCATCGCGCTCACTCCTTTCGTTTCCTTCTATTATACCGAAAAACGCCCCGTTACACAAGTGCGCTTTTTCGCGTCCTTCGCCCATTTCCCGTTATTTCCCAATATATTGTGCTTCGGCGGAAAAATTACTACAACTTATTGTGTTGCGCCTCGGATTTTCGCGGGATTTCGCCGCCTCGTGGAGTAAAATAGAAGCGGAAGGGGGGAACACCAATGCGAAAGAGTCGGGGGCTGCTGGAAAACGGACGCATCCTCTACCTGCCCATTCGGCAGATCCGTCCCAATCCGGCACAGCCGCGCAAGATCTTCGACGCCGACGGGCTGCGGGAGCTGGCCGACAGCATCGAGCGCTACGGGATCCTACAGCCGCTGACGGTGCGGCGCTGCGCGATGGGGTACGAGCTGGTGGCGGGCGAACGGCGGCTGCGCGCGGCAAAGCTCGCCGGCTGCGCGGAGGTTCCGTGCATCCTGCTGACGGTGGACGACGAACAGTCGGGCATGGTCGCGCTGGTGGAGAATTTGCAGCGGCGCGATCTGGACTACATCGAGGAGGCGCAGGGGTTGGCGCGCCTGATGCAGACCTACGGGCTGAGTCAGGAGCAGGCGGCGGCGCGGGTGGGAAAGAGCCAGAGCGCCGTCGCCAACAAGCTGCGCCTGCTGCGCCACAGTCCCGCCGTGCTGGAGCAGCTGCGGGGACACGGGCTGTCCGAGCGTCACGCACGGGCGCTTTTGCGGCTGGAAACGGAGGAGGAGCGGCTCGCGGCGATCGGCGTCATCGTCGCACGCGGCTTGAACGTGGCCAAGACCGAGGCGTACATCGACGCCTGCTTAGAGCGGCAGAAAACCGAGAAGCGCGGCGTGCGGAAGCTGATCCTGCGCGACGTGCGGCTGTTTCTCAACAGCGTCAACCATTCGCTCGATCTGGTGCGCGGCGCGGGCATCGACGCCTGCGCGACAAAGGAGGAAACGGACAACGAGATCGTCCTGACCATCCGCCTGCCCAAGCGCGTCGGATAGCGCAGCGGCGCCACCGCCGCCGCCGCGAAGGAAGAACGGAAAATAAAGGGCGCTTCCCGATGGCTTCGGGAAGCGCCTTTGCTCTGATCAAAGACCACATTGTTCCCGCAATGGGGACAGGTGCGGCTTGCCAGCTTGTCCGTGCGGACGTCGATGGTGCAGCCGCAGGAACAGTCGATTTTCTTTCTTGCAAAGAACCCGGTCTTTGCTTCCGCATAGCGCCCACAGTCGGGGCATTCAATGACAAATTTAGACATAGTGCATTTCCTCCCGCGTTTATTTCTTCATGGTCGAGTTGGGAATCTTGATGTCTGTCCAGCCACTGACATCACACTGCCCAACATCGAAATCTCTCGTAGCTCCTACGGCTACTACGGTGCCGTCGAATTTCAGACCTACTGTATGATACTCCCCTGCGCTGACAGCGACAATATCCGTCCAGCCACTGACATCACACTGACCGTATTCATTAGTTCCTGCAGCCACCACGGTACCGTCGGATTTCAGACCTACTGTATGCGAGGCCCCTGCGCTGACAGCGACAATATCCGTCCAGCCGCTGACATTGCACTTTCCATAGTCATTATCTCCTACCGCCACCACAGTACCGTCGGATTTCAGACCCACTGTATGAAGATATCCGGCGCTGACAGCCACAATATCCGTCCAGTTGCTGACCTCATCAAGCATACCGCCATAGTTATTTCCTACAGCTACCACGGTGCCGTCGGATTTCAAACCGACTGTGCTAAAACCTCCCGCGCTGACAGTATTTCCAGCCACAGTGTTCCAAAGCTCAAAGCTGCGCTCTTTGGCATCTTTATTTCCAGCCACAGTGTTCCAAAGCTCAAAGCTGCGCTCTTTGGCATCTTTGTAATCGCCCAAAGCGGCAAAGGCTTCCGCTGCGGCAGCATAGTCTCCCGCAGCCAACAACGCCTCGGCCTTTGCATAGTGGGTTGCCTGCACCCGTTCCGCAGCGTCTTTATAATCACCCAAGGCACCAAAGGCATCTGCAGCACCGTCGTAGTCGCCCGCTCCCAGGAGCTCCTCCGCAGCACGATAATCTCTCTGCGGAAGGATCACTTGCGTTAGCAGAAGGACCGTTGCCAGCGTAAGCGAAACGGCAAGCACTGCAACAGTGCTTATGATTATCTTCCTTCTCTTTTGGGCAGAAGCCGCCTTTTCCGCCTCTGCCTTGGAACGCGCCCGTGCCTCGTTTGTCAACCGCTCCACTTCACTGCGGCAAGTCTCTGCACGGGCATAGCAATCTGCATAATCGCCTATGCTTTTAAACTTTTCCGCTGCGCGGCGGAAATCCTCTCTCGTTTTGGCGTTATTCTGCATCTCGCAGGCAGCTTTGTAATCCTGCTCTCTGCGGGCAGCTGCCTCCTGATAGAGCTGTGTCGCCTTTTCCTCCGCCTGCTTTAAGTGTTCTGCATAGCTCTCCTTGACTTTGGCAATGCTCGCCTCGTCCATCCTCATACGGGCATCCAAAGCGTCAAAAAAGGATTTCCGGGTTTTCTCCAGCGTTTCCTTATACGCTCCCTTGGCAAAGCGAAAGGCACGACTCAGCAGCTTATCCGTGTCAAACGCCCGCTTCCCCTCCACGCTCTGTGCTTTGCGTGCGGCAAGGCAGGACGCATAAGACAGATCAAAAACATACAGCGCCTCGAGGTCCTCCGTTTTCAAGTATCCCGGCACAGCGTAACGCTGCACGGCAGTGTTTATGCGGGCTTCGTCCGGCTTCTGCGCCTCCAAACTTTCGAAGGCTGCCTCGCTTGTCTCGCTTGTCTCGCTCAGCCGCTGCTGCACATAATTCTCCAGGGATTTTTGCCGGTTTCCCGCAAGGAACTTTCCTGCATACGCCTCGGCGCATTCGGCATTCTGGTTCAAGACCTCTTCAAAGAAGCCGTCCGCTTTCTCCCATTCTCCGTCCTCCAGCGCCATATTGCCCCGCTTTAGCAGTGCGACCGCGTTGGTGCCGCCGGCGTTCTGCTGCACGACCACAGTCTCCTTCACAGGTTCCGGCTTTTTGTCGGCATCGAGCACCTTGCTTACACCGTGGATCAGATCCTGCAGGAAGCCGATCTTGCTCATATCGTAGGATTGCAGCACGCTCAGTTGCTCCGGAAGGTCATAGGGGTCCATGTCCCGATAGCAGGGCAGAAGAAGCTTGCTGCGGTCTTTCTTCATCAGCGACAGGAAACGGCTCCACTCGTTCTTGACCCAGACGGCGTTAAAATGCTCCGGCTTCGTGCCCACCGCGATCATGACCTTTGCGGAATGGAGGGCGGCAAAGATATACGGCTCATACTCCGTACCCGCCTTGTCCTCCAAAGTGATCCGGGCGAAGAACACCCGCCGCCCCTGTTCGGTCAGACGATAATAGATATCCTGTGCCAGTGTGCTGTCCCTTGTGCGCTCGCCGTTTTCGTCGGACTCCTTATAGCAGATAAACACATCGAAGGGTTCTTCGTTCTGCGAGGTCGCCAAAATGCCCCGCTGAACCTCCGCGATCTTCGATGCGTCCTTCCGATACTGCCGGCGCGTGATCCCGTCGGAATGCTCCACGGCAGCCAGATAGTCCACATCCTCCAGGAAATTGTCAAGGCTGGCTCTGTGGCAGGTCGGCAGCCACTCATAGGTCGTCGGATCCTCCACATACTCGATGCCGAACCGGCAAAGCGCACAGCACCAGTGCGCCTCCGCGTCGGTGTCGTCCTCCTGAACGATGCGCTCATACACCGTCAGCGCCTTGTCAAACTCTCCGATCCGGCGGAAGTGGTTGCCCCGGTTGAATGCGGCAGTCCGCTGCTCATCGCTCACCTTCGGCAGGGTCATGGTAGAGCCGCAATACTCACAGGTTCCGAATGTCTTGTCCGAAGATAGCTCGATATCTCCGCCGCACATTTTACATTTGATGATCGCCATGTTGCTTCCCCTCCGTTATTTTTCTTTCTCGCGGATCTCCATATGATCCAGCGCAAATTCCAGGCTCATTGCAATGATCTCATTCCTCGTCCGCCCGGCCGCGGCGGCAACGGTGTCCAGGTCACGGATCATATCCTTCGGGACCCGCATCGAAACGATCGCGGACTCCTCCGTATATTTCTTTGGCTTGATCCGCAACTTCGGTTCTTCCATCCAGATCCCTCCTATTTTGACTATTTTGACTATATTTTCATTGTAATACAACTGTATTCAGATGTCAAGTAGCAAAGGAATAATCTTTTATACCCGATGGCTTTGACCAAATACCGATCTCAAAAGAATGGATCAGCAAAGCAAAAATCGGTAACCGTATACGCTATACTCGCCTTTCTGTTCGGCGTATTCGGGATCCACGACTTCTACGCCGGAAGGATCGTGCGTGGTGTGTCCTCCCCTGCTCTTTTTGTTCTGGCGGGGCTGCTCAATGACGCAATCGGCGGAAGCACAGGCGGTGTCATTCTTGGTCTGGCCTACTTCTTCCTTTTGGTGCGCAGCATCGTCGACGCCGTCATTGCCATCCGCGACCGCGCCGTTCCGCAAAAAAAGAAGAAATGACAACAGGCGCTTCCCGACAGTTTC
>OIYV01001295.1_pt1 | contig 12121 bp, 10 predicted proteins | sample 1588251 | NCBI WGS metagenome assembly OIYV01 (sample SAMN03283282) | human gut metagenome | biome: human-associated habitat; material: feces | host: Homo sapiens | place: Peru | collected 2012
TGACGCCGCCCTTGGCCATGGAGGCAATGCCCTCCGGCGGGCAGACGATCAGATGCTCGGCAGAGATCGCGCCGATCTCACCGGCAAGCTGGCTGCCGCCGATGGCTTCGATCTCGTCGGCGTGGATCTTGGGACGCAGGCCATACTTGAGACCGGCCTCGAGCACCTGACGGGACTCTTCGACGGTGAAGGTGTCGGCCTCGCAGAACACGTCGCAGAACTTGGCGATGCCCTGCTCCTTGACCTTGGGCATCATCTCCTCGCACACAAGGCGGACGTACTCTTCGCGGTTGGACTTATATTCCGCGGGGACAAGGTGCGCGCCCATGAAGGTCGCGATGAGGTCCATGCGGTGGTGATCGTTGAGGTCCTTGATGACCTCGAGCGCCTTGAGCTCATGCTCGGTGGCAAGACCGTAGCCGCTCTTGGCCTCGACCGTGGTGGTGCCGAAGCCCATCATCTCGTCGAGCGCCTTCGCCGCCTTGGCGGTCAGCTCCTCCTCGGTGGCTCCGCGCGTGGCGTTGGTGGTGGACTGGATGCCGCCGCCGGCGTTCTGAATTTCGAGGTAGGTCTTGCCGTGCAGCTTCATGCCCAGCTCGTTCTGCCGCCAGCCGCCGAAGATCAGGTGCGTGTGCGCGTCGACCAGGCCCGCCGTGGCGAGCCGTCCGCCCGCGTCGAGCGTCTGCTGCGCGTCGGGCGGCGTACCCTCTCCGAGCGCGGCGATCCGCTCGCCCTCAATCAGCAGCCACGCATTTTTCAGGGTGCGGATCGCACCCTGCCGCGCGCCCGCGCAGGCGCCGTTTCCGACGGCGGTGGCAAGCAGGCCGATGTTTCGGATGAGCAGGCTCACGGCGCTACCTCCCGCATGACCTCGTCGATCAGCGCGTCGCCGGTGAGGTGGGGCAGCGTGATGCATCCGGCCTGCGTCCGATTGTACTCTGCGGCGGTCGTCAGCGCGTTTTCGTTGCGCGCCCATGCGCGGCGCGCGACGCCGACCATCGTATCCCACGGCATTGCCATGCGCAGGATGGTGTCGACGCGTTCCGAACCGTCGAGCACCATGCCGAAGCCGCCGTTGACGGCGCGGCCGATGCCGGTGCCGCCGCCGTTGTGCAGCGCGATGAGGCTCATGCCGCGCGCGGCGTTTCCGGCGTAGCACTGCACGGCCATATCCGCCATGATGTTCGAGCCGTCCTTGATGTTGGAGGTCTCGCGGAAGGGCGAGTCGGTGCCGCCGGTGTCGTGGTGGTCGCGCCCCAGCATGACCGGCCCGATCTCGCCGCGCCGCACCATTTCGTTAAACCGGAGCGCAAGGTTCATGCGCCCCATCGCGTCCTGATAGAGGATGCGGCACTGTGTGCCGACGACCAGCTTGTTCTTTCTGGCGTCGCGCACCCAGATATAGTTGTCATAGTCCTGATAGCGGCGGTTGTGCGCAAGGATGTATTCGGCGGCTGCCGCATCCGTTTTTGCAAGATCCTCCGGCTTCCGGCTCAGGCAGCACCAGCGGAAGGGGCCATAGCCGAAGTCAAAGAGGCAGGGGCCGAGGATGTCCTCCACATAGGAAGGAAACACAAAGCCGTCCAGATCGTTTTCGCCGTTGCGGCAGACAGCCGTGACGCCCGCGTCGCAGACGGCCTTGAGGAAGCTGTTGCCGTAATCGAAGAAGTAGGTGCCGCGCTCGTGGAACTTGCAGATCATCTCATAATGGTGGCGCAGGCTTGCGTCGACCCGCGCGCGGAAGCCCTCCGGATCGTGCGCGAGCATCTCGGTGCGCTGCGCGAAGCTCAGACCCTGCGGGCAGTAGCCGCCGTCGTAGGCGGCGTGGCAGCTCGTCTGGTCGCTCATGAGATCGACGTGGACATCCTTTTCGTAGAGGTATTCCAGAAGATCCACGACATTGCCGTGGTAGGCGATGGCGCAGGGCGTGCCGTCCTCAAGGTGACGCTTTGCAAGCGCGAGCGCTTCGTCAAGCGAATCGGTGCGCGCGCTGACCCAGCCCTGCTCAAAGCGCGTTGCAATGCGGCTCTCGTCCACCTCGGCGATCAGGGCGACCGCTCCGGCGATCTCCGCCGCTTTTCCCTGCGCGCCGCTCATGCCGCCGAGTCCCGCCGAGACGAAGAGGCGACCGGCAAGGTTGCCGCTTTCCGGAATGCCGAGCTTCAGGCGTCCCGCGTTGAGCAGCGTGTTGAACGTGCCGTGGACGATGCCCTGCGGGCCGATATACATCCAGCCGCCGGCTGTCATCTGGCCGTAGTTGGCAACGCCGAGCGCGGCGGCGCGGTTAAAGTTGGCCTGATCGTCAAAGCAGCCGACCATCAGGCCGTTTGTCAGGATGCAGCGCGGCGCGAGCTTGTGCGAGGGGAACAGTCCCAGCGGGTGGCCGGACATCACGACAAGGGTCTCTTCGTCCGTCATCTCCTCCAGATACTTTTTGATCAGGCGGTACTGCATCCAGTTCTGGCAGACCTGACCCGTCTCGCCGTAGGTGACAAGCTCGTAGGGGTAGAGCGCGACGTCAAAATCGAGGTTGTTGTCGATCATGACCTGAAAGGCCTTCGCCTCGATGCACTTGCCGCGATATTCGTCGATCGGCTTGCCGTAAAGCCTGCCCTGCGGACGGAAGCGGTAGCCGTAGATTCTGCCATGCTCCTTTAGCTCCTGCGCAAACTCCCGCGCCATCTGCGCGTGGTATTTTTCCGGAATGTAGCGCAGTGCGTTTCGAATGGCCAGCGCCTTATCCGCCTCACTCAGGCGACCCTCTCTGCGCGGCGCGCGGCGATAGGCGGGGTCAAAGACGGGATCGGGCGGCAGCGGCTCGTCCGGCGCAAGTAAAACAATGTCCTTTTTCATGCGTTGCACTCCTTTTCAAAGTCAGTTAAATTCCGGCACGTAGCGCTCGGCAAGCGCCAAAAGCTCGCCGGAGCGCACCATGCGTTCCACCTTTTGAATGTCCGGCCACATCTCCCGATCCTCTGCGTAGAAATCCACTTCCTGCCGGACGTGGCGGTGCAGCGCGTCGAGCACGGGGGAGAGCGACGGCCGAAGGTCGCCGACCCTGCGGCGGATATCCACCGCCTGACAGGCGGTCAGCAGCTCGTAGGCCAGCACGGAGAGGGTGTTTTGCAGGATCGTCCCCGCCTTTCGCGCGGCGGTCGTCCCCATGGAGACAAAGTCCTCCTGACCGGCGGAGGAGGGAATGGAGTCGACGCAGGCCGGATGCGCCAGCACCTTGTTTTCCGACGCCATGGACGCGGCGGAATACTGCACGATCATAAACCCGCTGTTCACGCCGCCGTTGACGGTGAGGAAGGGCGTCAGGCCGTTGCTGAGCGTGTGGTTGACCATGCGCTCGGTGCGGCGCTCGGAGATCGAGGCAAGCTCGGCGCAGGCGATGCCCAAGAAATCAAAGGGCAGCGCCATCGGTTCGCCGTGGAAATTGCCGCCGGAGATGACCGCCTCGTCCTCTTCAAACAGCAGCGGATTGTCCGTCACCGCATTTAGCTCGATGTCGACCTTTTCCTTGATATATTCCAGCGCGTCGCGCACCGCGCCGTGCACCTGCGGGATGCAGCGCAGCGCGTAGGCGTCCTGCACGCGCTTTCCCTGACTGCTTGCGAGCATCTCGCAGCCGTTCGTGAGCATCCGGATGTTTTTCGCGACGTGGATCTGGCCGCGCTGGCCGCGGACGGTGTGCATCCGCTCCTGAAAGGCGTCCAGCTGCGCGCCCAGCGCGCACATGGTAAGCGAGGAGATCAGGTCGGCAAGGCAGGCCGCTTGCAGCGTATCATATAGGTGGAGCGCGCCGACCGCCGTCATGGCGCAGGTGCCGTTTGTGATCCCGAGGCCTTCTTTGCCGGCAAGACTCCGGAGCACGGGGATACCGGCGCGCTCCATGGCCTGCGCGCCGCTCATTGTTTCGCCGCGATAGATCGCTTCTCCGCGCCCGAGCAGAACAAGCCCCATGTGGCTCAGCGGGGCAAGGTCGCCCGACGCGCCGAGCGAGCCTTTTTGCGGAACGACGGGCGTGACGTCGCAATTGAGCATCTGCACCAGCATCTCCACAAGGATCGGTCGAACGCCGCTGTTGCCGGCGCAGAGCGCGTTGGCGCGCAGCAGCATCATGCCGCGCACCTGCTCGCGCGCGTAAGGCTCGCCGGTCCCGACGCAGTGGCTCAGGATCAGGTTGGTCGACAGGCGGCTGCTCATCTCTTCCGGCACTGCGACCGTGGCAAAATCGCCGAAGCCGGTCGTGATCCCGTAGGCGACGCGGCGCTCCGAGGAGATCTTCTCCGCAAGCGCACGGGAGCGCGCAAGCGCCTGCTTCGCGGTTTCGGAAAGGACGACGACGGCGTCAAAGCGCGCAACGGCGACGAGCTGCGCGAGGGTCAGACTGTGGCCGTCGAGCGTGACGGTGCGGATGTTGTGGATATGTTCCAAGAAAGATCAGACTCCCTTCAGATTTTTTCCCAATCTCATCTTAACATGAAACGGGGCATAACTCAAGCAGAAAAACGCCCGCTTGCGCCGGAGGCGATCTTGTGATACAATATACGGGTTATCAAAGAAAAAGGGGAAATCATGCGAAAGTACTGGTTCCGGCTGGACACGGCGGCGCTGATCTTTCCGGCGATCATGCGACGAAATTGGCGTAACGTGTTCCGCCTTTCGGTCACAACAAAAGAAGAGCTCGACCCGCGGCTGTTGCAGCAGGCGGTCAACGATCTGATGCCGCGCTTCCCGTCGCTTTACGTGCGGCTGTGCGCGGGCGTGTTCTGGTACTATCTGGAGCAGAGCAAACGGCCGCCGCAGGTGCGGGAGGATTATGCCTATCCGCTCTCCCATATGCGCGCGCACGAGCTGCATACGTGCTGCCTGCGAGTGTTTTACTACAAGAACCGTATTGCGGTGGAGTTCTTCCACGCGCTCACGGACGGCCACGGCGGCAGCGTCTACCTCAGGAGCCTGCTGGCGCGTTACCTCTACCTGCGCTTCGGCACACGGACGCCGCCCGATCCGGAGATTCTGACCGTGGACGAGGCGCCGTCGCCCGACGAGCTGGAGGACAGCTTTCTGAAAAACAGCGGGGACTATGCCGCCGGTCGGAGCGAAGAGACGGCCTACCGCCTGAGCGGAACGCCGGAAAAGGGCGGCTTCCGCCACCTCATCACCGGCAAGATCGAAACGCGCAGGCTTGTGGACATGGCGCACGCCTACGACTGCACCGTAACGGCGTTTTTGGCGGCGGTGATGGCGCGTTGCATTCTGGATATACAGAGCAGAGAGCGGCCGATCCACCGGCAAAAACCGGTGAAGATCACGCTGCCGGTCGATCTGCGCAAGCTCTACGGCAGCAGGACGCTGCGCAATTTTGCGCTGACGCTCAACATCGGCGTGCATCCGAAGTGGGGCGAGTACACCCTACAGGAGCTTTGCAGCAGTATCCGTCACCAGCTTGCGGCGGAGGCGACGCCGCAGAATATGCGTGCGCGGATCGCGGCCAACGTGCTGCCGCAGCGCAGCCTGCCGCTGCGCCTGACGCCGCGCTTCTTAAAAGACCTCGTTATGGGCTTTATCTACTGGAACAGCGGCGAGCGCAAGGGCTGCCTGAATCTGTCGAACCTTGGTGTTCTGCGCCTGCCGGAGGCGCTGGGCGCGCACGTGGAGCGCTTCGACTTCATCATCGGCGTACAGCGCAGCTATCCCAACAACTGCTCCGTCGTGTCCTACGGCGGAAATACCTACATCAACTTTATCCGAACGATCCGCGAAACGGAGCTGGAGCGCCGCTTTTTCTCCACATTGGTGGAGCTTGGGCTTCCCGTCGCGGTCGAGAGCAATGCGAGGTGAAACCGTGTACTGTGTAAAATGCGGCGTGCGCCTGAACGAAGGCGTGGAGCGCTGTCCGCTCTGCGGCACGCCGGTCTGGAATCCCGATCACACGCAGCCCCATGAGCCGAGTTACCCCGCGCGCCTGCCCGCGCATCAGAGCGAGTCGCGCCTGCCGGCTGCGCTGATGCTGACGGTGCTGTGCGTCCTGGTCTGCCCGATCATTCTGCTGGTATGCTTCAAAATGTACGGCTCTCTGGCGTGGGGCGGCTACGCGCTTTTGGGCGTCGCGCTGTTTTACTGCTTGGTCGGGCTGCCGCTGTGGTTCCCCGCGCCCAACCCCGTGGTGCTGATTCCGGTGGATCATGCCGCGATCGCGGGCTTCCTGCTCTATGTGAGCTGCAAAACGGGAGGACACTGGTTTCTGTCCTTCGCGTTCCCGCTCTCGGGGCTGAGCTGCCTTGTGGCGACGGCGATGGTCTCGCTTTTGCGCTACCTCAAGGGCGGAAGATTCTATATTTTCGGCGGTTTTTTCCTTTTCCTCGGCGGCGTTGCGATGCTGGTGGAGTTCTTTGAGCACATCACCTTCCACACCGAGATGTTCCTCTGGTCGCTTTACGTGGTCGGCGCCTGCGCGGTGTTCGGCATTCTGCTGATGCTGGCCGCGACCATCCGGCCGCTGCGCGACTGGATCCGCCGCAGCTTCTTTATTTAGAAAAAAGTCTCGCCTGCCTTTGCGGCAGGCGAGAACTCACTTATTGTGCGTCGGGGTCGGTGCTGCGGGACAGACGCTCCATGCCTTTTTCAAGGACGTCGTAAATGTCCTTGCTTACGCGGTCGAAGTAATTGCTTCGGTAGCGCTCGATCGCCGCCTTTACGCCGAATACGCGGTAGCGGACGGCGCTGTCCTTCCCGTAATCCGCGGTGGCGATGGGCGTATAATCCACCTGAGAGAGCATGGTGCGGCCGGTCTGCCCGTTGCGCCGGAACTCGACGTTCAGAATGAGCGAAAAATTGACCGCACCGGCCTCCGCGTCGCAGAAATCGCCCAGACCGTAGGCGATCACGACCTCTTTTTTCGCGCCGCTGACGTTGACGCTGCGCCGCTCGATGGGGCAGACCGTGTGCGAGTGAGAGCCGAGGATGACGTCCGCGCCCTCTTCGATGAGAAGGTCGGCAATGGCGCTCTGCGAGCTGCTGATCTCCGTGGCGTTCTCGCTGCCCCAGTGTACGGAAGCGACGATGATGTCGGGATCCTCCGCGCGCGCCGCGCGCATGATCTCGCGGATGGCGGAAGTGTTTATACTGCTGTATCGGTCGGTATAATCCGAGTAGAGCAGATTCACGCACCAGTCCGCGCTCTGCGGCAGGCTCATGCCGCCGACGCCCTTGGTGAAGGCGACAAAGGCGATGCGAATGCCGTTGACCTCACGGATCAGAACGGGCGCGCTTTGGCGCGCTTCGGCGGAGGCGTAGGTTCCGGCGGCGGCAATACCGGCCTCCTGCAACACGGAGATCGTGCGCTGCAAGCCCGCAAGTCCGCGCTGCACGGAGCAGGAGTTTGCCGTCTGCAAAATGTCAAAGCCCGCCTCATAGAGCGCGTTGGCGAAGGCATCGGGGTAGTTTTCTTCAGCCGCGCCATACGGCGCGCCCGCAAGCGTTCCCTCCAGATTCCCGATCGTCAGGTCGGCGGCGCTCAGCTCGTTCGTGACTTCGGAGAACAGGGCGGTAAAGTCGGCGTTTGCGCTGCGCAGCACGGCGTCGGTGAGGAAAATATCTCCCACGGCGGACAGCCGCACCGAGCTGTCCGGCTCTGTTTCTTCCTTTTTCGGTGTCTCCTTCTTGCCGCAGCCGACGCACAGCAGCAGCGACATTGTGAGCAAGAGCGAGAGCAGTTTGCGCATTTCGACGTCACCTCCCGAATTTCTACTATTCTACAATAAAACGTGTCCGGAAACAAGAGGAAAATTTGCCTTTTCCGGAGCAAGGAGCACGCATGGGTCGATACGAAAAGAAGAAAGAACGCCGTCCACTGCGCTGGGTCATCGCTGCGGTCGTCCTTGTGGGCGCGGCCGCGCTGCTGATCGCGCTGTTTTCCAAGGCGTTTGATACGCAGCGGGGCGCGGCGGAGCCGAGCGCCCCCACAAGCCCCTACCGCGCGGAGGCGTTTTCCTTTGAAGACGGTTTCCTGCGCTACGCGGACGGACCGTATCTGGTCGGCATGGACGTCTCGGAGCATCAGGGGCAGATCGACTGGCAAAAGGTCGCGCAGGCAGGGGTGCAGTTCGTCATCCTGCGCGCGGGCTTCCGCGGCTCTACGGCGGGCGGCCTTTACGCGGACAAGCAGTTTGAAGAGAACTACGCGCAGGCAAAGGAGGCGGGATTGCAGGTCGGCGTCTACTTCTTCTCGCAGGCGCGCAGCGCGCAGGAGGCGGAAGAGGAGGCGGCGTATGTCTGCGGCCTTTTGGAGGGAAAAACGCTGGAACTGCCGGTCTATTATGACTTGGAGGCGGAAAACTCCGAACGCCTGCCGGAGCTTTCCGAGATCCCGATGACACAGTGCGCGGAGGCGTTCTGTCAGCGCGTCGAGCAGGCGGGCTATCGGGGCGGCGTCTACTTTAATCAGCACTACGGCTATCGCTATCTGGAACTGCAACGCTTGCAGAACTATGACCTTTGGCTTGCGGAATACGGCGACGCGCCCACCTTTACCAATCGCTTCGACTGCCTGCAATACACGGCAAACGGACAGGTTGACGGGATCACGGGCGACGTCGATCTCGACCTGCGCTTCCTGCCGGAGGAGACAGTTCCTCTAAGCACCGTGCAAGACGAAGACGCTTCCTACACGGAGCGCATTTCATAATAAGAGCAGCCTTTGTCCATGGACGAAGGCTGCTCTTTTCTGGTGCCGCCAGCCGGACTTGAACCGGCACGGTATCACTACCGGCAGATTTTAAGTCTGCTATGTCTACCTGTTCCATCATGGCGGCGTGTGGCGTTCTCACTGCGCAATCATAGCATACCGGCAGGGGAAAGTCAACGCAGACTTTCGGGGCACGGAATAGTTTTGCTTGCATAAACGGAGGCGATACGTTATAATAATATGCACACCAAAAAGGAGGCGAGAGCCATGGCAAAGCTTTACTTTAAGTACGGCGCGATGGGATCATCCAAAACCGCGCAGGCGCTGATCACGAAATATAACTATGAAGAAAAGGGCATGACCGTCTGGCTGATCAAGCCCGCGGCCGACGAGCGCGACGGCGCTGTGATCATCCGCAGCCGCGTCGGCTTGCAGGCGGAGGCGGACGTGGTCGCGCCGGAGGCGGACATCCGCGCGCTGTTTGACGAAAAGCACGGGGGAACGGACGTCGTGATCGCCGACGAATGCCAGTTCCTCACGGCCGCGCAGATCGACCAGCTGCGCGATCTTGTCGATGAGGAGAACATACCTGTCCTGTGTTTTGGCCTGCGGACGGATTTTCAGAGCAAGCTGTTTGAGGGCAGCCGCCGCCTTTTTGAGCTTGCCGACTCGATCTCGGAGATCAAGACCATCTGCAACTGCGGCTCCAAGGCGACGAACAATGCGCGTATCGACGCGGAGGGCTACATTGTCACGGAGGGCGCGCAGCTCCTTTTGGGCGGCAACGACCGGTACATTGCGATGTGTCACAAATGCTGGATGCGCAACATTCGGGAGCATCGCAAAGTGAAATAGGGAAAGGAAGAATTTCATGAGCACACACCACATCAAAGCGGAGGCGGGAGATTTCGGCCAGACCGTCCTGATGCCCGGCGACCCGCTGCGCTCGAAGTTCATCGCGGAAAACTTTTTGGAAAACGCGCGCCTTGTCAATAACGTGCGCGGCGTGCAGGGCTACACCGGCACCTACAAGGGCGTCAAGGTCAGTGTGATGGCCTCCGGCATGGGCATCCCCTCCATCGGCATTTATTCCTATGAGCTGTACCGTTCCTTCGGCGTCAACAATATCATGCGCATCGGCTCGGCCGGTTCCATGCGCTCGGATATCCATCTGCGCGACATCGTGATCGCGCAGGGCGCCTGCACCGACTCCAATTTTGCCCACCAGTTCCACATCGACGGGACCTTCGCGCCCATCGCGTCTTACGAGATGCTGCGCAGTGCCGTCGATAGCTGCGAGGCGCTCGGCGCGCGCTACCATGTCGGCAACATCCTCTCCTCCGATAACTTCTATATGGACGACGAGGGGCTGCCCGAGGCGCTGACGACCGTCCACAACTGGCAGAAGATGGGCGTGATGGCCTGCGAGATGGAGTCGGCGGGGCTCTATATGACCGCCGCGCGCTGCGGAAAGAACGCGCTGTGCATCTGCACGTTCTCCGACCTGATGCTCACCGGCGAGGGACTGACCCCCGAGGAGCGCCAGACCTCCTTCCGCGAGATGATGCTCGTCGCGCTGGAGACGGCAGTCAAACTGGAAAAGTAATTTTAATGCAAAGGAGAGAAACCTCAATGAAACGCATTTTCTTATTCGTTCTTGATTCCTGCGGCTGCGGCGCTGCGCCGGACGCAGAAGCATTCGGCGATTTCGGCGTCAACACGCTGGCAAGCTGCGCGACGTCCGACAAGCTCCATGTGCCCAATATGATCGCCTACGGCCTCGGCAACATCGAGGGCGTGACCTGCCTCGGCAAGACCCCCGCGCAGAAGGGCGCCTGCGCCCGCTTGCAGGAGGCCTCCATGGGCAAGGACACGACCATCGGCCACTGGGAGATCGCCGGTATCGTTTCGCCCAATCCGCTGCCCACCTATCCCAACGGCTTCCCCGAAGAGGTGCTCAAGCCCTTCCGTGAGGCGACGGGACGCGGTGTGCTTGCAAACGCGCCGTGGTCGGGCACGGAAGTGATCGCAAAGTACGGCGAGGAGCACATGAAGACGGGCGACCTCATCGTCTACACCTCCGCCGACTCCGTCTTCCAGATCGCCGCGCACGAAGACATCGTGCCGCCCGAGCAGCTCTATGAATACTGCCGCATCGCCCGCAAGATCCTGCGCGGCAAGCACGGCGTGGGTCGCGTCATCGCGCGCCCCTTCATCGGCAACCCCAAGGACGGCTTCACCCGCACGGCCAACCGTCACGACTTCTCGCTCGAGCCGCCGAAGAAGACGATGCTCGACGCGATCAAGGAAGCGGGACTGGATATGCTTGCCGTCGGCAAGATCCACGACATCTTCGCAGGCGAGGGCATGACCGAGTTCGTCTACACCAAAGGCAACACCGACGGCCTTGCAAAGACGCTGGACTACTCGAAGCGTGACTTCCACGGCCTGTGCTTCATCAACCTCGTCGATTTCGACATGCTCTACGGCCACCGCCGCAACATCGACGGCTACGCCGCCGCGCTGACGGAATTTGACGGCTGGTTCGGCAAGTTCATGGAAACGCTGGGCGAGGACGACCTTGTCATGATCACCGCCGACCACGGCTGCGATCCGGCCTATACCCGCACGACCGACCATACCCGCGAGTATGTGCCGCTCCTCATCGCGGGCAAGCGCGTCAAGCCGGTCAACCTCGGCACGCGCCGCAGCTTTGCCGACATCGCCGCGACGGTCACGCAGCTGCTCGGCGTCAAGTACGAAACGACGGGCGAGAGCTTTGCCGACCAGATCGTGTAAATTTGGAGATAGGGAAGGAAAAGAAGAAATGGAACCGATCGAACTGATCCGCCGCGCGATCGAAGCGCGCGAGCACGCATATGTACCGTATTCTCATTTTGCCGTCGGCGCTGCGCTCCTGACCAAGAGCGGCAAGGTCTACGGCGGCTGCAATATCGAAAACGCCTCCTTCGGCGCGACGAATTGCGCCGAGCGCACGGCGTTCTTCCGCGCGTTCTACGACGGCGAGCGCGAATTTGAAGCCATTGCGATCGTCGGCGGCCCCGCCGGCAAGCCCGTTTCGGAGCTTTGCGCGCCCTGCGGCATCTGCCGCCAGGTCATGACGGAGTTCTGCAAGAACGATTTTAGAATTTATCTAAGTAAAGGCGACGGCGACGTTAAGGCATGGACACTGGCAGATTTGCTGCCTTTGAGCTTTACGGAGGAAGATCTCAAGCGATAAATTTGGTCATTTTTAACAAAGTTTCATTACCATCTTGATTTTTTCGAAGTTTTGTGCAACAATGTATCAAGCGGTTAACCGCACAAATTTTATGGAGGTAAGAAAATGAAAAAGATCATCGCACTTGTTCTTGTTCTTGCCATGGTAGCCTGCCTGTTTGTTGGCTGCGGCAAGAAGAACGACGA
>OIYV01001300.1_pt1 | contig 12108 bp, 9 predicted proteins | sample 1588251 | NCBI WGS metagenome assembly OIYV01 (sample SAMN03283282) | human gut metagenome | biome: human-associated habitat; material: feces | host: Homo sapiens | place: Peru | collected 2012
GTCCCAGCCCTGCGGTCTGGGCTTGCCGCAGTTCATGCAGAAATTCTTCGTATTTTCCGTCTCGCCGCAGGAGCACGTCCAGCGCTCGGCCTGCTGCGGGGCGGGCGCGCCGCTTGCGGCGGGAGAGAACACGCCGTCCATGCGGTCGACGACGCTTCCGGCGACCTTCAGTCCGGCCATCATGCCGACAAGGTCGGCCGTCAGATTGCCGCCGCCGCTTCCGCCGCTGCCCGCGTGGCTGCCCATCTGTCCGATGCCCTCGGCATAGGCCTTCTGCACCTCGCTTTGCAGCACGTCCTTCTGGCTGTAGCCCTTGGCGCGCATGACGTCCGCCTCGGCAAAGCCCTGCGCCTTCTGCGCCTCGGCCTCGGCCTGCGCCTGCAGGAGCTTGATCTTGGCGCGCGCCGCTTCCTCGACGAGCTTCTTTTCCATCTCCGCCTCGAGCACCTGCTGCTCGACCTTCTGCTTCTGCACGCCGAGATAGCGCTCGGAGGAGAGCCGCGTCAGCTCCTCGATGTTCTTGTTGTCCAGAGAGATCGCGGTGATGAAGAAATACGGGACGCTCAGGCCGTAGTCTTCAAAGATGGGCGCGATGCGCGCCTGCAGCGCCTGCGACAGCTCCGTCGTGTGCGCGTCGATCTCCAGAATGTTGATCTTCTGCTCCTTGATCGTGCCGGCAAGGCAGTCCTTCACGGCGCTGCTGATCGCGCCGCGGAAGAAATCGCGCAGGGCGCGGTAGCCGTGCTCGCCGCCCTCCTGCAATGCCTGACGCGTTTGCAGTCCCGCCGTGGTGCCGACGAGCTTGACGACCAGACGGCGCGCGTCGGCGGCGCACAGCTTCATCTCGCCCGAAGCGCCGATGTCCAGCGGGATGCCGGTCAGCGGGTCAATGAAGCGGACGCGCGCGTCCGTCCCCCACTTCATGTCCATGTGGACGGTCTTGTTGATGAAATAGACCTCCGCGTGGAAGGGGCTTTGCCCGCCGGTGGGCAGGGCGTAGACCCTGCGCAGCATGGGGATGTTTTCCGTTTCGAGCGTATACCTGCCCGGGCCGAACAGGTCGAGCGCCTGACCGTTTAAGTAAAACAGCGCTTCCTGCGACTCGTGCACGATGAGCTGAGAGCCGAGGTTGAAGTCTTCGATGGGGTGCTTCCAGACAAGCGTCGTGTTGTCGCCCTCATATTTGATGACGCTCACGCCGTTGACCTGCACCAGCCGCGCCTTTGCGATCTGCGCCGGCACGTCCGCGATGTGCAGGCCGCACACGGGGCAGTCGGCCTCCGGCGTCTCGCGGTCAAGCTGCATCACGCAGCCGCACTGCGGGCAGGGGAAGGAGGCGAGCTTGCCCTCGCCGATTGCGAATTTTTTGTGGCAGTAGGGGCATTTGCCCTTGCCCTTCGCCTCGTCGTAGAGGATGGTGTTGCCGCAGGAGGCGCACTTGCGGGAGGTGAAGCGGTTTGCCTTGACGTCGATGGCGCCCTTGCAGTGCTCGCAGGTGATGACCTTTTTTGCAAGCAAAAAGGTCGATGCGCTGTTCAGCGCCTGACAATGGGGACATTCTACCAAAAATTTAGCCATTGTGACCCTCCGTTGTGTAAAGTGATAGTTCCATTGTAATGGAGCGCGCGAAAATTGTCAATAGGACAGGGTGCCGCGGAAGCACTCCTGCGCGGGGCCGGTCAGGAAAATGCGCCCCTGCCGGACATCGACGGTCAGAACGCCGCCGTCGTTTTGGATGCGGACGCCCTCGCCGTCCAGCAGGCCGCGCGCCGTCAGCGCGGCGGCCGTCGCGCCGTTGCCCGTGCCGCAGGCGGGGGTGAAGTCCTCCACGCCGCGCTCATAGGTCAGCAGGCGCAGCGTGCCGTCGGCCTGCCGCTGCCAGAGGTTGACGTTCGCGCCGTGCGGGAAGGCGGGGTCGTGGCGCAGGGCGCGCGCCATTTGGCGCAGCGCGTCGCGGTCGCGCGACAGGTCGGCCTCGACGACCGCGTGCGCGATGCCGTTCTCGCCCAGCACAAGGTAGTCGCACGTCACGCCGCCTGCCTGCATCCCCGGACGCAGGATCGACGGCCGGTTCAGCTCCACGCGCCACAGGCCGCCCTCGACGGCCTCGCCGGTGACGATACCGGCGTCGGTCTCGATGCGCACGGCACCGCCGCAGTGCCGATGGGTGTGGCAGTACAGGCAGAGGCAGCGCGCGCCGTTGCCGCACATCTCCGCGCGGGAGCCGTCGTCGTTATAAAACAGGAGCCTGCCGTCGGCCTGCCCCTGCGGCGCGGCAAGGATCATCAGACCGTCCGCGCCGACGCCGTACCGCCGGTCGCACAGGCGGCGCGCCAGCGCCGGAAGATCGTCGGGCAGAACCTGCTCGCGCGCGTCGAGCAGGACAAAGTCGTTGCCCGCGCCGCAGTATTTGTAAAAGTCCATGGCTACCTCCAGTTTTCGATCCTGCTGCGCACATAGGCGTGCATCCGGTCGCGCTCGATCACGTCGCGGTGCAGCACCGGCTTTTTCTCCAAATCGCGCAGCCCTGCCGGAATGGGGACGCCCGTCTCCCGTTCGAGCCTGCGCATGGTCTCAAACTCGTCCGCGCTCCCCTCGCCGCCCAGCGCGCCGAGCACGGCGGCGGGGAATTTATAAGGAGAGGCCGTGGAGAGCACGACGGTGGGACGCTCGCTCGGCGCGGCGCTCCACGCCACGGCGGTGTGCGTGTCGAGCAGGTAGCGGTGCGTGCGCCAGACCTCGCCGATGACGCGCTGCGTCTGCGCATCGTCGCAGCAGCCGCAGGAAAACTCCGCCTGCAGGCGCGCCAGCAGCGCCTCCGAGACGCGGTAGCCGCCCTGCGTGCGCAGCGACTGCATATACCCCGCGACCTCCTGCGGCGCAAGCAGCCACAGAAGCCGCTCCAGATTGCTCGAGATCAGGATGTCCATCGAGGGCGAGAGCGTGCGGTAGAAGGGGCGGCGCGCGCGGTAGACGCCCGTGCGGAAAAATTCGGTCAGCACGTCGTTTCGGTTGGACGCGCAGACGAGCTTTCCGACGGGAAGCCCCATGCGCTTTGCAAGATAGCCCGCCAATATGTCGCCGAAGTTGCCGGTCGGAACGACAAAGTCGACCGGCTCGCCATAGCGCACGACGCCGCGCCGCAGAAGGTCGGCGTAGGCCTTGATGTAGTAGACGACCTGCGGCGCGAGCCGCCCGATGTTGATGGAGTTGGCCGAGGAGAGACGCACGCCGCAGCCCTCCGGCACGCCGGCGGAGAAGATCGCCTTCACGCCGCTCTGCGTGTCGTCAAAATTGCCGCGCACGGCGCACACGCCGACATTGCCGCCCTCCTGCGTGACCATCTGCGCCTTCTGCACGGCGGAAACGCCGTCGGCGGGGTAAAAGACCAGAATTTTCGTCCCCTCGACGCCCGCAAAGCCGCGCAGCGCCGCCTTGCCCGTGTCGCCGGAGGTGGCCGTGAGGATCAGGATCTCGTCGTCGATGCCGCAGAGCCTGCGCGCGGCGGTGATGAGCTGCGGCAGCAGGGAGAGCGCGACGTCCTTAAAGGCGGCGGTCGGGCCGCGAAACAGCTCCAGCACGAAGCGGTCGCCGACCTGACGCAGCGGCGTCAGCTCCGGCGTTTCGAACTTTCCCGTATAGGCGCGCCGCACCAGCGCCTCCATGTCCGGAAAATCGGGCAGCAGGAAGGAAAGCACGCGCCGCGCGATGGCGAGCGTGTCCTCCTCCTTTAGGGCGGCGCTCAGGTCAAAACCCTCCAGCCGATCCGTGACGTACAGGCCGCCGTCGGCGGCAAGTCCCTGCAAAACCGCCTGCGCGGAGCTTGCGCGCAGTGCGGGATTGGTCGTGCTCTGGTATTGCATGGTATTTTCTCCTTTGTTTTCCGGAAAAGAAACTTGCGTTTTCTCTGTTTCTATGATATACTGTTTCCCAGAAAATTGCAAGTGTTTTTCTCACATGGACATTTGCGCGTGAAGGAAGGCGTAGATCATGACACAGAAGAAGCCCATGGGCGTGGCGCTGCTGGGGCTGGGGACGGTCGGTTTCGGCGTTTATGAATTTCTCAGCCGCCGGTCGGATATGGAGATCGTCTGGGCGCTGAGCCAGAAGGTGCCGCAGGGCGTGCGCTGCCCGATCGCGGAGCGGATCGAGCAGATCCTCTCCGATCCGCGGGTCGACACGGTCATCGAGGTCATCGGCGGCCTGCACCCCGCCTACGAGTGGGTCTCCGGCGCGCTGCGGGCGGGCAAGAACGTGATCACCGCCAACAAGCTGCTCATCGCGCGGCACTATGCCGAGCTTGTGACCCTTGCGCTGGAGCGCGGCGTGGCGCTGCGCTGCACGGCGGCGGCCGGCGGCGGCATCCCGTGGCTGACGAGCCTGAAGCGCTGCGCCGATCAGGAGCCGGTCATCCGCGTCAGCGGCATTATGAACGGCACGACGAACTATATCCTCGACACGATGCACCGCACCGGCGCGAGCTTTTCCGATGCGCTTTCGCAGGCGCAGCGGCTGGGCTACGCCGAGCGCGACCCCGCCGACGACCTAAGCGGCGCGGACATCCGCCGCAAGCTCGTCATCTCCTCCAACATCGCTTACGGCTGCGTCATCGACGAGGCCGAGGTGGCGACCGAGGGCATCACGCATATCACAAACGCGGACATCGCCGCCTTCCGGCGCATGGGGCGCGTGTGCCGCCTGCTGGCCGCCTCGCGCGATCTGGACGGCGCGGTCGCCGCCTATATCGAGCCTGCGCTCGTGCCGCCGACGATGGCGGAGTCCGCCGTGCCGGACAACAATAACCTCATCTCCCTGACCGGTCGGCACATCGGCAAGCAGAGCTTCTACGGGCAGGGCGCAGGCCGCTACCCCACGGCATATAATGTCGTGCAGGACTGCGTGGATGTGCTGGGCGGCGCGCGCGGGTTTTATACCGACCGCCTGCGTCCGCTCCATGTGGACAACGGAAGCGTGCGCCGCAGCTACTACGTCCGCACGGGCACGGTGGACAAATGGCTGCAGGCGCGGGTTGACAAATTACTTGATTGCGGTATAATGACCAAAGCGGTCTCCGTTGCCGAGATCCATGCGTGGGTGAAGGAACACCGCGCGGTCGATCCGGCCTGCTTCATCGCCTCCGTGCGCTGAGCGGCGCTCCCGTCCATGCGTAAAAATAAGAAACAGGAGAACTCCATGCTGAAAGTTTTGAAGTTCGGCGGCACGTCCATGGCGGACGCCGGACAGTATCAAAAGGTCGCGGCGATCGTCCGCGCCGACCCGACGCGCAAGGTCGTCGTCGTCTCGGCCGCGGGCAAGCGGTTCGCCGAGGACAATAAGATCACCGATCTGCTCTATCTGTGCCATGCGCATCTGCAATACGGCGTGAGCTGCGAGAGCATTTTCGCGACCGTGCGCGAGCGCTATCTTGCCATTCGTGACGCGCTGGGGCTGAAGACCGATCTGGAAAGCGCGCTGGACGCGCTGGAGAAGAAAATGCGCACGGGCATCTCCCGCGAGGAGCTGGTCTCGCGCGGCGAGTACCTTTCGGCGCGCCTGATGGCGGATTTTTTGGACTTTGACTTCATCGACGCGACGCGCTGGCTCTTCTTCCGCTACGACGGCACGGTCGATCAGGAGCGCTCCTATGCGGCGCTCAAGGCGCTCATCACCCCGCGCGGCGCGGTCATCCCGGGCTTTTACGGCCGGATGCCCGACGGCAAGATCCGCACGCTGACGCGCGGCGGCTCGGACATCACGGGCGCGCTGGCGGCCGCGGCGCTGGACGCGGACGTCTATGAAAACTGGACGGACGTCTCCGGCATCCTCATGGCCGACCCGCGCATCGTCGACCATCCGAAGACGATCGAGCGCGCGACCTACAGCGAGCTGCGGCAGCTGTCCTACAGCGGCGCGCAGGTGCTCCATGAGATGACGGTCTTCCCCGTGCGCGAGAAGAACATCCCCCTCAATATCCGCAACACCAACGACCCGTCCCACCCCGGGACGCTGATCTCCGACGATTTCGACGATCAGCCCAACCCGAACCAGTTCATCACCGGCATCGCCGGAAAGAAGGACTTTTCCATCGTCACCATTTCCAAAAAGGGAATGGCGGGCGCGGTGGGCACGCTGCGCGCGATCGTCGAGGTGTTCGAGAACAATACCGTGCCCATCTGCTATACCCCCACGGGCATCGACTGCATCTCCCTCGTCGTGCCCACGGAGAAGCTCACGCCGCACCTGTACACGCTGACCGACGACCTGCGCAAGGAAGTCCGGCCGGACAGCATCAAGATCACGGACAACATCGCCATCGTCGCGGCCGTCGGCCGGAAAATGGCCTTCCGCGCCGGCACCTCCGGCAAGATCTTCGCGGCGCTCGGCAGACAGGGGATCAACATTCGCATGATCTCGCAGGGGCCGGACGAACTGAACATCTTGGTCGGCGTGGACGAGAAGGACTATGCCGCCACCATCCGCGTCCTGTACGACGCATTCGTGAAGTAAAGGAGCTGACCTTTATGAAAACTTACAAAGTAGCCATTCTGGGCGCGACCGGCGCGGTCGGGCGCGAGATGATGCGCATTCTGGCCGAGCGGGACTTCCCCGTTTCGGAGCTGCATCTGCTGGCGAGCCGCCGCAGCGCGGGCAAGGTGCTTGCGTGGAAGGAGAAGCCCGTGCGCATCGAGGAGGCCTGCGAGAGCGCCTTTGAGGGCATGGACATCGTGCTCGGCGCGGCCGAAAACGACATCGCGCGGAAGTTTGCCCCCGCCATCGTCAAGGCGGGCGCGGTATTCGTGGACAATTCCTCCGCCTTCCGCCTTGACCCCGACGTGCCGCTGATCGTTCCGGAGATCAATCCGGAGGACGCAAAACTGCACCACGGCATCATTTCCAACCCCAACTGCTCGACCATCATCACCGTCACGGCGGTCAACGCGCTCAATGCCATCGCGCCCATCCGCTCCATGGTGGCCTCGACCTATCAGGCGGTCTCCGGCGCGGGTGCGGAAGGCCCGATGGAGCTTGCCGAGCAGGTCGACGCGCTGCGGCAGGGCAGAGCCGTCAACCCCAAGGTCTTTGCCTATCAGATCGCCTACAACCTCATCCCGCAGATCGGCGGCGAGGAGCAGGCGGGCTACACGAGCGAAGAGATGAAAATGCAGAACGAGGGCAGAAAGATCATGCACCTGCCGGAGCTGACCGTCTCCTGCACCTGCGTGCGCGTGCCGGTCGTGCGCAGCCACTCCATTTCCGTCTGCCTGCATTTCGACCGCCCCGTCACTGTTGAGCAGGCGCGCCGCGCCATTTCCAAGGCGCCCGGCTGCCTGCTGGTCGACGACCTGAAGAACAAGCGCTACCCCATGCCGCTGGACACGTCCGATCAGGATCTTGTCTATGTCGGGCGCATCCGCCCCGACCTGACCGATCCCAACGGCCTGTGCCTCTGGTGCTGCGGCGACCAAGTGCGCAAGGGCGCGGCCACCAATGCCGTGCAGATTGCCGAGCTGCTGCTGGAAAAATGAGTACAGCTGCCGTGCAGGAGAGCCGCCGCGCTCTCCTGCACGAAAATAGCAAAAAAAGTACTTGACATTTTCGCCTTTCCTCGATATAATGATCGAGCTACGGACGATTAGCTCAGCTGGCTAGAGCATCCGCTTGACGTGCGGAAGGTCATAGGTTCGAGTCCTATATCGTCCACCAGAAGTCCACCGTGATCCCACGGTGGACTTTTTTATGCCCGAAAACCGCCTGATACAAGGCTTTTCGGCTATTTCGGCATATGATCGAGCCCCGCCGCAGAGCAATTCTGCGGCGGGGCTTCGTGTGTTTTACAATGGGGTTGCGGAGCGGTGCGAAAAAGTCAAGGCACAGCGGCCTTGCGCCGCAAAGGCAGCACCCAAGCAGAAGCCACCGGAGACGTTCTGTTCGAGGTGCAGGGACTGGATGCCCTCACTGATGCTTTCAGAAGGCTGGCTTTGATAAAAAGCGGCTGTTCTACACGCAGGGCGATTACGGACTGTTTCAGTGCAGCGAGCCGTGCTGTCAGGAAACCTTTGAGAACGAAGCTGCGATCCGTGAGATGGTCAAGCGGCAGGAAAATATGAAAATTCCGAAGGAGCTTCTTCCGACCTGCCCCCACTGCGGCAAGCCGATGACATAGAACGTAACGGAAAATTTTATCTGTTCGGCCTCTGCTCCTCACTATTCTAACCAAATCAGTTGACAATGATGATTAGAATGGTTAGAATACGGTTAGAATAGAGTTGAGGGGTGCGCAGAATGAGATTTCAGGAAACGGAAACAGTTGAGTTAAAGTCCATTGTGATGGATGACATCAAAAAGGAGATCATTGCTTTTGCAAACTGTGACGGCGGCACGGTCTATGTGGGTGTTGCGGACGATGGCACAGTGCTGGGCGTTGAGAATGCGGATGCATGCGCCTTGCAGATCTCCAATATGGTGCGCGATGCCGTAAAGCCGGATGTCACCATGTTCATTCACTACGAAACACTGGACTATGAGGGAAAAGCGGTTGTGGCTGTCAACATCCAGCGCGGCACGAACCGTCCTTATTATCTGGCAAAGAAAGGGCTCCGACCCGAGGGTGTCTATGTGCGGCAGGGCTATTCTTCCGTTCCGGCAACGGATGCGGCCATTCGGCAGATGATCAAGGAAACCGATGGGGACAGCTTTGAAAATATGCGGTCTATGAATCAGGCGTTGACCTTTGAGGCAACCAAAAAAGAATTTGAAAAACGAAATGTTGCTTTTGGTCAGCCGCAAATGCAGACGCTGAGGATCATTTCCGCAGACGGCGTATATACAAATCTGGGATTGCTTTTGTCTGAGCAATGCCCCCATACCATCAAGGCGGCCGTATTTGAAGGAACCGATCAGAATGTGTTTAAGGATCGCCGGGAGTTTTCCGGCTCCCTAATGCAGCAGCTCAATGAGGTCTACGACTATATTGATTTCCACAATCAGACCCATGCGACATTTCAGAAGCTCCTGCGGATTGATACGCGGGACTATCCGGAGGTTGCCGTCCGCGAGGCGCTGCTGAACTCGCTGGTGCACCGGGATTATTCCTTCCGAGCCAGCACCTTGATCAGCATATACGGTGACCGGATTGAATTTGTGTCCATTGGCGGACTGCTTCCCGGTTTGGAGTTAGACGATTTGATGATGGGTGTTTCTATTTGCAGAAATCCGCACCTTGCCAATGTCTTTTACCGTTTGCAGCTCATTGAGGCATACGGCACGGGTATGAAGAAAATCATGGGGGCTTATGCAGATGCCCCGGTGCAGCCGAAGATCACGACAACCAATAACGCTTTCAAAATTATTCTCCCCAATGTGAATGTTGTGCCAAAGGTAGCAGAAACGCCTAATGAAATCGAGAAAGCAGCAGTTCCTGCTTCAGAGCCAAACGAGGAAAAAGTTCTGCAATTTTTGAAGGAGCACGCAATGATCACCCGAAAAGAAACGCAGGCATTGCTGGAAGTCAGCCAGTCTACGGCTGGCCGTATTCTGAAGGCAATGGTGGATAACGGCCAAATCAAGCAGCTTGGTGGAAGCCGTGCTACGCGGTATGAGTTGCTAAAGAAGTGAATTCAAATAATAGTAGGGTGCGCAATCAACATACGGTCATCATCCAATACCCGTTCTGGCAGATGACGGCGAGGAACCCCAAAGCCACCTATGTCTGTATCAATCATGGTCAGGCGGTCTGCCCGCAGGAGATCGAGCGGCAGGCCATTTGCATTGATGCCGATGTTGGAAACATACTGAGTCCACCGTGATCCCACGGTGGACTTTTCTATGCCGGTGTGGTATACTGCACTTGACAGGAACGGAATTTACGGAGGTAATGCGATTGTGATTTTGTGCTTTTCCGGAACGGGCAACAGCCGTTATATCGCAAGGCGGATCGCGGATGCGCTGCGGGATGAGGTCGTGGACCTAAACGCGAAGATCAAAGCCGCAGACGGCGCACCGATGCAGGCGGAAGACAGGGTCATTGTTGTGACGCCGACTTATGCGTGGCGTATCCCACGGGTTGTATCGGCGTGGCTTTCCAAAACGGAATTGCGTTCTGCACAGCGTGTTTGGTTTGTGATGGACTGCGGCAGCGAGATCGGCAATGCGGCAAAATACAACCGTCGGCTCGCGGCGCAAAAGCACCTGCGCTATATGGGAACGACGCAAATCGTCATGCCGGAAAACTATATCGCGATGTTCGGCGTGCCGGAGGCGGAGGAAGCAAGAAAGATCGTGAAGAAGGCAGAGCCTGCGCTCGTGAATGCGATCGCCTGTATGAAGGCGGAGCGGCCGTTTCCCGCACCGCGAAACAACCTCTATGACCGTTTCATGAGCGGTTCGGTGAATCCGATCTTTTACCGATTCTTTGTGAAAGCGGCCGCGTTTCGGGCGGGCGACGCCTGCATTGGCTGCGGTCAGTGTGTCCGCAGCTGCCCGATGAACAACATTACGCTCAGGGATGGAAAACCGAACTGGGGAAAGCAATGTACCCATTGCATGGCTTGCATTTGCTATTGCCCTGCGGAGGCGATTGAGTACGGCAAAAAGAGCGCCGGAAAGCCCCGTTACCATTTTGAGGCTTTATGATCAGACAAAAAGGAGAAACCATGCAAGAAGGATACTACCGTCTGGCGGCGGTCTTGGTGCTGCTGCTGTTCTACGCGGTTTATTTCGGCAAGATGCTGGCGCAGCGGCGCAAGGGGATCCGCACCGACCAGATCGGGCGGCGCAAGGAAAAGCGGCTGCACCGCGTCGAGACGCTGATGAAGCTTGCAACCTACTGCGTCGTTCCGGTGCAGCTTCTGTCCGTCGGCCTTGGCTGGAGCTGGCTGCCCGCCGGTGCGCGGCTGGGCGGCTTTGTCGTCGGACTGCTGGGCGACGCGATCTTCCTTGCCGCCGTGCTGTGCATGAAGGATAGCTGGCGCGCGGGGATCCCCGAAACGGACAAGACCGCGATCGTGACCGGCGGGATCTACGCCGTCAGCCGCAATCCGGCCTTTCTCGGCTTTGACCTGATGTACCTCGGCATCCTGCTTCTGTACTGCAACCCGCTCACGGCGGTCTTCTCCGCGTTTGCGGCGGTCATGCTGCACTTGCAGATGTTGCAGGAGGAGCGCTATCTGGACGCGACGTTTCAGGACGCATACCGTGATTATAAGAAGAAAGTGTTCCGCTATTTCGGGCGGGCGCGGAAGGAGTGAACGGGAATGACAAAAATTCTGCTGACGGCCTTCGAGCCGTTCGGCGGCGAGACGAAAAACGTCTCGCAGGAGGCGGTCGCGCGTGTGCCGGAGACGGTGGCGGGCGCGCGCATCGTCAAGTGCCTGCTGCCGGTCGTTTTCGGCACGGCTGGGGAGACGCTGCGCGCGGCGATCGAGCGGGAAGCGCCGGACGCCGTTCTGTGCGTGGGGCAGGCCGCCGGACGCACGCACGTCACGCCGGAGCGGGTCGCGATCAACCTGCGCGACGCGCGCATTGCCGACAATGCCGGTGCGATGCCCGTCGACGAGCCGATCGTGCCGGACGGACCGGCCGCCTACTTTTCCAACCTCCCCGTGCGGGCGATGGTCGAGCGGATGGGGCAGATCCCGTCGGCGCTGTCCTACAGCGCGGGCACCTTCGTGTGCAACGACGTGATGTACACCCTCCTGCACCTGATCGACCGCCGCTACCGGCAGATGCGGGGCGGCTTTGTCCACATACCGGCGCAGATGCCGCCGGAGACGGCGGCGCGGGCGCTGGAGCAGTGCCTTGCGGCCGTTGCCGCGTTATATGCATAAAGAAGGAGAGAACGCCATGCAGGAATACATTGCCATTCTGCGCGAGGAGCTGATCCCCGCGACGGGCTGCACCGAGCCGATCGCGATCGCCTACTGCGCCGCGTTGGTGCGCAGACTGCTGCCGGACGAGCCGCAGCGGGTCGAGGCGGTGCTCAGCGGCAACATGATAAAGAACGTCAAGAGCGTGGTCGTGCCCAACACCGGCGGGCGCAAGGGCATCGCCGTGGCCGTCGCTGCGGGGATGACGGCGGGCGACGCGACGCGGCAGTTACAGGTCATCGCC
>OIYV01001305.1_pt1 | contig 12073 bp, 5 predicted proteins | sample 1588251 | NCBI WGS metagenome assembly OIYV01 (sample SAMN03283282) | human gut metagenome | biome: human-associated habitat; material: feces | host: Homo sapiens | place: Peru | collected 2012
ACCTTGCGCGTCGCGAAATCCATGACATTGCGACCCCTCAGGTCCTCGATGCGCTGCTCGAGACTCTGGTCGTCGAAGTACAGCATGGACGCATCGCCGCCTGCGAAGATGGTGTGAGCGCGATGTTGCGCGATGGCCCCCATGACATCGCCGTCGGAGATGAACCCGACCACTTGGTTGCGCGCATCGACCACGGGCATGCTGCTCACCTCGTTCTCGGCAAGCATGCGCACCACATCGGAGACCGTGCAATCCTGCGTGCAGGTGAACGGCTCTTCAATCATGATGCTCGAAACGGGTGTCCCCTCGAGCTCGAGCGGGATGCGCTCAGACAGAATCTCGGACATCGCTTATGCCTCCTTCGTTTTCGGTGCGGCCTTCTTGGCGCGCACGCTGAACACGGCGTAGATAAGGGAAACGAGGCCGATCGCCGCGCAAACCTTGTAAGCGACGCCCGCTCCCACGGCGGTGGCAACCTGGATGCTCGCGTCGACGCCGGCAGATGCAGTGACGCTTGTCATGACCGTGATGATGAGCGCCGTGCACAAACCTCCGGCGACCTGGCGGCCGGTGTTCGCGATGGCGTTACCGTGAGCGATCATGTCGTTGGTCAGGGCATTGACGCCCCACGTGTTCACCGGCATGTTTGCGAGCGACTGACCGGCAGACTGCAGCATGCAGAACAGCGCAACCACCAAGATGGGCGTGTTGACCGTCGAAAGCGAAAGCAGGAACAGGGCGCCGGTCATAAGCGCCAGGCCGACGATCGAAATGGCGCGCGGGCCGAACTTGTCGAACACCACACCGGAGATGGGACTGATGATGATGCCCACCGCCGCGGCGGGAAGCATGGCCATGCCGGTCTCGAAGGCCGAAGCGCCAAGCGCCGTTTGCAGCAGCAGCGGCAGCAACGTGTTGGTGACCAGGCATGCGGCGTTGATCAGCGTGACGATGATGGCCGCCACGCGGAATTCGCGCGTCTTGAGCGTGCCCAGTTGAAGCAGCGGGTCCTCAATTTTGCCCTGGCGTACGACGAACAGCACCAAGCACACGACGCCTGCGACGATCGAGCCGAGCACCACGGGGCTGCCCCATCCCATCGACGAGGCACTGGAGAACCCGTAGAGAAGTCCGCCGAAAGCGATGGTGGAAAGGACGACCGAAAGCAGGTCGAGCTTGGGGTTCTTCAGCTCGCCCACGTTCTTCAGCATGAAAATGCCCAGCACCAGCACGAGAATTGCGAGGGGGACGATGGCGCCGATCATGGTGCGCCAACCGTACGTGTCGATCACCGCGCCGCCTACGACGGGGCCGACCGCGGGACCCGCCGACATGACGATGCCCGCCATGCCCATAGCCGTCCCTCGTTTCTCGACGGGGAACACCAGCATGGGAACCACCGAGACCAGCGGCATGAGCACGCCCGACCCCGCCGCTTGCAGCACGCGACCGATGATGAGGAACAGGAAATCAGGGGCTGCGGCGCACAGCAGCGTGCCCAGCGCGAACACCAGCGTTGCCCCGAAGAACAGCGCGCGGGTGCTGAACTTGTCGATAAGGAACGCCGAAACGGGGACCATGATGCCGCTCACCAGCGGGTATATGGACATGATCCACTGGGCAGTCGAGGCATCGATGGCGAAATCGGACATGATGACCGGCAACGCAGGCGACATCACCGTTTGGTTCAGTAGCGCCAAGAAGGCACCCAGGACGACGACCGCGACGATGCGGATCTGGGTACCGGTAATGCGCCCATTGGCGGGCGCGACCGTAGAATTATCAGACATAAGCTTCCTTCGTATCTATTCGGTTCTTCGCCAAAGGTACGCTGGCCTGTGGCGAAATTTCATGCACGCGCTATGCGCGTATCAGATACGACAAGAGGAAAGCGGCTGCTCAGAGCGCACTTGGGGAACAACAGGAGAGGCCCCGTATACCAGGGGCCGCCGAATTGCGATGTATGCTTTGGTCAAATCCTTCATAGCGGGGAGGTATCCTAGCAGCCGCCTCCGCCCCTTTCAAGGGATGTAACCCAGACGTTGATTTTCTTCACCGAGGCGCCATCGTTGACGGGCGGCGCGCTTCGGCGCTCGCGGATTGCGGTGGCGACTGTCCCTCCTATTGGACTTGCGGAAGACCCTGCTGTGGGACAATCCGCCTCAATAGTTGAGAAGGGTGGAGTCGTGGAAGACGTCAAGACGGTTGCAGAGGGGCGGATAACGGACGCGCGGGCGCGTTAGTGTGGGATGGTGCGGGTGCGTCGCCCGACGCTGGCCGGGTGCACCTGCCAGGTGATGCCGGGGTTGCCGGCACGTTTAGGGTGCGCCCGTCGGTTGTGGCAAGCGGGTGTGACGAGGAATTCCGATAAATAGGTAGGCTTTTGATTGTCGCAATCCTTATAATGTGGGGATAGATAATGCGCTGGGGCGCTCGAGGCAACCTTCTCGTTCGCGTCTCTGTTGGGAGGTTTTATGGACATACAGGACCCGCTCGTCGAGATAAGCGTCGATTGCGTTCCCCTATTCAGCTACTCTCTCGCGAACGTGATGCGCACGCCTTTACGCGGCATCTCGATAAAGAACAACATGCCCGACGACATACCTGATGTCATGATCGCGATCGACAGCTCGACCGATCTGTTGTCGGATAAAAAAATCCCGATTCCTGTTATTCCCGCAGGTCAAACGGTTGGAGTTGACTGCTCGAGCATCACTATCGACACGAATCGCATGCTTCAGCTGACCGAGGGCATGACCGATGAGCTGAAGGTTCAGTTCTTCCAAGGGGGAAAGCTTCTTGCCGAAGACGTCAGCTCGGTCAGGTTCTTCGCGTTCGACGAATGGCTCGGGCCTAGCATGGCGGACACGCTCGCGTCGTTTGTCACCCCGAACCACCCTGCGCTCGCGCCGATCATCGTTGCAGCGTCGAGGTACCTTGAAGATTGGACGGGAAGCTCGGCTTTCGATGGCTACCAGACCGAGGATCCGGAACGCGTTCGCATGCAGGCAGCAGCCTTGTTTCGGGCCCTTCAGGACACCAACATCGTCTACGTTGGCGCGCCGGCAAGCTTCGGTCCAGGTCAGCGCGTCAGGATGCCTAATGCTGTAATCGAGCAGCATATGGCGACGTGCTTGGACTTCTCGGTTCTCTACGCGGCGTGCATCGAGGCGGTCGACCTTCGTCCGCTGCTGTTCTTGATGGACGGCCATGCCTTTGCGGGAGTTTGGCTTGAAGAGACCTCCTTCCAGGAATCCATCGAAGGGGATGCCGCCAAAATCTCCAAGCTCTGCTCAAAGGGCGTCAAGAAGATGATCGCCGTCCAATGCACCGACATGGCCCAAGGGTCGAGTCGGCAATTCGAAGACGCGGAGCGGACGGGTCGAAACCTCATCTCCCCCGAAAGCTTCCACTGCGCAATCGATGTTAACCGTGCGCGCATAGACGGCGTGCTCCCGCTGCCGATTCGCGTACAGGGCGAGGGCGGGTGGACGGTCGAGGTCGCCTCGAGGGAGCACGAGAAGATAGCGGCGCCCGAAAAGTGCGCGGTGTCGACCGCGTTTCTCGACGTCGCGGCCGAGAAGAAAACCAAAAAACAGGTCTGGGAGCGCAGTTTGCTCGATCTGTCCATGCACAATCCGCTTCTAAACATGAGGTTCGGGAAGCGCGCCATGCCCATTCTCGTGTCGTCGATCGACGAGCTCGAGGACACGATGGCGCGCGACAACGACCTCATCATCGCGTCGAAGCCGAGCGCGTTTCCCCCGGTCGAAAACGCGTTCGAGATCATCGGGATCAACGACGAGGTCGGCGACCTTTTGAAAAGCGAGTTCAAGGAAGGCCGCCTTCGCACGCTCTTTACCGAGGGCGAGCTCAGGAAGAACCTGGACACCCTTTTTCGGTCGGCGAAGTCGTCGCTTGAGGAGACGGGCGCGAATACGCTGTTTCTCACACTCGGGTGCTTGCGCTGGATCGACCGCAAGCGCGGCAACCAAGCTCGATACGCCCCCATCATGTTGTTCCCGATCGAGATTATCAAAAAATCGGCGAAGTCGGGCTATATCATGCGCTTGCGAGACGAGGAGCCGCAGGTCAACATCTCTTTGATCGAGATGCTCCGCCTCGACTACGACATCCACGTCAACGGGCTCGACCCCCTGCCTCAAGATGAGGCCGGCGTGGATACGCGTCTTGTGCTCAACACCTTCACGAACAAGATCATGGACCAGGAGAACTGGGAGGTTCTTGAAACGGCCGCCGTCGGCTTGTTCTCGTTCAGCCAGTTCGTCATGTGGAACGATATCCACTCCCACGAGGAAGAGCTGCGTAACAGCAAGATTGTCGACAGTCTCATGGAAGGCCATCTCACCTGGGACGCCAAGCCCCTCGACCCCAACGAGATAGTCGACCCGTCCTCGCTCGTGCTTCCCATCGAGGCCGACTCGTCGCAGCTGTTCGCCATCAAATCCGCGGTGGAAGGGGAAAGCTTCGTGCTCCACGGCCCTCCGGGCACGGGCAAGTCCCAAACCATCACCGCGATTATCGCGAACGCGCTCGTCCGCGGGAAGAAAGTGCTGTTCGTCGCCGAGAAGATGGCGGCACTTGAGGTGGTCGAGAAACGCCTTGCCAACTTGGGAATCGGGCAATTCTGCCTCGAGATCCATTCAACCAAGGCCACGAAGAACCATGTCTTCGAGCAAATCCAGGCCGCATCCGAGCTGGGCGAGAGCGCCGATGCCTCGGGCTATGCCGCCAAGGCCGGGGAGGTGCGGGCGCTTCGGGGCAAGCTGGACGCGTATGCAAAGGGCCTTGCGGCCAAAAACGCCGCGGGCCTGACCCTTCGCGAGCAGATTTGTCGCTACGAGCATCTGCGGAAGATTGCCGAGCCGCTGGAGGTCGACCGTGCGTTCGTTCGGTCGCTTTCCAGCCCGCGGGATTTCGCCGCGGCGATGAACGCGGCCGAGCGGCTTGTCGCCATGGCGAGCGACGAGGCTTCCGCAAACGACCACCCGCTGCACTTCGTGTCCGGTTTCGAATACTCACGGGCGCTCGAGGACGAGGTTTCCTCCGCGCTTGATGATTACCGGGATGCGCTCGAGCGGCTCGAGGGGCTTGCTGCTAAGGCGGCGGCGCTCTTCGGTGAGATTGCGCCCACGACTTTCGCGAATTTGCAGGCGCTTGACGAGGCGTGCTCGTGGTCGGTCGCGAGCTCGGGCTTGCCTTCCGAATGGCTTGCGGCTGGCGACATGGCACAAGTGATCTCTGCGATTGAGGTCGCTTGCGCTGCGGAGGCGAGCCTTCGCGAGCTTCGAGAGGGCATGTCGAAGCATTGGTGTGACTCCTTCTTCGACCTCGATTCTTCCGAGGTGAAAAACGAATGGCTCGAGGCGCACTCGAAGGGCCTGTTCGGCAGGGGAAAGGCGATTTCCCGATTCGTTGCGAAGCTTTCGCTTTGCTCCATCGGCTCGATGGGGACAGACGATGTGGAGCCCGCCATCCGCGAGCTTGAGACATACGAGCGCGCAAAGGCGAACCGCGACGCGTGCGTGGAAGCGGCTGCTCCGTGCCTCTCCCGCTTTGCGCAGGGGCCTTCCTATGATTGGGAAGCGGTCGGGGCATCTCTTGAGGAGGCGAAGCGTCTCGCCTCGCTCCCGACGGCCGCGGCTCGGGGTGCTCTCCCCGCGCAGGCGCTGGGCGCGAGCGCGGTCGAGGTGGCGAAGCGCTTCGACGAAAGGTTCGATCGGGTTAGAAAGCTATCCGATAGGCTCAACGAGCTTGTCGGCGCGTTCGGCTCGGGCGGAAGTGCTGATTCCGGCGTCGATTGGATTTCGGCGAACAGGGAGAACTGTGGCGCGCTCAGGAAAAACATTGGCCTTCTTCGCGAGCGCATGGCGTGGAACGCAGCCGCTCGAACCGTGCGCTCGCTCGGGCTTGGCCCCCTTGTCAGCCGACTTGAGGAAAGCCCCCGCTTGGAGGGGGTCATGGACTCCCTCCGATGCGGCGTTTACCGGGCGATGTGCTTTGAGAGCCTCGACTCGACCGAGGGTATGAACAATTTCTCCGGCTCGCGCTTCGACGAGATGGTGAAGCAGTACGCCCGCGCCGACGAGCAGCTGCGCGAGCTCGCAAAGCGTGAGGTGTACCTGAAAACCGCCTCGTACGTTCCGAACCTCACAATCGCTTCGGTGACGAATCCGCGTGCCGCTTCGCTCCAGAAGGCGCTTCGCTCGCGCGGGCGCAGCATCACTATCAGGTCGATTCTCTCGGACACGGGTGACGTCGTCCGCGACCTCTGCCCGTGCTTCCTCATGAGCCCCATCTCCGTTGCGCAATACCTAGAGCCGGGGAAGCAACAGTTCGACCTCCTCATTTTCGACGAGGCGTCCCAGCTCCAAACGTGCAAAGCCATCGGCGCGCTGTCCCGCGCGAAGGCGGCGGTCATCGTCGGCGACCCGCGTCAGATGCCGCCGACAAGCTTCTTCCAGGCGAAATCTGACGGCGCCGACTACGAAGAGGTCAACGACCTCGAGTCGATCCTCGAGGATTGCCTTGCGCTGAACATGCCCCAAGCGTATCTTCGCTGGCACTATCGCAGCCAGCACGAGTCACTCATCGCATTCAGCAACCAACGGTTCTACGAGAACAAGATGATGACGTTCCCGTCAGCTGACGACCGCACTTCGCGCGTTGAATTTCATAAAGTCGATGGCTATTTTGACCGAGGTGGCAGCCGCGTCAACGTTGCGGAGGCGCGCGCTGTGGTCGATGAGATTGTGCGCCGCTCGAAGGACCCGGCGCTGCGCGACCAAAGCCTCGGCGTGGTCACCTTCAACATCCCGCAGCAGATGCTCATCGAGGACCTGCTCCAGGAAGCCTGCGCGGCAGACCCGGTGCTCGACGAGTGGGTGAATAAGTCGTCGGAGCCCGTGTTTGTCAAGAACCTCGAGAACGTTCAGGGCGACGAGCGCGACGTCATTTTCTTCTCGATTACTTACGCCCCTGATAAACAGGGGAAAATGAGTATGAACTTCGGTCCTATCAACCGCGAGGGAGGGTGGAGGCGCCTTAACGTGGCGGTCACGCGCGCGAGGGTCTCCATGGCCGTCTTCACCTCCATGGAGCCGACGGACATCGACCTCAACCGCGCGTCATCGATGGGCCCCGCGTCGCTGCGCGCCTTTATCAGCTACGCGAAGCGCGGGGCGTTCGAGAGCACGATCAGTGTCGATTCCGCGTGCGCGGCGAACGACGAGATCGCCAACGACCTCTGCGAGGCGATCGAAGGCGCAGGGTTCAAGGTGCGCCGCAATGTCGGTCGCTCGCTGTTCAAGGTGGATATCGGCGTCGTCGACCCGTGGGACGACGGGCGCTATCTTGCGGGCATCTTACTCGACGGCGATACGTACGAGAAGACGAAGGCCGTGCGAGACCGCGAAGTCTCGCAGCCGTCGCTTCTCAGGCGGCTGGGCTGGAACGAGATACGCGTTTGGGCGATTGACTGGTTCGACAACCGTGAGACGACGGTTGCGGGAGTGCTTCGGTTCCTTGATGATTTGAAAGCCGAGCGTGAAGCCGAGGAAGGCGCGTTGCCCGAATGCCCGCAACCTCAGGCTGCCCAAGGGGAGGAAGTCCCGACGGAGGCGACCGATTTGGAGCTGGAGCCCGAGGCTGAGCCTGAACCCGCTGCTGCGCTCTCGCCCGCCGTTGAGGCTGAACCCGAGTCCGAACCCGAGCCTGAGTCTGCCGTCGAGCTTGCGCCTGGGGTTGTTCCCGAGAACGAAATTGAGCCTACACCCGAGCCTGCGCCCGCACCCGCACCCGCTGTCGAGAGCGAACCCGCGCCTGATTCCGTTCCCGAGCCCTCGCTAGACCTTTTCGCAGGCAAGGCGTACACGGTTTCCCCTGTTAGCGCGCCGATGCCCGAGTCGGGCGACCTGGGGAGTGTCGGCGATCGCGAACTTGGCGACGTCATCGCAGCGATTCTCGCCGACGAGGCGCCTATCGAGCTTAACTTGCTCGTGAAGCGAATCAGCCAAGCCTATGGCTTCGCTCGTGTTGGCAACAAGATTCAAAAGAAGTGCGAGGGAGCGCTCAAGTACGCATCGTGTACCAAGGTCAGCCAAGCGAAGCGGACAATCGTGTGGCGCAAAGACCAGGACCCGAAAACCTTTTTCACGTACAGGGTCTCTGCCGACGACTCCGAGCGGCGCGCTGCAAACGAGCTTCCCCTTGAGGAAATCGCGGCGGCGGCGTGTGCATCGCTCCAGCATGATGGGCCGCTGCAGCAGGGCGATCTCGTCCGAGCGACGTCGAGCCTGCTTGGCTACAAGCGCCTGACCGCAAGTGTCGAAGACTTCGTGAAGAAAGGTATCACGCTCGCCGTTAGGCGCGGCGCAGTATCGCGCGAAGGCGACCTCTGCGTGTTACCCTCGGAACCGAGCGCATGATAGGCACGTGAACGAGAGGAGAGTTTCCGCTTATGAACATCCAGATATTCGGCACGAAGAAAAGCTTCGACACCAAGAAGGCGCAGCGCTATTTCAAGGAGCGTCGCGTGAAGTTCCAGTTCATCGACTTGAAGGAAAAGGGGATGAGCAAAGGCGAGCTCGAAAGCGTGGCGCGCGCCGTCGGCGGGATCGATGCCGTGATCGATCAGAAGGCGAAAGATGCCGACACGGTTGCGCTCGTACAGTACCTCGCTGCCGACCAGAAGTTCGAAAAGGTGCTCGATAACCAGCAGATTCTTCGCGAGCCCATCGTTCGCAACGGCCGCCAGGCAACCGTTGGCTACGAGCCCGACGTGTGGAAGGGCTGGGAATAAAGCGGCTGGGATTAAAGCGAAGCGCCCGCGACCGTGGCTTTATCCATGGACTCGGGCGCTTGCGTAAGATGCCTTTTGTCGTTTGAGCGGAGCGCCCCAACGACGCTGAACAACGTGTCCCGGCGACGTGGCTGGGACGGCAGGGCGCGTTGGTGCGGGTCGTTTACTTCCCAGCTTGTGCGAGCCTCTTCTTGTCCTTATAGGGAACAAGCAGCACAAGCCCCACGATAGAGCAGGCGGCCACGAACAGCGACATGCCCTTGAAGCCGCCGTTCATCGTTTGCTGGTAGGCTTCCTGAATCTTCGCGGCATCGTTGTCGACCTCAGTCAGGTAGTTCTCCTTCGCCTCGTCGAGCATGGCGGGCACGGCATCTCGCGCCTCCTCCATCTGCGACACGACGGACTGCAGCTCATCGCGCTGGGCGGCCATGGCGGCTGCTGCAGGCGCTGGTACACGGCTCATCTGGGCATCCATGTTGTCCAGACCCTCCTGCATCGAGGCTATGCCCTTGTCGAACCCGTTTTGGATGTTGCCCTCGATCGTTGGCTTCATGGCGTCGAACATCTCGCTCGAGAGCGCCTTGCATGCGGAAACCACTGTGGTGACGTCGGAGTTCTTCAGCTGTTCGAGCGTCTCGTCGCTCATCTCGAAGCTTCCGTCTCCGCTCGCGCTGTCCATGCCCACGTCGATGGTGCGATAGTCCTCGAGTGACGGGATGTCGACACCCTCGAGCATTTTCGCGCCGTTCTCGGTCTCGCGAAGGCTCGCAAGTTCGCTGTCGAGCTCGGCGGCGTGGGGCAGCTCGGAGACGCTCACCTCGCTCGGCATCGCGTCCATGAGGTTGCCCTGCAGGTAGGCGCTCGCGTGCACGACGAATGCGACCATGATAGCGGGCGCGATTGCGGTGCCGATGGAGCGGACGAGGGACAGCGCGGCCAGCGCCGAGTTCGATTCCTTCTCGTCGGTGTTCTCTAGCATCATGTAGTTGAGCGGCGTTCCCATGGTGAAGCCGAGGCCGAGGCCGGTGATTATCATGGTGGCGCACACGGTAAGGAGGTTTGGCCAGGTGCAGGCCACAAACGCCATGAAAACCGAGCCGATCGCTACGCCGATGAAGCCCATCGCGAGCACCGGTTTCACGCCGTGTTTGTCGATGAGCTTGCCCGACATCATGGCGCCAACGCCGCTGCCTACGCCGAGCAGCGCGATGAAGTAGCCGCCCGATCCCGATTTCATCATCATGGCGTTCTCGCAGAACTGCGGGAAGAAGATGGTGCCCATCATGGCGATGCCCGAAATCACCGCGCACAGAAATGCGATGACGATGTTCGCGTTGGTGAAGTATTTCAGATTGAGAATCGGGTCGGCGGTGCGGCGCTCGCGCAGCACGAACAGCGGCAGGAGCACCACGAACGCCACGAGGAACGGCCACACATCTGTCGACGCGATTGACGTTGCGAAATCGAAGAAGTCGATGTTCTTAAGGCCGTACATGAGGCTGAGCGTCATGAGCGTGAGGATGAGAATGCCCAGGCCATCGAGGGGCCCCGTCTTCTCGGCTTGCGCGTTCGGGAGACGTTTGGCACCGATGATCAGCACGATGATGCAGATGGGGATGTTCACGTAGAAGATGAACTGCCACTGCGTTGCTCCGAACACCTCGAGGATTGCGCTGCCCACCGTCGGGCCCAGGATGGAGGCGAGGCCGTACACCATGCCCACGATGCCGAGGGCCATGCCGCGCTTCTCCTCGGGGAACGCGGTGCCGAATTCCGCCGTAGCGACCGGCATGATGCCGCCGCCACCGAGCGCTTGGATGACGCGCGCGCCGATGAGGATCCAGAAGTTGCCCAGATCCTGTGCGACGCCGCACAGCGCCGAGCCCAAGCCGAAGAGCAGGATGCACAGCAGGTAGACGCCCTTGCGGCCATGACGGTCGGCGAGCTTGCCCATGATGGGAATCGACACGGCGTAGGCGAGCGTATAGATGGTGATGATCCATACGCCGAGGCTATCGTCAACGCTGAGCGTGTTCTGAATAACGGTACGCGCGGGGTTGACGATGCCCATGTCGAGCGCGCCCATGCATAGTCCGAGCAAATAGACTACGGCGACAAGTGCGTAGCCCTTTCCTTGGCTGCGGGCGGTGGGTACTGCTTTGGCGGGGGGATTGCCCGCCGGGGCTTGCGGTTCGATGTCCGAGCCCTTCTTAGGTTGAGCAGGCTCGATGTCCTGCTCCTCTGCCTTCTTGCGGGTCATGGGACTAAAGACTCTCCTTTCCGGTGGCTGCCGCGTCGGCGGGGGAGGCGCTTGCGGCGGCAGGTGCGTCGCCCGCGGTTGCCGCGCTCACGGGTGCGGCATCCACTTCCTGCAGGTTGGCCGCCATGCGCGCTATGAGGTCGCAGGCGCTCGCTTTCTCCTCGGGGGTGAAGCCGCTAAAGAGCGTGTTGTCCAGCTCGACGAACGACGCGCGCATCTCGTCGAAGACGCTTGTCGCCTCAGGTGTTGCGCAGACAATCTTCTCGCGCTTGTTCTTGCTGTTGACCTTGCGCGTCACCAGGCCTTTCGCCTCGAGCTTCGCGAGTGTCTTCGCGATGGCGCCGCGATCGATGCCGTGCTCGGCTGCGATTGACTCCTGATTCGACTCGCCGTTCGCGAGAAGGCTCATCAGCACGAGCTGCTCGGGGAACCCGATTCCCCTGTGGGCCATGTTCCGCTCGGCGAAGGTGCGCATCTTCCGTACGATGATGGAAATGTCCGACATGTACAATAGTTACCCTCCTTCGATTTGCTTAGTGTTGCCACGACAACAGTTGCAACGGCAACAATAATGAACCTGACGAATCGTGTCAAGAGGCCGCCCCTAAGCGCCGCATCGCGGCCTTTCGCGGGTTGGAAACCCTTATTTCTCACCGCCGAAATAATCTCGAAAAGTACTTCCCCTAACTTTTACCGTGCAATGTAAGCGAAAAACGCATGCGCTTGCGAGGCGATTTGGTTACTTGGGCCCGGAATCCGACTCGAATCCCGCCCGGTCTCAGCTTTCTCGGCCTCCCTGGCACATGCGCTTTTCCCTGTAGAAAGGAGGAGCAATGGAGGACTTCCTGACATCGTTCTTCGTCGCTCCGTTCACCGGGCTGGCAACGGGAATTGCGAGCGCGACAAGCCCCCTTGACGTCATCGACGCCGTCGACGGCTTCGTGTGGGGCCCGATCATGATTTTGCTGCTGCTGGGCACGCACATCTTCATG
>OIYV01001307.1_pt1 | contig 12059 bp, 6 predicted proteins | sample 1588251 | NCBI WGS metagenome assembly OIYV01 (sample SAMN03283282) | human gut metagenome | biome: human-associated habitat; material: feces | host: Homo sapiens | place: Peru | collected 2012
AATCACTTAAATAATATTGACTATTGTTTAAATCCATATTAACTACAGTAAAGTTTTTAGCAAATTCATTTGAATCTATAACTTCACAACCAGTTTCTCTAAGTTTACTTTTTAATTGTTCATATCTTTCTCCCAATGCTTTACCATATCCATTACTAATATTAACAATTCTAATACCCTCTCCATTTAAGTTTCTATTATATATTTCTAATAATTTTGAATATGTTAATTGTCCAAAAAATGTTCTAGCATCAGATGTAACTAATTCTGGATGTTCTTCATAATAATTCGGATTAATATCATAAAAATCTATCTCAGCATTTGGAACTACACCAATATTTTTTCCAACTAAGTAAGACAAAACAACCTCACCATGAAAATGTTCTCCTCTTGAGCCATAACTTTCATAATAATTTTTAATCTTACCTTCTAATTCACCTGGAGTAACTTTAAAACCATTATCAATTACAGCAATTTTAATTCCATCACCCTTTATTCCTTCTTTATGTAACAATTCAATATCTGTAGTTGTCTTAAAATAATTACTATTAAACTTAAAAGGATGATTATCTGGAAACTTTGTTGCAGTTGAATAATTCACTTGTCTAACAATTTCATCACTAAATTCTCCAACAAACTTTTTGCCACTTAAATCACTAAAAGCAAATCCCCATTGCTTAAATTTTTCATTTCTTAAAGCATATTTTAACCACTCTTCAGTTATGATATCCGGTACAACTTCTTCTCCATATATAAGTTTTTCATATTTTTTTATATCATACATACATTACACCTACAATTCAATTTTTTTTAAACTCTTATGATTTTTAGCTAATTGCTTTATTCCATCTTTAAATCCAAATGCTATAGTCGCAAGACTACCATCAATTTTAACAACGACTCCATCTCCGTATCTTTCATGTCTTACTCTATCTCCAACATTTAAATCATCATTTCTACCACTTTCATACATTTCTCCTGTTTTAATAGTTTTATTTTCAACAATATTACTTTCTATTAAATCACTACTAATTTCTCCAATAAATCTACTAGGAATATTACTACTTGATTTACCAAATAATGTTCTATGTCTAGTATTTAATAAATATAAATGTTTTTTTGCTCTAGTAATACCAACATAACACAATCTTCTTTCTTCTTCTAATTCACTTTCACTTTCCATACTTCTCATATGTGGAAAAACTCCCTCTTCCATACCAACTAAAAACACATCATTAAACTCAAGCCCCTTAGCACTATGAAGAGTCATTAAATTAACACCATTTTGATTATTATTATATTCATTCTTATCATCTAACAACTTTTTAGTTTCATTATAAATAACATCTTCTGAAGTACCTACTAATTTCAAAGTACCTGCAGCAATACCTTCGGGTCTTTCTGTAGTATCTCTAAGTACAAGAACAGGCTTGCCAAGTGAAGGAGCTTCTTCTTGAATACCGCCAGAATCAGTAAGGATAATATAACTCTTATTTTGAAAATTATGGAAGTCAAACACTTCTAAAGGTTCTATTAATCTTACTCTATCAGTATCCTTAAATATTTCATTAGCAATTTCTCTAACTTTAGGATTTAAATGTATTGGATATATTACTTTTACATCATTAAATTCATCGGTTATTTTTTTTACAGCCTTAAAAATATTTCTCATAGGCTTTCCTAAATTTTCTCTACGATGAGCTGTAAGTAGAATCATTTTTTCATTAGGTTTAATCCATTCAAGTTCTGGATGAGTATAATTTTCATCCACTGTTGTAGCCATTGCATCAATTGCAGTATTACCTGTAACATATATTTTACTTTCATTTTTACCCTCTTTTAAAAGGTTTTCTTTACTCATTAAAGTTGGTGCAAAATACATATCTGTCATACAGTCTACCATTTGTCTATTCATTTCCTCAGGATATGGAGAATATTTATCATAAGTTCTAAGTCCTGCTTCAACATGTCCTATTGAAGTGCCATTATAAAATGCCGCTAAAGCACCTGCAAAAGTTGTTGTTGTATCACCATGAACAAGCACAATATCCGGTTTTTCTTTTTTAATAACTTCCTCAAGTCCTGTTAATGCTCTAGTGGTAATATCTCCTAAAGTTTGGCCTTGTTTCATAATATTTAAATCATAATCAGGTTTAATATTAAATGTTTCTAAAACACTATCAAGCATTTGCCTATGTTGTGCTGTTACCACAACTATACTTTCAATTTCTTTTCTTTTTTCTAATTCTTTTACAAGAGGAGCCATCTTAATAGCCTCCGGTCTTGTTCCAAAAATACTTATTACTTTAATTTGTTTCATAAATTATTTTTTCCTAACTTCAAAAATAAATTTAACATTAGAATTTATAAATCTTTTTAATCTTTTAGGTTCACATATTAATCTATATAACCATTCAAGATTTAGTTTTATAAATATTTTAGGTGCTCTTTTTTTAGTCCCACTTAGTACATCAAAAGATCCTCCGACACCAACATAAATACCTTTTTTAGCAGTATCTATATATTTATTAATAAGTTTTTCTTGATAAGGTATTCCTAAAGCCACTAAACAAATATCTGGATTTAATTTAACTATTTTTTTCATAATAGCATCTTTATCTTTTTCATATCCATTTGAATAGCCTAAAATATTTATGTTTGAATATTTTTCTTTTATAACATTTACTAATTTTTCAATTACATCACTAGTACTTCCAAATAAATATAATGAATATTTATTTTCATCAGCAAGTTTTAATAAATAAGAACATAAATCAACGCCAGTAATTCTTTCTTTTAAATCAATGCCAAAATAACTTGCAGTCTTAACTATGCTTATTCCATCAGGTACTATTAAATTTTCTTTATTATAAATAATACTTTTCATTTCATCATCTTTTTTAGATAACATATATGTTTCTGGATTAGCTGTTACTATAAATGTTTTTTTAGAGATTCTTAAATTATTTTCAATTAATTCATAACAAGATTTTTTGTTTTTCTTATAAAGTGTTGAATAAATATTATTATTTGTTATATCTTGATAAAAAGAAATGATATTTTCTTTTAAAGTAGTATAATCATATGATTTATAAATTTCTAATGATTTTTTTTGATATATTTTTCTTTCACTTATATCATTCATAAGTTTTTTTATTTTTTTAATCATTACAGATTTATCTCTATTTGAAACTAATATACCATTTTTTTGGATAATTTCTTTTGCTCCAATAGCACTATCAAATGCAATCAATGGAAGTCCAAATGATGATGCCTCGACTAAAACAAGTCCAAAAGATTCTTCGAAAGAGGTCATTACATATAAAGATGAATTTTCATATAATTTGTATAATTCTTCTTTATTTAAAAAGCCTGTAAGAATAACTTTACCCTCTAAATTATTATCTTTAATTAAAGCTTCAAGATTATCTTTTTCATCGCCATCACCAACTATTGTAAGAGTCCAATCTTCACTTTCAATATTACTAAATATTTCAATTAAATCAGCAAAACCTTTTTCTTTAGAAAGTCTACCAACAGAAATAATATTTTTCTTTTTTAAATCACATAATTTATTTGCTCCCTCTATTGGCATTTTATTAGTCTTTATTTTATAATCATATTTACTATAAATTGATTTATAATAATCTGTTAAATAATCACTACTTGGCATTAAATAGTCTACATATTTAAGAATAAACCCAAGTTTCTTTATATATTTTGAGTTATTATTATGATAAATATGCTCCTCAGCTATTTTAATATTATTATACTCATTATTTTTTATTAATTTTAAACTAAAATAGGCTCTTGTAGAAATAATGATTTTACTATTACACTCTATCATTGATTTAGTTATTAAACTATTTTTTAAATATAATACTTTAACTGCATAAAATCCCTCTTTTAAAATAGATTTAATATTTTTGCTTTTTACAGCATTTTTAAATTCATTTCTATTTGGTTTTACATTAGTTAAATACTTAATTTTAACTTTTGGATTTACTATAAATGCTGGTTTATCATAAAGTTTATATAAAGATATTATTTCCACATCATAAATATTTGATAATATATTAGCCTTTTCACATATATTTTTTTCTACTCCACCATAACCCAAATGAAGTGCGTAAATGGTAACTTTATTAGATAATTTTGTTTTTTTAAGTGATATCAAACCTATTTCTCCAAAGGCAAATATCATATAAAGTGATAAATAAATAGATACTGCTGGAGCGCCAAAAGTATGACCACTTAAACAAGATATACTAAATATAAGTGCTATCATTAATGTATAAAATACTATATTAATATTGAATTTTTTAGATTTAAATAACTTCACAATAAAATATACAAATGGCAAAAATACAATTAAACTCATCATTAATCCAGAATGAAATAATATATCAAAAAAATCTATTTCAATAAGTTTAGTAATTGCAATGTTATTAATTTTTTTATTATTTGAATATCCTATACCAAAAAGAAGTGTATTAATATCAAAATTATCATTATATATCTTATAAGTATAATTAAAATAAATATCCCTATCGCTTAATATTGCTTTACCATATTTGTTCATTAAAATATATATAAATGAATCTTTTGTTTTGTCGCTATCAGGAATTTGAAGCAACCCCTTATCTATCTCATTTTGTTTTTCTTGTACTTTTATAGAAATATCTAAATTTTTAAGTATTTTAGAGTTATTAAAAACTATAACAACACTAATAAAAATTAAAAGACAAGATATAATTAATTTCTTATCAACTTTATTATTTTTTCTATAAAAAATTGAAAATACAAAAATCATAAATGACACAATATAAAGGCCAATCATTGACACCTTTGTACCAAGTGTTGAAATTAAAAGTGCACTAATAATTGGAATTATAACAAACACTATACTCTTTTTTAATAACATATAACTAAATGGAAATAAAACAATTAATATAATAGCCATTTCATTAGCGGCATAAAACCAACCACTTGATCCATATGAACCATCCATATAAGAATTGAATCCTGTTTTAGTTAAAAAAGGAATTATAATAAATAATAAATATATCAAAAAACTTTTTAATATTACGCTGGATAATTCTTCTTTAGATAATTTTTTATCATCAAAATAACAAATCATTGTTATTAAACTTATTGGATAAAATAAGATTTTAATCATATATTTAAGTTCAATGACAAATAAAGATAAATTTAAATAATTTATTTTAGTTATAAAAAATAATACCATATACAAAAATATTGCCATTAGATAATAAAGACTCATTTTTTTATATTTTGATGTACTTGAGATAATCAAATATAAAATCATTATTCCTAAAAAAACTGATTTAATGATTATTCCTAAACTAGGTATATTTAAATTCAATTTTTCAGTTATTGATGTTAATACATCTATTATCGGTAAAAGTAATAAAAATAAGTATAATTTTTTCTTGTTATTCATAATCATAATTCCTTTGCTAAATATATTGTACCAAAAATTTACATTAAAAAAAATAGAATCAATAAAATTCTACTTTTTAAAAACTAAAAAATATAAATCACAATATAGCATTGTTAATAATTTATTTGTTTTTATTATTTTTTTTATACCACTAAATTTTTTTAAATATGAGCATTTTTTCCAATGAGTATCCAGGTTATGTAAATAATCAAATGCCTCATTTATAAATTTATGCCTATTTTTAATATTTTTCACATATCTTTGTTGAATTGTATAATCTGTAAGTATCATAACTGCAACACTTACTAAAGAATCATTTGGATGATTAATTCTTTTCAAATCTTTAATAATAATATCAGTAATAGGAATTATATCAAATATTCTTTTATCTCTAATTGTTGTTTCGCTATTTTCATGAATTACATAATAAGTTAAATAATCATCTATCTTACCTATTTTTTTAGCGCTAATTAGCATTTTAACAACAAAAGGAGCATCCTCATATTTTAAGTTCTCAACAAATCTATTATCTTTATTTTCAAATAACTCTTTTTTATAAATTTTATTACACGGCCCTAAATTAATATTATTTATTAATTCAGGATATTTTTTTAAATTGGTATCTTTAAAATCATTAAACTTAATTCCAATTAAATTGTGCCTTACCTCAAAAAAGTTACAAATTACAATATCACAATTATCTGAAGTTGCTTTTGTATACATTTTTTCACAAAAATCTATAGATAAATAATCATCTGAATCAACAAATGCTAAATATTCTCCAGTTGCCTTCTCTATACCTAAATTTCTTGTTTTACCTATTCCTTCATTTTGTTTTGCAATATATTTAATTCTTTTATCGTTAAACTTTTTTATGATTTTTTCTGAATTATCCGTAGAGCCATCATTGATAATAACAATTTCAATATCACTTAAAGTTTGATTTATTAAAGAGTTAATACACTTTTCCAAATATTTTGATGTATTATAAACTGGAACTATTAAACTTACTTTACTCATTTTAACCTCATTGTATAATTATAATAAAAATATGCATTGATTTTTATCATAAAATTTCTTATTTTATGTTTTAATGACTTTCCTTTTAAATGACTAAAACAATCTTTTTCTTTAAGAATTTTTTTATATTTTTTAAAATCTTTATATTTCAAAGTAGTAGAATAATAAATTAAAGAGTTATTTAAAAAGGCTTTAAACAATGGATTACTACCTTCACTAATATTTTTTATTTCAAAATTATATTGTTTTAACATATCATCCATCTTTTTGATTTTTTTTAAATAATTATTATTATTCATTAAACTATTTTGCCTTTGAACATAATTATAACCAATATAGGAAATTACTTTTATAGATTTTGATTTAGAAATAACTAAAGGTATTAAGCCATAATCTTCGGCTATGCAATTTTCCATAAATTTAAAATGATTCTTTTTATAAAATTTAGAATTATATGCATAAAGCCACGCATTTTCAACATAATGAAAATTAATAATTTTTTCAAAAGCATCATTGCCAGACATTAAGTCATAGTTTTTTTCAGGGTAATCAACATAGGTATCATTAATTATATCTCTTGCTTGATATCGTATTAGATCTTCATTTTTAATTTGATTGTTAAGTTTTTCTAATAAATCTTTTTCAAAATAATCATCTCCATCAAGAAATATAATATAATCTCCATTAGACTTATCAACTCCTAAATTTCTAGCCTTAGCAAGTCCAGTGTTTTCTTCATACACTTTTTGCCAATTATATTTTTTTATGTATTTATCCGCTATTTCTTCACTTTTATCTGATGACTTATCCACAACTAAAATACATTCATAATTTTTATAGGTTTGACTAACTACACTATCAAGACATTTTTCCAAATAATTTTCAACATTATAAATTGGCACTATCACAGAAAATTTCATAAGATACCCTTTTTACTTAGATATATCTTTTTTCAAAAATACTGTTTTGTAATTACCATTATTTGTAATTACATCCATAAATTCACTATAAGCATCAACATCAATGATTATATGACATTTACGAAATTTAGTTATATATGAATCAAATAAATTATTAGGAATATTTATTGCTAATGTTCCATCTTTTACAAGTAAATCAAACAAATTATTAATAATTTGATAAATTTTATCAAATGATGTATCTGACTTAAATGCATTTATTATTATTAAATCAAAATAAATATTTTTAATTTTAAATTTAGTCAAATCTTCTGTATAAATTTGATTAATTAGACGATTTTCAACACTAACATCATTTGTATCATTTAACAAATAAATATTATTATTTAAATAAGAAAATTCCAAACTATTTGCTAAATTCGTATTTCCCACAAATAATATATCACGATTAGTAAATTTGAATTCTTTAAATAATTTTGAAATATTATTGAATATAAATGAATCTTTCTCTTCAAAATAATTTTTAAATTCTATTTTTTTTGTGCTTTTATGATTATTAGCATTTTCTAAACTAATTATTTTACATTTTAAATTGTATATTTCCTTTTCTAAAATACTAAACTTGTAATTATATATATTTTCTAAGTATTCAAATTTTCTGTCAATAAATCTTTTTAATATTTTATAAAAAGGATATAAAATAATCTTTATTAGTTTTTTAATCTTTCTAATAAATACTCTATATAATTTTGTTTTTTTCTTAGCATATAAATTATATTGAATATCTTTTTCAGTAAGCCCTCTTTTCTTTAAATTTTTCTCAATTAAACTGACATCATAATCAGTATATTGTAATAATAATTTTCTCCAATCTTTTATTGGTTCCTTACCAACTTCACCATAAAAAGTTTTAACTTTTAATAAAGGAAATTTAGCATTAATTATTGAGTTAGTTACATTATAATATGGTTGATTCACATAATCTCCATAAGATATATATGTATCAAAAGAAAATCCAGCTTTATTTAAAACATAAGTAAGTTGATCCTCATACTTTTCGCAAACTTCACTTAAAGAATTTTGAGCTTCAACTTTACTAAAAAAATTAAATAATGCATCATTTTGTAAAACATTATTATTTAATACTACAAAATAACTTTGAATATGAATATGATACCATTTTGAGGCAGATAATCCCCAAAAATCACAATTTCTTTGTTCCATTTTTTTAAAAACACTTTTCAAATCAAATATTGGCCCATAACACGAATCATTCGCCAAAATTAATTGATCATATTCTCTTATTTTATCTTTTCCTATAATTTTTATTAATTCTTGCCATGAACCGAAATCATATTTCTTATGTCTTTTTGCAAAATATTTTTTACAATATGGTGATAATTTTTTTAATTCATTTGGTTGACAATCAAAATCCCCGTAATAATAAACATCAGCTATTTCAGCCATTTTTTTTACATAATAAATAACATAATCATCAATTTCATTTTTACAATCATAACCTACAAATAAACATAATCTTTTCATTTTCTACTCTCACGTTTCTTATATTCATCTAATATATATTTTTCAATTAATTTGCACATTTCATCTTCTGTTGGAAAAATTTTACAAAATTTCAAACTATTTTTTACTTGCTTTTCTCTATATTTTTTATCTTCATATAATTTCATAATACCTTCAGCAATTTTTTCTGGAGTAGTATCAACTAACATTACATTATCTCTACTTTCATAACTCACAACACTATTATTAAAATCCAAGTCAACGACAGCACATCCACATGACATCATTTCATAGGGTACCAAGGATGGATTTGTTGTTGAAAAAGCAATTCCAATAATTGAACTTCTATATAAATCTGCTAAGTCATCAATTGTCGGTAACAAGCCCATATTAGTAAATTCAAAAGGCACATTAACATAAGTATCGGGTTTATCGCCATAAAATACAATTTCCAATTCAGGATACTTACTTTTAACAATTGATAAAGCTGAAACTCCCAAATTATAACATCTTCTAGGCATACTTGGTTTTGCAAAAAATATGACTCGATTTTCTTTTCTATTTTTTTCATTAGTATAATAAACATCCGTATTTACTGGAAATCTAAAATAATTTCCTTCTTTTATTCCAAAATTATTTTTTAACATTTCTAATGGCCATGGTCCAGAGGTTATTGGATAAAGTCCCATTTTGTATGTATTATGAGTTCTTAAATAGTTATCGCCCATAGGAAAAAAATATGATTCATAATCCTGAATAAAATAGCATGCCAATTTAACATTACTCAAATATCTTTGAACAATATAAGCACTTTCAGAATGTGTTGCAAACAAAACATCGCATGGCTGAATATTATTTACATTAAATACAATATTACATCCTAAATCAAAGAAATTGTTCTTAATTTTTTCTTGAGCTTCCTTACCAGTTTTTACATGATTTTTATCCCAATTACCTTCTGGGTCAACATAACAAGTAACATCATAACCTTTTGATGATAAATATCTTACTATTCTGTAAATATTTCTATGTCCACCTGATCCTATTATAGGTTGTGGTATAACAAAACTAATTTTTAATTTACTAGGCTCTATTATTTTATCAACATAATAATCATCTACAATAAAGCCAGTAACTGGATCAATATTTACATTATCACATGATTTCTTATAAATATTTTTTACTTTTTGTTTTAATGATTCTGGCATCTTTTTATACACAAAACTATTTTTTATTATTTTTTTTACTTTCATTTTTTGTACCTCCACTATTGATTTTTTCCTCTAAAAGTAATAATCTTTTTTCTATTTTCTTTTTATAATTTTTAAAAATAATATAATTAACTATTATCAATATTAATAGAACTATAAAGTATAAAATATTACTATTATTATTTTGATTAACACCACTTAAATATTTCTTATAAACTAAACAATCTTTTGATATTGTACCATCATCATTTATTATTAAAATATTTTCATTATTAGCATTATTTACCATTCTTAATCCACTTTTCCCATTTTGCAAAACTAAATATCCATTGTTTATATCATCTCCATAAATTGAAGCACTGCCATCCTTTGTATTAAACACTATTTTTGAATTTTCAGATAATAATAACGCACCATTACTGAAATTAGTGTTTGAAAAGTCGATACCATTTTTGATACTTTTCTGAGAAGTACCTATTACTGTACTATCTTCATAAATTGATTTATCGCCAAACAATATTCCATTAACCCATCCAGTGTTTTCTCCAGCAGCTAATATTTCTATGGCATTTGTACTCAATTTACTTCCAAGCGAAACAATTTGCAATCCAACTTTTGACGCATTTGGGCTTGTTCCATCAGCTGAATTATTTGTTACATCAATTTCACTACCAATTATTTGTGCATCATTATCTTCACCTTCATTATTTGTTACATTAAAAAATGATCCCCATACTCTAGCATTGCTATTTTTTGAATTCGCATTTCCCCAAATTCCAACTGCATTAACAGTTTTAGAATAATTATCCATCGTTCCATATATTGGCTGTGCTTGATGACTATAATCATTTTCTGGAACACCCATTCCCACTGAGAATGTTGATGATAAAGGTCCAAGAGGAAAATAATCTTGTTTCCCGTTTGATATATTAGATCTACCACTATAAAGCCTAACACCATTTGCTCTTAAATCCAATATGGTATTTTCACCATTAGCAAGACTTTTATCATCGTTATATCCACGATTTACAACAATCAATTTACCAACATTATTTTTTACACTTGAAGAACCATTATATTGAATAATTGATTTACTAATAGTTGTGTTTATTTTTATATTTTTTAGTCTAGAAATATATACATCTAATTCTTCATATCCTATTTTATTTAAAAGATTCTTTAATTCACTTTTATTTAATAACCCATAGTTTAATGCAGTAATAACATATGGAATGTTTCTAGGAGATGGATCAGGTAAATAGTTTGGATATCCCTCTTGTGTAACATATGGTTTTACATATTCAATTAAATTTTTGTCGTATTGAACAGTATTCCACCCCATATATCTAACCAAAGTTACAAAAGCAAGCTCTAATGTCATTTCTTTATCATAATTAGTAATATCATTCTTACCATCATAATCTCCTGCAAATATCCCATATGCTAGTCCATATAAACTTTCTGGTTTATCATTATGGCTAATATTTAATTTTTCTGCAATATATAATGAATTATTATAAGAATTTATTAGATACTCTTTATTACTTTCATGAATATCCTTTGTTTCTCCACCAGTAAACTTATTAGCTCTATTTTTCATAAGTTCTTGACTTACTTCTGGTTCTACATCTAAAAATTTCAAGTAACTATTTTTATGTTTCTCAACTAGATATAAATTATCAACCACTATAAGTTCTCTATCAATATCAAATTCATCTCTTAAAAATAAGCTAAACTCTTTGCCTAGATTATTTTCAACAATCCATGAATACGTATCTTCAATTTTCATACTAGACACAAAATTCATAACATATCTAACCAACGAATCTTTTGGTTGTTTAGTATTATTGGCAATATATCTAAACAAAGATAAGTTGTCATCTAAATAATCTAAATTCAAACCATTCGCATTAATCAAAT
>OIYV01001310.1_pt1 | contig 12043 bp, 11 predicted proteins | sample 1588251 | NCBI WGS metagenome assembly OIYV01 (sample SAMN03283282) | human gut metagenome | biome: human-associated habitat; material: feces | host: Homo sapiens | place: Peru | collected 2012
ATTGACAAAGGAAGAAGGCGGACGTCATACTCCTTTCTTCAATAACTACAGACCTCAGTTCTATTTCAGAACAACAGACGTTACAGGCGTTATCAAATTGCCTGAAGGCACAGAAATGTGTATGCCTGGCGATAACGTAAAGATGGAAGTTGAACTTATCACTCCTATCGCTATCGAAAAAGGTTTGCGTTTCGCTATCCGTGAGGGTGGTAGAACAGTTGGTTCAGGTGTCGTATCTGAAATCGAAGGCTAATTTTTGAAAATATAGCATAATTATGCGGTTTTCTCAAAAACTTGAGAAAACCGCATTTTTGTTTTTATCAAACTAACATATTTTATTCTATGTATTGACATATATACCTGTTAGTGCTATAATATATATAGAAAGTCTTGCTATGCAAGTATTTTTGTGTAGGTAATTTTAGAGTTTGTTGGACAAAGAGAAAAAAGATATGCCGAAAAAGGAACATTCAACTTGTTTGATGAACCCTAAGGCTTTTTTTTATTTGCAACAGAAAGGCAGAGAACAAGAAACGGTAAAGAGGTATATTTTATTTGTAATCAGCCTATTTTTTGCGGCTATGGGTGTGGCGATTACGAAACATGGAGAACTCGGGGTTTCCCATATTTCATCGGTTGCGAATGTCATGAGCAGCAGCATAGACGCACTTTCGCTCGGAACATGGCTGATTATTTGGAATTGTATGCTGATACTCGGTCAGATTATAATTCTGAAAAAAGATTTCCACCCGATTCAGCTTCTGCAAATACCGCTATCATTCCTTTTCGGGGTATTTACCGATTTTGGAATGTGGTGTGTGTTGCGTATACCGGTGCCGAATTATGGCGTGCGTATATCGCTTGTGATTTGCGGGATTATAATACTGGGATTCGGCGTTTCGCTGTCTGTAGTGGCAAACGTTATCATGAATTCGGGTGAGGCGTTTGTGAAAGCGATTTCAGATAAGAGCGGAAAAAAGTTCGGCAATGTAAAAATAGGCTTTGATGTGGGCTGTGTAGTGGTGTCGGTGGTTTTATCACTGATTCTGTTTGGCGGCGAAATACTTGGTACGCGCGAGGGGACGATTTTGACAGCACTTTTGACGGGGGTTGTGGTGAACTTTTTTGTAAAGCATATATCTTCGCCGATAAATGCGGTATTGTCGGATTAAAATTGTATTGGCAGTAATTTTGCAGCAGGTAACTGTTTCTTGAAAAAATTGCAATGGGTATACTTATACCGGAAAAACTTATAAAGGAAGGAATATCATGGAATTTAATGAAAAATTACAAAAGCTGCGTAAGGATCAGGGCTTGACACAGGAGGGTTTAGTGGAGAAATTGTATGTTTCGCGTACTGCGGTATCAAAATGGGAGTCGGGGCGAGGTTATCCGAGTATAGATTCGCTGAAACTGATTGCCAAATATTTTCATGTGACGGTTGACGAGCTGATATGCGGAGAAGAAATGGTTACTTTGGCGGAGCAGGATATAAAGGAATCCAATAAAAAGTATGGTACACTGATTTGCGGCATACTTGACTGTTTTATGTTGTTGTTGCTCTTTATCCCGATATTCGGACAGAGCGATGCTTCAAAGGTATTGTCAGTGTCACTCTTTTCATTGTGTTCTGTCAGTGTGTGGCTGAAAGCAGCATTTGTCGCAATTATATGCATCACGGCGGCAGAGGGATTTTGTACGCTTGTAATCAGTAATTTTAATAAGGCGTCATGGAACAGAAATTTGTCGGCTGCGGGACTTGTGATGTCGGTAATCGGAACGGCACTTTTTATTTTGGCAAGACAGGCATACGCAGGCGTGTTCTTTTTCTGTATGCTTGTTATTAAAGGATTTTTGCTGTTTAAAACTAAATGATACGGAGTGTGTCGCCCCTGTGAACGACCGTTTCTTGCATTATTGGAGTATCAGATGATAAAATGAATTTGCTTGCAGGCGAAACATTTTTAGAGAGGATGATACTTATGAAAAAGAACGGTAAATTTATGGTTGCAGGAACGGGAGGCGCGCTTTTTTTACTTTTAATTGCTCTGGTGCGCTTTGTTGATGTAGAAAAGGTGGGCCCGCAGGGGACAGCTGTCGGACTTTCTTATCTGAATAAAAGCGTGTTTGAACGGCTGGGGGTAAATATGTTATGGTACAATATTACCGACTGGCTCGGCATTTTGGCGATTGCGGCGGCATTTGCATTTGCCGTAATAGGATTTGTGCAGCTAATTAAAAGAAAGAGTCTGTTAAAGGTAGATAAGGAAATTCTTGCGCTTGGAATACTGTACATTGCCATTATTGGTTTATATGTACTTTTTATATGTAATCACGTATACTAAAAAGTAGGTGAATACATAATGAGGAGAGAATAATATGATAATAAGGAAGCGAATAGTGTCGCTTTTTTTAGCGACGACATTGTTGATGCCACTTACACAAATTACTCCATTGAATGCTGAATCAAATACAAAAGAGGTGGATGTCATGTTTACGCATGATACGCATTCTCATTTGGATAGTTTCACGACAAATGTAGATGGAGAACTTCAAAAAGTAGGTGGTTTTTCTCGAATTAAAACATTGATTAATGAACAAAAGAAAGAGAATCCAAATACACTTATCTTGGATGGTGGGGATTTTTTATGGGAACGTTGGTTCAAACAGTATATGATACGCAAGCAGCTGAACTTAGAATGCTTGGCTATCTTGGATATGATGTCACAACATTAGGAAATCATGAGTTTGATTATCGTTCAAAAGGTTTGACCAATATGTTAAAGACAGCCAAAAGTTCGGGTGAAACAATACCCAATCTTGTCGTATGCAATGTGGATTGGGATGGCATGAAAAAGGCTGGATTGAATGATGGTCAAAAACAGATTCAGTCCGGATTTGAAACTTATGGAGTAAAGGATTATGTTGTCATTCAAAAAGGGGATACAAAGATAGCTGTTACAGGTGCTTTTGGAAAGGATTCTTTGAAATGTGCACCCACATGTGAATTGTTGTTTAAAGATCCTGTAGAGGCTGTGAAAGATACAGTTGAAAAAATCAAGAAGAATGAAGAAGTGGATATGATTGTTTGTGTTTCGCATTGTGGAACTTGGGAAGATGAAAATAAATCGGAAGATGAACTTCTTGCCAAGAATGTAAAAGATATTGATTTAATCATCAGTGGACATACACATTCAGAATTAAAAGAACCTATTCAACATGAAAATACATATATTGTATCTTGTGGTGAATATGGAAAAAATATAGGTTCTCTTTCGTTGAAACAGAATTCGAATGGTCGTTGGGATTTAAGTTCTTATGAGTTGATTCCTGTATCTGAAAATATACAGCCGGATGAAAAAACACAAAATCGTATTGATGAATTGATGGATACAGTGGATACGAATTATCTTGCAGATTTTGGCTATACAAGAAGTGAAGTTTTAGCGCAGAATGATATTAAATTTAATAGTTTAGAAGACTTGTATTCAAAACATGAAGAATCAAATCTTGGACAAATTATTGCGGATTCATTTGCGTGTGCAGCTGATTCAGTCGATGTAGCCGTAGTTCCAAGTGGAACTATACGAGATACATATACAAAGGGAGATATTACAGTAGAAGATGTATATAATTCATTTTCTTTAGGAATTGGAAAAGATGGTATAGCTGGTTATCCTTTGATTTCTACATATCTTACGGGAAAAGAATTGAAACTAGCGGCCGAAGTAGATGCTTCAGTTTCTGATTTTATGACAACGGCAAGATTGTATAGTAGTGGACTTAATTTTACTTACAATCCAAATCGAATGATTTTAAATAAAGTTACAGATTGTTATCTTACAAAAGAAGGCCAAAGAATTGAGATTCAAGATGATCAATTGTATCATGTTGTGACAGATTTATACACAGGACAGATGCTTGGTTCAGTAAATAAAATGTCATATGGACTTTTGTCACTTGAACCAAAAGATCAGGATGGAAATCCAATTGAAAATCTTGAGGATCATATCATTAAAGAAGATGGCAAAGAACTAAAAGCTTGGGATGCGATTGCAAGATATATGTGCTCTTTTGATGATACAGATGGTGATGGAATTGCCAATGTTTCAAAATACTATGCTTCAAAACATGAACATAAGGTTGTGGATGATAGTAAGAATATAATTGACTTGATTAAAAAGCCAAATAAATTTAGTGCAATGATTGTGACAATCGTTTTAGTCATTATTTTACTAATTGTACTTTTAATTTTATTGATTCGTAGAATTGTTCGTAAGATAAGAAAAAAGAATAAATAGTAGAAAAGTTAGGGGAATCCTAGCTTTTTAAATATTAACATTTGATTGACTTATATACTTTGCATGATACAATTTAATTAAAAATGAACGTGATTCATTTTTTAGAAAAGTTATATTTCTTTTACGATAGAAATCAATATTTCAAGAGTAGTCGTTTCATCAAAATCATAATCAAGATTTGAATAATTCGATTCAGCAACTGCATTGATAATTGAATGGATAGCACTCGCATATGTGTTTAATCGAATTTCTGAAGCCGAAGGATTTTCTTTTCTAAGAATGTATACTAATGTTTTTTGAAAAGCTCGCGTTGCTGGAGGAGTAGAGTCATTTATATCATTTTCTATAAGAGCTTCGGCATAATATTTATAAATGGGGTTATCACGGAATTTTTTGACGGATATAAGAATAGAAGATAATGTTTCCTCCAAAGTGGCGTTAGTTTCCTGGATACGAACAATGGATTTTAAACAAGAACTTTCAATATAATTTGTCCATAATTCGACAAGAATATCTGTCTTAGTCTTGTAGTGTTTGTAGAAAATACCTGTAGAGTAGCCAGCACGAGTAACAATATCTGTAATTGTAGTATGATTAAAGCCTTGTTCTATAAATAAGGAATGTGCAGCTTTCAATAATTCGTTATGTGTAATTTTAGATTTTTCAGTTTGATTCATAAGATACCTCATTGTTTCTTGAGTATATCAAATTATAAAATCAAAATCACGTTAAAAAGAGGAGAAAAATATATGAACCAGAATTACCCTACTTTATTATCGCCTGCAAAAATTGGAAATGTTGAACTAAGAAACAGAACAGTAATGGCAGCCATGGGAATGAGCCAGTCCACAAATGGCTTTGTGAATGATGCAGTTGTGAACCACTATGTTGAAAGAGCCAGAGGTGGAGTTGGTATGATTGTTGTTGAAGTAACATGTGTGGATGCACCCCTTGGTTTAAATACGGCACAAATGTTAGTGATTGATGATGATAAATATATTCCAGGAATGACTCGTTTAGCATCTGCCATTCATGAAGAAGGGGCGAAAGCTGTACTACAAATTAGTCATACAGGTCGTGGTGCGCGTCGTAAAATTACAGGGCACCAGCCAGTTGGACCTAGTGCGGTGGCGATGCCATATTCATTTATGATGGGGTTGAGTAATGAAGAGCCTCGAGAATTAACGATTGATGAAATTCATGATATTGAGGAAAAATATGCACAAGCAGCGTTACGTGCAAAAAAAGCTGGATTTGATGGTGTTGAAATACATAGTGTTGGATACTATATGGGACAACAATTCTTATCATCTACCGCAAATATTAGAACGGATGAATATGGTGGAAATCCAGAGAACAGAGTTCGTTTCCATTTAAATATTATTCGTCGAATTCGTGAATTATGTGGAGATGATTTCGCAATTATTGTAAAATTTAGTGCTGTTGAAGCTGGAGAAAACACTGGTATCACAATGGAAGATGGTATGTATTATGCCAAGCGTTTCCAGGATGTGGGAGTAGATGCTTTAGAAGTACTTGCGGGTACTTGGAAAAAAGAAGCATCGGCAGAAGATATGCCGACATCGGCTGCCAAATCATGTCAAGCTGTTGGTCTTTGCCAGGCATTAAAATATGGAATTTATAAGATGACGGGGGCTCCTGCAACTATAAAAATGATTGGTGGAGGTCGTGCTCAAAATCCAGAAGCAGCAGAAAAGGCTTTGTCTGAAAATATGTGTGAATTTATCTTTATTGGCCATGGCTTGATGGCAGATCCTCATTTAGTCAGAAAGATTGCAGAAAATAAAGAAAAAGAAATTCAACCATGTTTAGGATGCGATATGTGTATTAACTCACAACTACAAGATGGAATGGCACTTTGTTGCTCAGTAAACCCAGTAGCTGGACAAGGCGATAATGACTATACTATCAAACCTGCAGATAAGAGTAAAAAGGTTATTGTAGTTGGTGGTGGTGTGGCTGGTGTTGAAGCAGCTCGAATTGCGGCAATGCGCGGACATCAAGTCGATTTATACGAAAAAAGTGATCGAATTGGAGGTCAATTTAATTTGGCAATTACACCACCAAATAAAGATAACTTTAAACCACTCCTTCCATGGATGGAATACCAATTAGAAAAATATCATGTAAATGTACATTTAAATACAGAAATAAATGCAGATCAAATTTCTGAAATGAACCCAGACGTTCTGATTTGTGCAACAGGTTTAAAACCAGCAAAGCTTCCTATTATTGGATTTGAACGTGCAATAAACGCAAAGGAAGTTCTTGGTGGAGCTAAAACGGGAAAAGATGTTGTGATTATTGGTGGAGGTAGTGTGGGTATTGAAACAGCCGAATTAATTGCACAAGAAGAAGATAAGAATATTACAATTATTGAAATGACAGATACAATTGCATTGAATATGGTAAATTGCACAAGAACAGTTGTGTTAGGACATTTAAAAGCAGATGATGTCCATTTTAAAATGAATAGTATATGTAAAGAAATTAGAAAAAATGCAGTTGTTTATACAGATAAAGAGGGCGTAGAACATGAAATTCATGCCGATACTGTAATTGTTTCAGTTGGAGATGTTCCAAATACTGCATTATTTGAAGAGATCAAAGATAAAGTTAATGAAGTTTATAACATTGGCGACAGCAATGGTGGTGGACTAATTTATAAAGCTATGCAAGAGGGATATCGAGTTGCATTAAAAATTTAGTTAACAAAACGAGGCGCATTGCCTCGTTTTGTTGTCTTATGAGTCGTTACAGCTTTTATTCATGCCTTAAAGCTTCAATTGGATCTAGATTTGCAGCTTTATAGCTAGGCAACAATCCAAAAATAATACCTATAGCCATAGAGAATAATACGGATAACAACATGGCAGGAATACTAATGGATACAGGAGTACCATTGAATATTGATATTAATTTAGCTAAACCAATACCTGTTAATACACCTACAATACCTCCAATCGAAGTAAGTACTACAGCTTCAGTTAAGAATTGGAATAGGATGGCTTTTTTCTTAGCACCAATAGCTTTTTTAAGACCAATTTCTTTCGTTCTTTCGGTTACCGTTACTAACATGATGTTCATAACACCAATACCACCAACAAGTAAGGAAATACCGGCAATCCAGATTAACATGGCATTTGTGGATTTAGAAAGATTTTGAATATCTTTTGCCTGCTTCAATAAGTCTTGTGCTTTGTATTGAACACTTGAAGAAGAGACATATGTATTTAATACACTGGCTGCTTCTTTTCCAACAATAGTCATATTTGAAGTGGCATCCACCTTCAGTAATGCACTTTGAGGTTCATCAAACTGATAGAATAATGGCCAAGACTCAATAGGAACATAGACTTTAGAACCCGTAGACTGATTATATGTATGATAATCATCAATGCTTTCCATTATAGGTTCAAAAGTTTCTTTATCTGCACATACGCCAACAATGGTGAATGGTGTTGAAGAAATTTCTATGGTTTTACCGATTGGATCATCTTCACCAAATAGAAGTCTTGCGCTTGTTTCGTCTAAGACGGCAACTTGTCTAAATTTTTTGTTGTCTTCATCTGTAATGCCTCTTCCTTTTTTGATGGTTAATCCGGCAATAGAGAAATAGTCTTGTTGGACACCCATGATGTATCCACCATCTAAAGATGTATTATTGCGGAAGATGGCTTGATAACTTTGCCTAGAACGATACAGTGTAGCACCTTCTACGTGATCAATGTTTTTTAAGGATTCAAGTGTTTCTTTTGAAACAGTTGGAACTCCATTAGGAATACCAGAATCAAAAGAGTATTCCCAATCTTCTTGATACAAAGCTACTTTTACCGTGTTATTTCCGGAACCAATTAAATTCTTTTCAATCTGATCATTTGTTCCTTTAATTGTAGAAACAATCGCAATGATAGAGGCAATCCCAATAATGATTCCTAGCATTGTAAGGAATGATCGCATTTTATGCGCAAAAATACCTCGAAATGATAATCTTATGTTTTCAATCATGATGTAGCCTCCGAAGATTTTTGCGTCTTAACGCCTTCTTTTGCGTTTTTACTATACGCAAACGCAATATAATCTGTGTCTGAAAGTCCATCTTTGATTTCCATTGTATCTCCCCATACGATTTTTCCAACGGTCACATACTGCTTTTTCAATTTACCATGAACATCTTTTAGCACATAGTACTTATTTCCTTCTTGTTTGACATAAGCCTTAGAAAGCCAAATCGAACTCGTAGTGTCACTAGACAAATTGAATGTTAATTCCAAATATTCGCCAGCTTGTATTTTCGATGCATCTTTGGCATAAGCTTCAAAACCATAATAGCTCACATTTGGATTACCTGAACCATTATAGTTACTATTTGAAGAAGGTACAGTATCAATACTTTGGATTTTGGCATCAAACGTTTCTCCACTTGTCCAACAATAGGCAGAAATAGTATCTCCAACTTTGATTTGGTTTAACATCAATTCACTAATGCTTCCTTTAATATAAGTTCCTTGGCCGGTTGCCACTTCTAAAAAGGCACTACCATCTTGAATAGGATTTGATAGATCTTTTATATTACGCACAATACCACTGCGCTTTGCACGAACGATGCCGTCATTTAATAAAGCTTTATTTTCACTTAATGAAAGCTTTGCCTTTCTTAAATCTAAATCTAACGTCTTCAATTCTTGCTTCTTATCACGAATGGCTTTCGCAAGTTCTATTTCTGTATAACCCGATGAGATATCTTGACTTGGTTTTTGTTCTACTTCCACATATTTCTGTTCTTCCTTTGTGTGTGAAATCACCGAATACATATCGCCTTCATTCATGGATTGTTTAGTGGTAAACTTGTCACAACGAACGAGCCATGAAGAATCAATTTCTCCATCATTTGTATACACATCGAATCGTAAGTATTGGTTTAGATTCGCATTGTCTAAAAATAGCTTTCCATACACAAACCCTTGCTTTTCGCTTAACTTAAATACATACGGATTCTGTTTAGTTCCAGCTAAAAAGATTTCTTTATTTGGGATTTGTTGTTTATCACTATAATACTCTACAACATCTTTAGGATCATACGCATTTGTTGAACTATCTGTATATGTATATTCAATCCAATACCAACAAGTATTGTTAGATTCTTTCGTTTCTCTTTCTTCTTTCCATAAAGATGCCTCTTCATGAGGCCCTTTTTCAGGAGCTTCACTTGTTGTAGAAGCGTAATAGATTTTATAAGCCGTGAAATTCTTTTCGGCTTGCGATAAAGATAGAACATAAGGATAAAAACCATTTCCATCTTTTGCAGGAACACCAGGCAATGGTGCAGGTGTATGATCTTGAATTTCTGGTTCTTCAACAACATCTGGAATAGGCGTTGTATTTAATGATTTCTTTAATTCATGCTCGGCAAGTGTAATCGCATTTTGTGCTTTTTCCACTTCCAATTGACTTGTATCCACTGCACTTTGAAGTGTAGTTAAGTCATAAGATAACAATGGATCTCCTACGCTCACTTGTTGACCTTCTTTGACAAAGACTTGTGTAATTGTTTTAGAAGCATCATATAATACGGATTGCGTATCACTACTAGATACAAAACCAGTAGATGTGGATGGGTTATCCCAATACCCTGTATTCAATGTGGATACAGAGTTTACATCGATTTTGTTTGTTGAATTCAAATAAAACTTAATTCCAACTAAGGTAAATGCACATATAGAAGTAATAATAATTCCTTTTTTTATAGAAGGCTTCATAACACACCTCCTTGTTTATTTTCAATGATTTCTCCATCGATGATATGAAAAATTTTTTTGGCATGACTTGCCACGTTGGCATCATGCGTTATCATAATGATTGTTACACCTTCATCATTTAAGGATTTAAATAATTCCATAACTTGTTTTCCACTTGCTTGATCAAGTGCGCCTGTAGGCTCATCGGCAAGTAGGATTTTTGGATTATTAATAATGGCGCGGGCAATCGCAACACGCTGTTTTTGTCCACCAGATAATTGGCTTGGCTTAAATGAAATACGATCTTGTAAACCTACTTTATTTAATACATCTATAGCTCTTTGATTTCTTTTCTCTTTATCAATACCTGCATAAATCAAAGGTAAAGCTACATTTTCTTGGGCGGTTTCCGAACTTAGAAGATTGAAGTTTTGGAATACAAAGCCAATCTTATTTAAACGAAGATCACTTAATGCATCATCATTCATTTCAGAAATATCTTCATCTTCAAACAGATACGTACCCAAACTTGCTCGATCTAAACATCCAATGATATTCATAAGTGTTGTTTTACCTGAGCCGCTAGGTCCCATAATCGCAATATAGTCACCTTGTACGACTTCAAGACTGACATCCTTTAATACAGGAACAATCATAGGTTCTTTACCGTAGTTCTTATAAATATTTTGTATATTAAGAAGCATTGGCATCACCATCCGTTTCCGTCTGATATTCTGTAGTTGTTTTCATTCCTTCTGAATAAGAATCATCAGCCCACGCGATATAGTCATCCTCGTTTAGTCCTGACTTGATTTTTGTGGCAAATGTTTCTTCATCCGTTTTACCGAGTTCTACTTTTCTTTTCTTTAATTTACCACGTTCAGATACCCATACATATGAATTTCCATTGTCATCCGAAACAATAAAACTTGCATCTAGCCAGATACCTTTTTTCTTTGTAGATTGGCCATTATCCGCTTCAATATATACGTGTTGTCCAAGCATTAAACCTTTGTTGTTGTCTAAAGAGACGTAGAAAGGGTATTTGGATGCAGATTCACTTGAATCTGCTCCATTAAAGTTATTGTTCGAATTCGATTGAGGATCTGTTTCTACTTTTGTGACAGTCCCCTTATAGATTTGATCTTCATTTACACGACTTCTGACAATGACACTTGTCCCTTCAGAAATGGTGCCCATTTCACTAATAGAGCCTTTCACTCTAAAATCTGTAGTTTGCGTAATGGATACTAGCGGTTTTTGGTTTCCACTCTCATCCGTTCCACCATCTTTATTTACTTCTTTAATAATTCCATCAATAGTAGAAAGGACGGTAGAATTTTCAATTTGTTTATTCAACTGCTCGATTTCAGTTTGTGTAGCTTTGATTGTGTTTTGAGCTTGACGAATCGCATAACTCGCATCATTGATTCGTGCTTGAATCTCTACTTTATCTCCACCCTTATTTAGTTCGGCCTTATAATCGGCAATGGTATTATTCTGCGCTTGGATTTCATTGTTTTGGGCTTCAATATCTAATTTTTTTTGTGCAATCGAATTCGCTGCTTCTGTAGTGTCATAAGAAAATAATTTATCTCCTTTACTTACTTTTTGCCCTGCTTTTACATACATATCTGTAATGGATTTGTTTCCATCTTGATTAATATCAACTGTTTCTGAGGATTCTACAACACCTGAATAACGATTTTCTGTATAGGAAGATCCGATGATTGTTGAAACTTTTTGAACATAGATGTTTTGATTGTTGTTTCCTTTTGGAAATAAGAAATAGATGCCTATAACGACAATTAAAAGGCATGCTGAGATTAAAATTATAATTTTAGTCTTTTTGTTCATAGTATTCTCCTGAAATTTAGTGTTATATGTATAGTATATCAAATACTGCTATAGAAAATTCCTTAAAAATACTTAAATTATGGTATACTTTAAAGGTTGTTAAAAAGAGAGGGATATTAACAAATG
>OIYV01001313.1_pt1 | contig 12031 bp, 12 predicted proteins | sample 1588251 | NCBI WGS metagenome assembly OIYV01 (sample SAMN03283282) | human gut metagenome | biome: human-associated habitat; material: feces | host: Homo sapiens | place: Peru | collected 2012
CAAAAGATGATCAAGTAATTGTCGAGTTTATAACAAAAAGCGGTCTATATCTGACGGTAAGTGGAATTTCTCTATCCGAAGGGAATATTGGAGATATTATTTCTGTTAAAAACGATACTTATAAAAAAATATATACAGGTCGAGTCATAAGTAAAAATAGGGTGTCTATAGATATTTAAATTTAAAGAAAGAGATAATAAGGATTAAAAAAATATGATATTTTCAAAAAAATTTATATTATGTATTTGTATAGTATTACTAATATATTTTGTTGTTTATTCAGACAATAAAGTAAAAGCAGAATCCTTATTTTATATGGGAGCATCTCAAAGTTATTATTCTGAACCAAGATCTTTATATGGTAGCGTTAGAGCAAGATCAATAGGAGATCTTATTACCATTGTCATGGAAGAAAGTATATCTATTTCTGATACTCTAAATTATACTTCTTCAAGAGATTCAAATACTGTAGATAATTTTACAGGATTGATAAACAAAGTATTACCTGGCAAAATATTAAATGATAAATTTAACAATTTCTGAAGATTACATTTCTCAAAATTTTTAGATTTATCATTTTCCTATCGGTTCTCTATAAAAGTAAATCAAATCAATTAAATCTTATTTAAAAATAATCAATCAAATGCTATTTCAATATAGTCAATCAAATACTATTTCAAAATTTCCAAAGCCTTATTTAACTGATTATCAGCATTTCTATCAACATTCAAGTGTCCTTTCCATTCCTCAGGCAATTCTAATTCAATATCAGGTTTTATACCTATTTTGTGCAACTTATTATGGTTAGGTGTGAAATACTCTTGCATTGTTATTTTCATTCCAGTTTTTTGATCGTTAAACATAAAAATACCTTGTATAATACCTTTTCCATATGTTTGTGTTCCTACAACTTTGACATCAGTATTTTCCCTTATTGCGGCAGTTAATATTTCTGAAGCACTTGCAGTATATCCATTAACTAGTATCGCTATTGGCATTTTTATAATTGGATCTTTTTTAGACACAGATATATCTTCATTTTCGTTTTTATCTTTTGTAATTAACATTTTAGAACCTTTAGGAACTATTAATTCTGCAATTTTTAATGATTCATCAACTAATCCTCCACCATTATTTCTAAGATCTATTACTAGTGATTGTATTCCTTGTGTTTCTAACTCTTTATATGCTTTCTCAAAATCTGAGGCACATCCTCCATCAAAAGAACTAATTTTTATATATCCCACATTATTTTCTAATTTTTCTGATTTAACACATTTAAATTTGATTTTTTCTCTTGTAATATCAAAATCTATTTCTTTATCATTTCTTTTAACTGTTACTTTTACTTTAGTTCCTTCCACTCCTTTCATTTTATTTGAAGCTTGTGTTAATTGTTCTCCTGTATATTCTGTATCATCAACTTTTTTTACAACATCTCCAACTAAAATTCCTGCTTTATTTGCAGGTGAGTCTTCTATTACACCTATTACTAATATTTCATTAGATTCTATATTTTGTGTTATATATAATCCAACTCCTACATATGCTCCATTTACATCTTCCATTATAGATGTTACTTCTTCTTCTGTTAGATATTCAGTATATTCATCACCTAATGCTGCTACATAACCTTCTAAAGCTCCATCTATCATTTTTTTCTCATCAATGTCACCTATATATATTTCTTCTAATTTCTTTTTTATATCTGATGTTTTTTGTTCTAAAGATACTTGTTCTTCTTTTCCTTTTAAAGATGTTATTATTCCATTTGCTATATTACTTATAATATTATCAGATTGTATTGTTTTTGGTGCAATAGCAGCATTATATACTACTATTGTAGTTAGTATACAAGTAATTAATGCTGTTATAATTACTAGCATAAAATTTTTTAGAAAACTATTCTTGTTTTTTTCTTTCATATTAATTTCCTTTCATATATAATATTATATTATTCAAATTTATTTTTATTCTTATATTAATTTTATTAACTGTACTTGTAAAAGTTTATATCAATAAAAAAAGGCAGTTTGTTTTTCTGCCTCTTTTTAATCCCTTTTATAAATAATTTAGAGGGTTTTTATGTGACCCATTTTCTCTTACTTCAAAATGTACATGAGGTCCTGTTGAACATCCTGTTGTTCCAACTGCTCCAATAACTTCACCTCTTGATACTGATTGTCCTACTGAAACATATACATTATTACAATGTGCATATCTTGTTGTTAATCCATTTCCATGTGAAATAATTATCATATTACCATAACTTGCCATACCATAAGCATTTAGATTTTGTGAATATCCTGTTTGAGTATATATTACAGTTCCACTTTCTGCTGCAACTATGTTTGTACCTATTGATGCACCTATATCAAGTCCTGTATGAAACTCTCTGTATCCAAATATGTATCTAGAACCATAATTACAAGTTATTCTGCTACTTGAAGGGCAAGGCCAATTTAATTTTCCACCACTATATGGATTAGATATTGATGGTGAAGCATTTGTTGAACCTGATTTGTTTGAGTTTGATTGTGCTGCTTTTCTTGCTGCCTCTTCTCTTGCTATTGCTGCTCTTTCTTTTTTAGCAAATTCTTCAGATGCTGCTTTTTGTGATGCTAATTTTTCCTCTAATTGTTTTTGTTCTTCTGATAAATTAGCTGCTTTAGTTTGTTTCTCACTTTTTAAAGTTTCAAGTTCTTTTGCTTTTTGTGTTTTTTCCTTTTTAATCTTCTCTATCTCGTTTTTTTCGTTTTCCAATGATGTTTTTAATTCTTGTACTTCTGTTATTAATTTATTATCATAATTTGCTGCTTGTTCTATTAATTTTTGATTTGATATAAAGTTCATTAAATTTCCAGAAAGTACCACATCTAAAAAAGTTTTTTCTTTTTTCATATACATGGTAACTAATCTTTCTTCTAATATCTTCTTTTTTTCTTCTAAATCTTTTTCCTTTTCAGAAATTGAAGTTTCTAAAGCATCTAATTGTTCCTTTAACTTATCTATTTGAGTTTGATATTCAAGTATAGAATTGTTTAAATCAACAACCTCTTGTAATACTTTATCTATTTGTTGTTCTACATTATCTATCTGTTCTTGTGTCTGATTTGCTTCTTGTTTCTTTTTTAAATATTGATTGTGATAGTCTGAACTAGTTTCAGCAAAAACAGCTAGACTTCCTGTACAAGCTATTATTATTACAAATACTGATAATAAAATTTTTTTCATCATTTTAATCTTCTCCTTTTGTTTCTTAAACTTTTAAATATTTTTTCATAGATAGCATACTTCCTAATACGCCTATTCCTATTCCTAATACTAAAAATATAATTGTTACTTCTGTAAACATTTGACTAAAATCTAATAATTGTATTCCACTACTTATTCCTAACCCTTTAAGCCAACTTTCTAAACCATTTCCTATTACATTGTTTTTTATCCAAACATATAATCCAGATAAAATAATTAATGATATTAATGATGATATCACTCCTATTATTACACCTTCAACTATAAACGGAGCTCTAATAAAATTATTAGTTGCACCAACATATTTCATTATAGATATTTCTTTTCTTCTTGCATGTACAGTTAATTTTATTGTATTTCCTATTATTACCATAGAGAAAACAATTAATGCTCCACCTAATACAATTAATACAATATTAACATTTCTGTCAAAAGCTGTTAATGTTTTTGTATAATCGCTTTGTTCTTCACGTGTTGTACCAATAACATTATCAAACTGCTCAATTTGTTTTGCTATTTCATCTACTTTATCTAAATTCTTAAATGTTATTATCAAAGATGGAGGATATGGATGATCTTTTTCAGTATATCCTAATACCATAATATCACCTAATTTTTCTGTTGCTCTGTGGTATGCTTCTTCTTTAGTTATATATTTAATATTAGGATTTACAGAGTCTATATTTCGTATGTTATTTTCTAAAGTTTCTTTTTCTGAAACAGTAATATCATCTTTAAGATATATTTCCAAAGGATATTCTGACTCTATATTTGTTAAAATTGAATTAACATTTTTTCCTATCACTAAACATATACCAACTGTTAACATTGTTACTAACATAATTGTTATTGCTGAAAAAGTAGATTTTTTATTTTTTGTTATATTTTTAATTCCATCACCAACTAAATAACTAATTAAATTATATCTCACTATTATACCCACCTTTTTTATCATCTCTTATAATGTTACCTTTTTCAATTTGTATAACTCTTTTTTTCATTTTATCTACAATATCTTTCGCATGTGTTGCTACAACTATTGTTGTGCCTCTTAAATTAATATCATTTAAAAGGGTCATTATTTCCCAAGCTGTATCTGGATCCAAATTTCCTGTAGGTTCATCTGCAATAAGCATTGATGGATTATTTACTAAAGCTCTAGCAAGAGCGACTCTTTGTTGCTCACCACCTGACAATTCATTAGGATACACTTTTGATTTATCACTTAGCCCTACTAATGATAATACCATTGGAACTTGTCTTCTTATATGTCTTGGTGTGGCTTTTACTATATGCATAGCAAATGCTACATTCTCATATACTGTTTTATCTGGCAAAAGTCTAAAATCTTGAAAAACAACTCCCATGCTTCTACGTAAATATGGAACTCTTTTTGGTTTAAGAAATGTTGTATCTTTTCCATTTATAATTATATGTCCTGATGTTGGTTCTTCTTCTTTTAGAATCATTTTTATAAGTGTAGATTTACCAGAACCAGAACTTCCAACTAAAAATGCAAATTCTCCTTTATCTATTTTAAAATTAGCATTATTAACTGCAACAGTACCTGTATCATATGTTTTATTAACATTTCTAAATTCTATCATAGTCTATCTTCCTTTATTTTTAATTTATTATCATAATCATATTTATAATATCAATAATTTACCTGTTTTGCAATAGCATTTTTAGAAGTTTTTTGCTAAAAAAATTGTTTTAACTTCATTTATTACTGTTTTTTGAGCTTTTTAACGCATCTACAGAATTCACAAAAAATTCACAATCCAATTTTTTCCATTAATTCAATATTTTGACAAATATACTTAACTTAATATATAAACTTAATTTATAGTGTTCTATTTATTTTTTTCTAACTTTTGCTGCTTTAATTTTTATTCCTTCATCTTTAAACATTTTTTCATGTTCGGTTTCAATATTATTCCAAAATCCTTCATTATTTGCTAAATCAAAAGTCTTGTCTTCAATTTCAAATCCAGCTTCTTCAAAATATAATAAACTATCATTGAAAAGTCCATCATCATCTGTTTTAAAATATATTTCTCCACCATCTTTCAAAAATTGTTTATATTTTTCTAATTGTCTTGTATGTGTCAATCTCTTTTTTCTATGTTTTCCGCGAGGCCAAGGATTACAAAAATTAATATATATTCTATCTATTTTGTCATTTTCATCCATAATCATTAAAATTCTTTCAATATCATATCTTGTTAAATAAATGTTATCAATAGAAATTTCTTTTTCTGAATAGACCTTTTCTACATTTCTTTTAGCTAAACCTAACATGGCATCTACCATATCAATTGCTATATAATTTACATCTAAATTTGATGATGCTAACTGTGATATGAATCCGCCTTTCCCGCAACCTAATTCCAAATGTATTGGATTATTGTTATTAAATAAAGTTCTCCATTTTCCTTTATATTCCTCAGGATTATCTATATAAAATTTACTAGCCTCTAATTCTGGTCTGGCCCATGGTTTAAATCTAATACGCATACATGTTTCTCCTTTTTTATTTTTTTCTATTCTACTACTTCCTTTCAAAATGGTCAAGCAAAAGTATTAAACTACAACCTATTAGCAATCACACTTCTTCAACAATTATCAATCAGGTTATTTTCCCCTTTATCAATCCCGTTCTTAAAACTATTGAAAAAGCCAAAAAACTATGCTATAATCCTCATAATGAATTTTACAAATAGGAGATGAAAACCTTGAAAATAAATACAGATAATGAAACTTTAGCAGAAAATAAAGTTCTAATTTTATATATTTTAGATCAAACACATAAGCCTATAACAAATGATAATCTTTACAAATTAGTATTAACAGCTGTTGATATGAATTATTTTTACTTTCAACAATTTCTATTAGATTTAATAGACACTAATTTTATAATTTCTTATAATAAAGAAACACAAGTAGTTTATGAATTAACAGAACATGGTAAAAATACATTAGACCTTACATTAGATATTTTACCAGGCATAATAAAATTAAAAGTAGATACAAATTTAAAAAACACTTTAGAAACAGTTGAAGAAGAACATTCTATTATTGCTGAATATACTCCTAGAAACGAAAATAATTATATTATTAATTGTAAGATAGTAGAAAATAATGAAATTGTATTTGAAATAAAAACCTTTGCATATTCACGTGAACAAGCAAAAGAATTTGTAGATAATTGGAAGAATAATGCTGAGAAAATTTATCCAAAAGTACTTGATTTATTACATAATCCAAATTCTTAAATATAATTTTATATTTTTAAATTAATACACAATTTTTAATCAATAATATTAGTAATATTAATATTGTTTATAAATATAAAAAATATCATGTAAATTGATTTTATTATTAAAATTTGTTTTACATGATATTTTTTTATATTTTGCACTTCTTATTTTTTTCCGTTTTACATTTTTAATTAAGTTTCATATTTTTTATCGTTTCTTTATAATCATTAGTGTTAATTATTCCTGTTCCAGATACAACAATTTCTGTTCCCGCTTCTTTTAACAATTCTATATTTTGCATATTAATACCACCATCAGCTTCTATTGTAATATCTATATTATTGTTTTTAATATATTTTGATATTTCTTTTATTTTTTCTAATGTTTTATCTATCAATTTTTGTCCACTTTTTCCTGGCTCAACAGTCATTATTAAAACTAAATGTACATTTTTCAATATATCATATATTTTATTAATATCTGTATCTGGTTTTATAGCTATTCCTGCCTTGCAATTATTTAATTTAATATAATCTAACATATCTAATAATTCATCTTTATTTGTAACAGATTCATAGTGTATTGTTATTATATTTGGATTATATGGTACAAACATGTCTATGTATTTTTTTATATCCTTAACCATTAAATGAATATCTAATGGTATATTTGTAATACTATTTAAATAATCACAATACTCTATCATTTTTTCTGTAGTATTGCTTTCTACAAAAATACCATCCATAACATCTATATGAAAATAATCTGTTTTAGCTGTTTCTAAATTATAGATTGTTTTAATTATTTTATCTTTTTCTACACTTAATAATGAAGTTGATATTTCTACCATTTGTGTAACTCCCTTTCCTTTAATTCATTATATAATTTACAGTACGTGTCATATCTTTGTTTACTTATTTTATTTTCCTGAACAGCCTTTTTTATTCCACATTTTTCTTCTTTTATATGCGTGCATCCTATAAACTCACAATTTTGCATATATTCAGCCAATTCTATAAAATATTTACATAATTCTTCACTTTTTATTTCATATATATCAAATGTAGAAAAACCTGGTGTATCTGCTATATATGAATCATTATCTATTTTATATAATTTAATTGCTGTTGTAGTATTTTTTCCTCGTTTATTTTTATTACTTACTTCCCCTTCTGTTGTTAAGGTATCTTTAAAAATATTGTTAATTAATGTTGATTTTCCAACACCTGAATTACCAGAAAATGCTGTAATATTGTTTTTTAAACATTTACGCACCTCATCTATCCCTTCACCAGATTTAGCATTTGTTTTTATAACTGTATATCCGATTTTTTTATAGATATTATATATATTATCTATAATATCATCTTTTTCCAAATCTATCTTATTTAAACAAATTGTAGATTTTATATTGTTATATTCAGCAAATGCTAATTGTTTATCTAATAATAACAAATCTGGTTTTGGCATTTTCATAGATAGTACAAAAATCATTTGAGTTATATTTGACATTTTAGGTCTTTTAATATAATTTTTTCTTTCATGAATTTCATTAATAATACCATCTGTTTGTGTTTGATATTCAAATTCAACAATATCTCCTACTGCAGGAATAATATCATCTTTTTTGAATTTTCCTCTTGGAATACATTTAATTATATTAGAACTTTTACTATCTTCTACTTCATATATATTTGATACATTACTTACAATTAATCCCTTTGACATACATTCTCCTTAAACTATAAATGAATGGGGTTATTTAACGTCCAAAATTGTATTAGAACCATTTAAATCAATTTGCGCATTTTCTTTTCTTACTTCATCTACATAAACTTTTACTGTTACTACACCTTTTCCTTTAATAGTTACATTTATATTTTCTGTATCTTCTGAAACACTTTGTTTATATACATTTTCATCATCAACAGTTACTCTTATAACTACATTATCTGGTTTTTTTATTGCTCCAGTTTCATCTTTTTCTGGTTTATATCCTGTTAATGATTTTACATTTACATTAACAGTACCTTCTTTTATTTCTTGTATTTTATTTACAGTTAATGTTATAGCTGTTCCTTCATCTACAACACTTCCAACTTCTAGGCTTTGTTTTAAAACTATACCATTAGATTTGTTAGTATCTTCTTGATATGTAATATTTACTTCTATTTTTTTCTCTGTAAGCATTTTTTTAGCTTGTTCTATATCCATATCAGTTACAGAAGGTATGCTTACTTTTTCAAGTCCAGTTCCTATACTTACATATATTTTTACAGTTTCACCTGCATTTACTTCTTTTCCCTCTGTAATATCTTGTTTAGTAACTATTCCTTCTTCAACTGTTTGGCTTGTTTCATCTATTCTTTCTGGTATTAATTCTACTTTTTCTAATTCTTCTACAGCCTCTTCATATTTTTTTCCTTTTACTTTCGGCATTTTTACTATTTTAGCACCTTTGCTTACAGTTAATTTTACAGGACTATTTTTTGTCACGTCATAATTTGTTCCTGGTGCTGGTTTTTGTGAAATAACTTTTCCAGCTTCAATATCTTTATTGTATACTTCTTCAATATCATATTTTATGCCAGCTGCATCTAATTTAGATTTTGCTTCATCAATAGTTACATTTTCTACACTAATTAAAGATATTCCTGATGATTGTTCTGTTCCTGTTCCAAATATTTTTTGTGTTATTGTTAGACTTCCCCAAAATATTAATATGCATAATATCACAACTAGTATTGGAACACCTATATATATGACTTTTTTCATTTTTGGATTTTCTTCTAAATATTTAGCAAGTCCTGTTTTTTCTGGTTCATTTTTCTTAGTATTTCTACCTGAATTTTCTTTATATTGCTTTTGATTTACCATATTTTCTGAAATTGTTGGAATTACTCTAGTAAAATCATTAGTATTCTTTTCTTGTACGAATTTTCCTGATGGATTCTTTAATGCTAAACTTAAATCTTTTATCATTTCAGTTGCAGATGCGTATCTTAAACTTGCATCTTTTTTCATTGCTTTTAAAATAATTTGATTCACAGCTACCGGAATTCTTGAATTTAATTTTATTGGTTCAATAGGTTCTTCTTGCATATGTTTTAATGCAACAGATACTGGAGTATCTGCATCAAATGGTACTTTACCTGTTACCATTTCATACATTACAACACCTAAAGAATAGATATCTGATTTTGCATCTGTATATCCACCTCTTGCATGTTCTGGTGAGAAATAGTGCACTGATCCTATTGTTGTTCCAAATGCTGTTATAGTTGAGTTTGACACTGCTTTTGCTATTCCAAAATCTGTAACTTTTGCTATCCCATCTTCTGTAATAATTATATTATGTGGTTTTATATCTCTATGAACTATTCCATTTTTATGTGCTACTTCTAATGCAGAACATATTTGTATTGCTATGTTTACAGACCACTTCCATGGAAGTGCACCTTCTTCTGCTATAATTTGTTTTAATGTTTTTCCTTGTATTAATTCCATTACTATATAATATATATTATATTCTTGACCTACATCAAAAACTGAAACTATATTAGGATGTGTTAAACTTGCGGCAGCTTGAGCTTCTGTATTAAATCTTTTTATAAATTCTTCATCTGTTGTAAATTCTTCTCTTAATACTTTAACAGCCACATATCTATTAAGAATAGTACATCTAGCTTTATATACTGTGGCCATGCCACCATTTCCTATTTTTTCGATAATTTCATATCTGTTTCCTATTATTTTTCCTTCTAAATTCATATGTAATTCTCTCCTTATAATATAATTACAGCTGTAATATTGTCATATCCACCATTTTCGTTTGCTTTAGATACAAGATTATTACAAGCTTCAATCGGATTTTCATTAATTATTTTTACTATTTCATCATCTTTTAACATATTTGTTAATCCATCAGAACACATTAATAATATATCATCTTTAAGAAAACCTTTTACCATTACATCTGGTTCTACAAAAGTTGAACAACCTAATGCTTTTATAAGCATATTTTTTTTAGGATGATTATATGCCTCTTCTTTTGTTATTGTTCCATCTGATACTAATTTTTGTACATAACTATGATCTGTTGTTAACTTTCTGAAAAAGTCTTTTCTTTTTCTATATACTCTACTATCTCCCACATGACCTATATATACTTTATTTCCTAATATTAAACATACATCTATTGTTGTACCCATATTTTCTAATTCTTTATTTTCTTTTGATTTTTCATATACAACTAAATTAGCATACTCTATAGCACTTTTTATTAATTTTAATATTTCTTCTTTATCATTACTCTCTATTGAATCAAAATTATTTAATATGTATCTTTTAGATGTTTCAACAGCTAATTTACTTGCTATTTCCCCACCTTTATATCCTCCCATTCCATCAGCCACAATATATAATTGAACTTTTTCTTCTGGTTTTGATATATAAAAATAATCTTGATTCATTTCGCGTACTTTACCAACATCTGACTTTGCAAAAGCTTTCATATATCCTCCTTTTACTATTCCTTTGTTTATATATATTTATATACTATTTTTTTAAGTATTTTTTACAACTATATTTTATATTATAATTATATTTTTTACAATCTTATTTTGACTATTTTAAATTTTTTCTTCTTAATTGACCACAAGCCGCATCTATATCTGAGCCTAACTCTCTTCTTATTGTTGCCACAATACCTTTTTCATTTAAATAATCTCTAAATTTTATTATATTTTCATTAGTGCTTTTTACAAATGTTCCATTTTCTATTTTGTTAATTGGTATTAAATTTACATGACATAACATACCCTTTAATAATTTAGATAATTCTTTCGCATCTTCCAAATTATCATTATTGTCCTTAGCTAATGCATATTCAAATGATATTCTTCTATTAGTAATTTTAATATATTCTTTACATGCTTCTAACAACTGTGAAATATTATATACATTATTTACAGGCATCATCTTACTTCTTTTTTCATCATTTGTTGCATGCAACGAAATAGATAATGTACATTGTATATTTTCATTAGCTAAATCATATATTCTTGGAACTAATCCACTAGTTGAAACACTAATATGTCTTGCTCCTATATTTAAACCTTTTTGATTATTTAATACGTGGTTTATAAGAGTAGTTTTTCCTGCTCCTAAATATCCTGTAAGTAATGTAATTGGTACTATCTTTTCACTCATATTATTACTTCCTTTCCTTTTCTCATATTCGTATATTATACAAAAAATTATGTAGATTTTCAATAGTTTTCAATAATATGGTTAATAAATACAAAAAATAAAAGGAATGTTCATGTTCAATACATAAAACACTCCCTTTTATTAGCTAATTATGCTATACAATATCATGTGTTGCTTACAACATATCAGATATCTTTTATTTTTTCTTTTTTTCAGTATTTTCTTTAGATTTTTCATCTTTTTGTTCTTTTTCTTCTTGTTTAGTTTCTTTAACATCTTCTTTGTTTATTTTAGAATCTTTG
>OIYV01001314.1_pt1 | contig 12031 bp, 8 predicted proteins | sample 1588251 | NCBI WGS metagenome assembly OIYV01 (sample SAMN03283282) | human gut metagenome | biome: human-associated habitat; material: feces | host: Homo sapiens | place: Peru | collected 2012
TGCCGCCGATGCAACGGCTGCAATCGCCGCGCTTGCCCTATCCTCGCGCTCACCCGTGATGCCGATGAACGAGCGCAGCGCACCGCTTCCGCCCATCTTTTCGAGCGCGGAGCGCAGCTCGGGCTGAAAGAGTATCAGCAGCGCGATAAGACCGAGCTGCAGCACGTTCTGTAGTATAAACTGCGTTGCAACTAGCCCGAGCAGGTCACTGAGCAGCTGCAATGCGAACAGTATTACAACGCCGAAAACGAGCTTTCCCGCGCGGCGGTTGCGCAGAAAGTTAAAGGCATAGTAGATTATCACCGCTACAAGAAGGATATCAAAAACGTCAAGGACTCCTATCGACTTTACAAGGCTGATAAAATTACCGCCGAGTTCTTTAATAAAGTTGCCTATCGAGCTCATGCATCTGTCCCCTTCCCCAAAGCCGAAAGCCGCGCCGCGACCGTCGGATAACTATCATTTGTACGGGTCGCTGCAGCATGCGCGGACCCGCATACGAAAAATACAAACACTTTCGCACTGTATTCTTCTATTCATAATATACTATCACATCACGGGCGAAAATACAATTACTTTTAGCTCTTTTTTAGTAATTTTTTTGTTACGCCGTGTGCGGCAGATGGCAGAAAAATGTTTTATACTCTTATATCATTCTCAAATAAATTAATGATTTTCGAATTTTGCGACACCGCAAAATCATCTGCAATCTTTGTCCCGCTTTTCGTCTCACGAGTTACTATTCGGTTCTTGACATATCTCCGCGAAATCGCTCTGTAATCGGTATCATAATAAAAGACGCACGCCGAGCTTTGAGCAATCATTGCTCTATTTCGTTCAATGTATGCAGCCGCGCCTGCACGACCTACTCTGTCAGGGCAAATACTGTCATCAAATTCATCAAGATAAAACTGCAAAGTATAAACATCAGCCCTCGGATAATCCTTTCGGTACAATACTCTCAATATTTTCGGATACAACGACTTCAGTTCGGTTACCACTTCATAACACATATCGTTAAATTCCGAATGGTCACCGAATAAAAAGACACGTATTCCACTCTTTATCAGTTTTTCGGTAACAGAGTAAATCCGTAATTTCAACGTCTCCGTCTCGCCAACCCGTCTATGACCGATAAAGCAACATACTTCTTGTTTGTCATACATTATCTCACACCTCCCATATAGAGGCATTATAACATCTACAAACCAACATTTCAAGAAAATCAGCATCTGTATGCAAATATATTTTGCTTATGTATAGGTTACAATGTTATGGGGCGGTGATAATATGACTGAAAAAGATTTTTCACTGAGACTTGCAAAGCTGCGCGGGGAAAAGGGCGTTTCCGCGCGTGACATGAGTCTGTCGATGGGGCAAAACCCGGGTTATATCAACAATATCGAAAGCGGGAAATCCATGCCGTCGCTGTCGGGCATATTTTATATATGCGAATACCTCGGAATAACTCCGACGGAGCTTTTTGACACAGACTCGCCCGACCCGTCAAAGGCGCGCGAGCTGTACACTATCGCTAAAGAGCTCAGCAGCGAGCAGATAGATAATCTGATAGCTCTTGCAAAGGGCTTGAAGCGGTAAGCGAAGGCGTAACTTGACCGACCGCACGTCGCTCGATGCATTCGGGCAGCCGCGCTTGCGTCAACTTCATTCGGACAGCACTCAGAACAACAAAATAACAAAAAACCGTGTCCGTCACACCGTTCGGTATGTCGGACACGGTTTTTCTTTTCAGTTCACGCGCAGCGCAAAAGCGCCGCAATGCGGCATCACTCGGTGAAGCCGAGAATTCCCGACGGGAGCACCGCCTTTACCCACTCATGCGCGATGAGTCCGTGACCCGCCTCGGTAGGATGAATACCGTCCCAGATCCAATAGGACGCCTCGCGGAGCTTTGCAGCCTCGTCGAACGGGCGGAGCAGCGGGACGTATACGGCATCGTAGTCCTCCGCGATGCTGTGCATTATCTCGATCTCCTGCTCTATCATGGTACGGCGCGCCTTATACTCCTCAGCGGGGAGGGTGACGGGCGCGATAAACGGCTCGCACATTATGAGCTTGATATCGGGATTGCGCTCGCGCAGGTCGTCAAACATGTCGCGGTAGGTCTCGTCAAACTCCTCCATATGGTCGGGGTCATCCTTCCACAGATAGTAGTCGTTGCAGCCCGCAAGGATGCTGAACACATCGGGATTTTCGGGATACACATCCTCCTCTGCGCGGTCATAGATAAGCTCGAGATTATCGCCCGAGCACGCGCGGTTTACAAAGCGCAGATGCTTATCGGCATACTTATAACCGAAGGTAGAGGCGATGGTATAGATAAAGGTATGACCTATTTGATGGTTGAGGTCATTGCGCGCGAGCGGGTCCTTATATCTTGCGCCGTCGGAGATGGAATCTCCCTGAAAAAGTATCGTAGTCTCTTTGTTTTCCATTATAATTCATCCCCCTGCGGGGTCCCCTTATGCTTGAATAATTGCTGCGGAATCAGTCGGCGATGATATACTCGATGGCTCTTCCGCGGTCATTCATGTCGATGGCATCCATCATCCACTCGTTGAGCTGAGCCTTTGAGTAGGAAAGCTGATTTGCCTGATACATGGTATAGAGCATGCGAGCGATATAGAGCTTATTCTTTGCAAGCGCCTCGGGATGTGCATGGAGCTTCTCCCACATGCGGTAGAGACGGCGTGCAAAGTCGAGATCATAGCTGCCGTCCTCGCGCTTGAGCGGAAGCAGGTCACGCGGCAGAGTGCGGACGTTCCAGCATCTGCCGTCAAGAGCGCGCTCGGTAACGGCGTCCATATACTCGCGTACGCCGCAGGCGGCGGAAACGCCGTAGATATTGATGAGCGCGGCGCGCTTAAGTTCCTCGTATTTCTCATCGCTCATATCGGGATCGGCGAGCAGACGGTCGAGAATAGCCTTACGGTAGGAGCCGAACTCGAGCTCGGACTGCATCTCGTCGAACTGCATGAACACACCGTCAACACCTATCTGCTTGTAGTATGCGATGTTCTTGCGTGCGATATCGAGATTCGGGAAAAGCGACGGGAAGTAGAAATAGTCGGTTGTAAAGTCGAGTACCCATACGCTGCCGCACTTATCCTTCCAGTCGGCGAGCTTCTTGGCAAACTCGGCATTCTTCTCGCAGGAATCGGGCGATACTGGATGCGACGAGCAGAGCAGCTTATCGGTGACGATAACACGAACGTTATCTCCGAGCGGCTTCTTCGGCGGGTCAAGCGTGATACCCGTAGCAACGATGGTAAGATATGCGTCGGGCTCTATCTTTGCAAGATGCTCCGCAGCATCACGAACAAGGTGGAAGTATGCGCCCGCGGGAGTTCCCTCCTCCTCTGCAACCGACGTGCAGGACGGGCAATGGCAGAAGCCGTATGCATGCTCGCCCGTCTCCTCCGCGCGATGGCGGCAGGGCTCGCACTTGCACTCACCCGTTGTATTCCAAACAAGGCGCTTGGTAGCTACCGCGCGCGCAAGCAGAGTCTTATAGGTCTCGGTCCAGAGCAGGCAGGAAACGATATTTTCGGGGAAGAGATAGCAGTTATGAGCGAGCATTTCCTCGTAGTAGGTGTTGCCCGCGACCTTTACCTTGAAAGCGCCCGTGTCGGCTACCTCGGGGATGGGCTGCGGTGCGGGAGAGCCCGCAAATTCATAGGACAGCTCCTCGGGCAGAAGGATGGTATCCTTCTTTTCGGGCTCTGCACCGGTATGAGCATCATAGCCGAGAACGGCGCTCGAGAAATAGCCTACGGCGTTCCACAGACCTACCGCGTCGCCCGCCTCGATACGGACGCTGCCGTTCTTTACGCTGACAGAAAATGCGTCGCCCGAAAGCGCAAGCTCAGGCTTGGTCCCGTCGCCTGTTACGGCGATAACGAAGGTCTGCTCGCCCTCTCCGACCTCGGCAGGCGATACGATGGGGGTCTCAGCGCCCGACATGACGCGAATGACCTCGGCAAGTGCCGTAGCAGCCTCAAAGGCGTTGCTCGGATTTCTCTGATCTCCTGTTGTTACGACAAAGCGCAGGAGAGGCTTCTTCTCGTTTACCAGATAGTGCTCCATTAGTTTCATCCTTTCGCACACGCCGCCCGCTCAGAGCTGCGGGTGTGTACTTGATTGTCCGCGCCTTACCGCCGCGGTGATTTGCGCCGCCCGCCTCCTGCCGCTGCAATGCGGCAGCCCGTTCGGGGTGCGGCTGAAAAAACTCCCGAGCTGCGTCGGTATGTTTTCGCAGATGCTCCGATATCGAAAAGAATCGGAAAACCTGCGAAAGCATTCAGCACACGGGCGGCGCGCAGCCGCCGTACCGACATCGCGCACGGCGATATCGTCCGAGTCCCGCAGGAGCCCGCGTGTGCTGAGAGCTTTGATTATTGTGTCATCGGTCTATGCAGCCGTATCACGCGGCAGCTGACCGAAAGTGTTTAACGGTGTCTTAGTTTTGTCTTGAAGCAAAAGCATCAAGCATTGCGTTAAGACCTTCCTGTGCGCTGTCAACGGTAGAAGCAAGGCTTGAAGCAAGCGTGAAGGACGAGCCCTGTCTCATCTCGAAGCATGCGCCGAGACCGTTGTTCCAGCCGCCGATTCCTGCCCAGTCAAAGGAGATGGTATCGCTTATCATGGTCAGAACCTTTCTCGACTCCTGGTCACGGGTGAGCTTAGAGCCGAAAAGGATGGTGTGAAGGCTGTCGTCGAGAGTGTCGACCGAGTAGCCGCTCATAACCTCAAGGCATGCAGCAGCCATATCGGGATCCTGGCAGTTCTTAGGAAGAACATACGAGGTGAAGAATGCAGTGTTAACGGTAGATGTATACTCAGCCTGATCGGTGTTGTACTTAGGCTCGGGAAGGATGCCGTACTCATCGTTCATGTTACGAAGCTTGAAGGGGTGAGTAAGGTTGGTCATACCGAAAGCGAGCTGACCCTGCTCAAACAGGTCCTCATAAGAGGTGGTTCCGTTTACGCCCTGGTTGTAGAGGCACTCGGAGTTGGTTACCTTGTCGAACCAGTCCTTGCACTTCTGAATGGTGATCTCGTTGTTGCAAACGATCTCCGGATAACCGTCGTCGGTCATCTTAGCGAGACCGCCGTCAAAGCCCGAAAGAGCGAAGGAAACGCCGCTGCCGTAGGTACCGATACCCCAGTTATCGTTCTCGTCGAACTCATGGTCACCGTTTACGTCTACGGTAAGCTTCTTGATATCCTCAACGAGGGTATCAAGCGTCCATGTGCCGTCGAATACAGCGTCGTAGGGGATTGCTACGTCATACTTCTCAAGCAGATCCTTGTTGAAGATGTAGCAGTTGTTGGAGCAGTCGTCCCAGATGTTGAGCGCACCTGCAACAGCGTACAGATCCTCGTTGTAGAGTGTACACTCCTTGATGAACTTCTGGTTCCACCAGCTGTGCTCGGGGTCGAAGGTAGATGTGTTGTTAAAGTTCATGGTAGCACCGCTCTGTGCTGCGGTAAGCGCATTTGCGAGCGAAAGGAACGCTACGTCGTAATCGTCGACACCTGCTGCGGTATCCTGAATAAGGCGTTCATAAATCTTGTCTGAGCCGCCGCCCCATACGGGCGTGATCTCTATGCCGAGAAGCTTCTGAGTCTGGTCGTTACGCTCGTAAATAGCCTTCTGAAGAACGTCTGAACCGGCGTCCTCAAACCACACCTCGTTAGCGGTATCGCTGATAAAGGTGTACCACTGCTGACCTGCCTCGAGGGCAAGGATACGGAACTTCTGACCGGTGTAGTCGAGGCTGCCGTACAGATCCTTGACCTGTTCAACGGTACTTGTGCTGTCGCTTGCGGTAGTCGTCGCTGTCGTCTCGTTACCCTTACTACTGTCATCTCCGCAGGAAGCGAGGCATGCAGTAACTGCGAGTCCCGCCATGGCGAGTGACGCAAGTCTGATAAATTTCTTCATCTTTTCCTCCTGGTAGTTTTCGGTACGCCGCGTCGGCGGCGTACCGGATTGATATATATAATTTCTCCGTTTAGGGGGAAATTTTCGATATTCATGCGCCCGAACGATTGGCAAAGCCGTCTATCATTTCGTCGAGTCGCACCTGAGCCGCCTCTCTCTCCGCCTCGAGACGCGAAGCGAGCGTAAAAGGCCAGCCTGCCTTGAGATCGTAAATAGAGACGAGGTTACCTCTCCAGCTGCCGACATATGCCCAGTCGAATGAGATGGTGCTCTGCAATATTTTCAGCACTTGTCTCGACTCGTTGTCGCGGGTAAGCTTTGATGCAAAAAGAATTTCGTGCAGATTATAATCGAGCGTGTCGACCGAATATCCACTCATGGTCTCAAGCACTGCAAGAGCAAAATCAGGATCGGTACAGCTCTTCGGTACGGCATAGCAGGTATAAAAGTTACTGTTGTTCAGACCTGTGTAGTCCTGCTGGTCGGTATTATACTTGGCGAGCGGGAGAATGCCGTATTCGTCCTCCATGTTGCGCAGTCCGAACAGAATCGTGAGATTTGCCATCATCATCGCCGACTGTCCGTCGATAAACATTTCGCTGTACGCCTTCTGACCCTCAATGCCCTGCTGATACAGCGCATCGCTGTTCATAACGGTGTTGAAATACGCCTGAACCTTGGTGATATGGTCCTCTGTCGTGCAGATCATTTCGGGAACACCGTCATCATTCATCCGCGTTATGCCGGTATCAAGACCGTACATTCCGCTGTACAGGATTATTCCCAATCCGCTCGCGCCCCAATTGTCCGAGTCGTCCATCTCCTGATCGCCGTTGACATCCGCCGTGCACTGCTTCATCAGCGCACGCTGATTGTCTATCGTCCAACTGCCGTCAAAGACCATCTGATACGGGTCGTCGCAGCCGTGGCGCTCTATGTAGTCCTTATTGAATATCAACGCCTCTATCGAGCAGTCGTCCCATATGTTTATTGCACCCGCGATAACGTATAGGTCGGTGCCGAAAAGGGTGATATTTTTAACGAATTTTTCGTTCCACCAGCTGTGTGAGCTGTCAGATGCAGATATCATCTGCTCGACGAGCGAAGCAAACGAAACATCGAAATCATCGATGTTCGTCAGCGCCGCAGCATCGACCTTCTCGCGTACCTCCTGCGACGAATCGCACCATACGGGGGTTATCTCGACACCAAGCAGCTGCTCGGTCTTGTGATTGCGCTCGTATATCGACTTTTGAAGCACATCCGAGCCCGCGTCCTCAAACCATACCTCGTTTGCATCAGGTCCGATAAGGTTGTACCATTGCGACCCTGCGCCCACCGCAAGGATGCGGAATTTGCGCCCGCCGTAGTCACGCGCACCATAGAGCTGTCGGACAAGCTCGTCCGCGCTTTCATCGACCGTCGGTATATCCGATGATGTAGCTGTCTGTCCTTCGCCGTCCGTCTGCTCTGCGCAGGAGGCGAGTGTCATACACACGGTAAAGGCGGCAAGGATAAGTGATAAGAGTTTTGTTTTCATTATTATATTCTCCCGTTCTAACCGTTAATCGTACCGTCGCGGGGCAGCGCCAGCCAACCCGACATTACACTACGTCATATTTATAGTATCACTTAGATTTATAATTTTCTATAACTTTTATGGAACAATAATATAACAATTTTCACTCTTTTATGCTGACGACGCACGAAAGTCGGCGCAGTCGTCGGTTATATTCCCCCGCGCAGTGCCGCTTGCAAACCGATGCGGGAGCGCTGAAAAGGAGGAGAGCGGCGGAAGAGCGCAGCGGAAAGCGGTTTCGCGGTTTATTTCACATGTCATTTCACATGACGGAGCAGCCGCATCGCCGGCGTAATGCCGAGGAATGCCCCCGACGGGCAGTAATTTCCGCCGTATAATAAATATGATGGAAAAATGTTCGCGGTTTTCTTGACAACACGGTTAAGTCATGGTATAATTCGACGGTATCAATCCGACACACAGCGGTTGTCACGCCGGCACCGCCTCTTTGAAAATGCTGACTTCTTCAGCGCCGGTACCCTGCCCCAACGGAGGTTTATCCGATGAAGGAAAAGGAATCACTCGGACTCACGGAGTGCGAAAGCACTCTCGTTATAAAGTATAACCGCCCCGCACTTGACCTATCCGACGGTCTCACCGTCGGAAACGGAAGGCTATCCGCAAATATTTGCGGCACCGAGCGCGGCATCGAGCGTATAATGCTCTGCGGCGGACGGCTGTATACCGCCGTTTGCGCCGAGCACGGCATCACAGACCCGACCGATGCACTCGGGCTGTATCTGCGAGCGCATGCACTGCTCGGACAGAGCGGCGCATCTGCGGCGGAGCACGGCAAAGCAGCGGACGGCAATAAGAAAGCGGGCAGCGCCGTCGAAAACGCTCCCGCCGAAAACACTTTTACCGAAAACATCTCTGCCGAAAACGCCGTCATTGCGGAAGCGCCCGCCGAGAGCATGTTCATGTCTGCGGGAATTCTGACGCTGACCGAGCTCGACGCTTCGGGCTCACCGATATCGGGCGGCGACTATATTCGGAGACTCGACCTCCGCGACGGCACCGTCAAGGTCGGGCGGACGGTCAGCGGGCTCACCGTAAAGCGCGAATTCTTCGCGTCGCAGAGCGAGCCGCGATGCCTCTGCATCCGCCTGTCGGCATCAAAGCCGATAGCATGGCGTATTGAACTGTCCGACATCTATGCCGACCCCGAGGCTGACATCCGCGCGGATGCTGCCGCCGCAAGTCTGTCCGCAGTGGGCAGCTGCAGGAACGGCACACGCTTTGCAGAGCTGCTGCATATAGAATCGACCGACGGTCGCATCTCAGCGGAAGGCGGCGTTCTCACCGTCAGCGGCACAAAGACCGTAACGGCGTATTTCGGCATCGAAAGCGGCGCTGCGCCCGATGCATCACCCGCCGACGCGCGCCGCAACACGCATCCCGACGCGAACCCCAACGTGAACCCCGACGCGCCGATGCCTACCCTTCCCGTCGGAAGCTATGAGACGGCACTTGGCGAGCATAAAAGACCGTACGCCGAGCTTTTCGGTTCGTTCGACCTCAACATTTCGGTCCCTGCATCCGAGCGCACGGAGACCGAGCGTATGACGCTCGACGCGCTGCTCTCTGGCTACCGCGCGGGGCGCTACGGCACTATAGTGCCCGTGCTGTATCTCAACCTCGGCAGATATCTGCTCATATCGTCCGCGGGCGCGCTGCCGCTGCCGCCGCTCGGTATATGGAACGGCATTGCCGTGCCGCCCGCACTGCGGCATCGCCGCGGCAGAATGTGCGACGTTTCCGCTATGGCGGAGCTGCTCCTCTCCGAGCAGGGCGGCATGATATCGCTGTTGCCCTCACTGCCCGATGCATGGCACACGGGAAAAGCGAGCGGGTTTCGCTGCGCGGGCGGTCACACCGTCGATATCGAATGGAAGGACGGCACCGTTCGCCGCGTCACCGTAACGGCGGGCTCGGGAGGAGAACTGATTCTCCGTGTGCGGGGGCTGCGCACATGCAGCGCAACAAGCGCATCGCTCAGAGCAGATGTCACGATTTCGGGCGATACGGCGCGCATGAATCTAACGGCGGGCTCACGATACTTTTTGGAGCTCAGCTGCACGAAGGAATAAGCCGGATTGTCTTATGCGAGCATTCGCATCCACACTTCAAGCGGACATCGTCACGATTTTCAGCGGTCGCAGCATTTCGTCGGAGCATACATACATAAACGCCGCCGCGAATGCGCATCGCCGCAGCAAAGCACACATGACTGCCGCCCCGAATCGGTACAACCGCCGAACATAAAAAACATGACCGCCCCCGAGCAGCCGCTCGGGCGCTGCGACTCCGATACATTATCCGATTTTATCCGAAAAGGATTCGAAAGAAAGAGGAAAATACAATGAGACAGATTTCCATCTACGAAGCACCTATCGAAATCAACGGACTGCTGTCCGACTATCACAAGGGACATCTCTGGAAGATGCCCGAAGAGCTGTGGGGCAAGATCAGCGACTGGATCGACATGATGGGCATCCGCGCGACCGGCGGCAGAGTGCGCTTCCGCACCAATTCAAAGAAGCTGTATCTCCGCTCCACCCTGCAATCCTGCACCGCAGACACGAACTTTACCATCGTCGGCTCCGCCGCTTGCGACGTTATCCGCGGCAGAGGCGTGAGAAACGCGGAGTACATCGGTCTCGTCGTTCCTCCGACCTTCGGCTCGCTCGTCGGAGAACGCGCGATAGAGCTCCCCGGAACGATGGAGGACTACACCATCTACTTTCCCCGCAATGAGGCTATCGAGGATCTTGAGCTCGCTATCGACGACGATGCAGAGCTGCTTCCGCCTACACCCTACACCTACGAGACGCCCGTATTCTACTACGGCTCGTCGGTCACGGAGGGCTGCACCGCGACCCACCCCTCCTGCAACTTTGTTGCTTATACCGCGCGCTGGGTAGATGCCGACTTTGTCAACTTCGGTTTTTCGGGTTCCGCTTTCGGCGAGCCTGCAATGGCTGAATTCATCGCAAAGCAGAACATGTCGGTATTCGTCTACGACTACGACCACAACGCAGAGTGCGCAGACGATCTCCGCCGCACGCACGAGCCCTTCTTCCGCACCGTTCGCGAAGCGAACCCCGACCTACCTATCATCATGATGAGTAAGGCTGACCCGTGGCATCAGTACGAGGTACCCGAGCGCCGCGACATCATCCGCCGCACCTATCGCAACGCCATCGCAGACGGCGACAAGAACGTTTACTTCATCGACGGCAGCAAGACCTACGGCGAGGATGGAAGATTCGCCTGCACGAGCGACATGCTCCACCCGAACGATATCGGCTACCGCCTGATGTCCGAGCGTCTGTATCCCGTACTCCGCCATGCGCTCGAATCGCGCTACGGCAAGCGCGCGGACGTCTGACAGACGGATACCCGCCGCACGGATATAATCGAGCCACTCGATGAGATATCCGGGGACATAAAACATAACATAGCCTTAAATTTGCAAAGAATAAAGCCTTTACACCGTCTGCCGGACTGAGCAGAGGTGTAAAGGCTTTTCATTCTATTATTTGTTGTAGGTCGTCCGCGCTTCTTGCGGGTTTTCCACTTCTTGTGGATTATCTGTGCCTATTGTAAGTATCTATGCCTTCTGTCGGTTATCTATGCTTCTTTACCGCGATGAAGCATGCGGTAGAGAGAAGTGCCGCTGTCGCAACAACGATACCCGCATCACCGGTCTGTGCGGAGCCGCTGCCGGTTGCGCTGCCTCCGGTATTGCCCTTTGTGCCGTCGTTCTTGATAACGTTTCCGCTGTCATCGACGACCGTATCGGTCTTTGCGGTAGGCTCAGCACTCGAGAGCTTTGCTCTGATATTCGGTGAGCCGTCAACCGCGTTGCGTCCGTCGTTCATCAGCATGAAGTCCTCAAAGGTGCTTCCTTCCTGCTCGATGCCCTCGGAAAGCAGCGCCTGATTAATACCGTATTTCGCATCAGCAGGGCTGTCAACGCAGGTAATGCTGTACTTGAAGCTTCCGCCGTCCTTTAAAATCTTGCCTCGATAGTCGGCTGAAACGGGGATCTGCATCTCGACGATATATCCGTTGGAGGTCTGAGCGGTGCAGAAATAACCGTCCTCGGCATTCTTTTCATGCTCAAACCAGCTGTACAGGTCACACCATACAGACTCGTTGTAGTTTGCCTCTCTGAATACCGAAATGTATCTTCCCGCGCGGTCGGCAAGGATATGGAAGGTCATGCCCTTATACGAAAGATATACGAGGCATCCGTCCTGAAGCCAGGAACCGACCGAACCCGTATCTGCGCAGCTGTCGGCATAGTGAGCGTCATCGATTACGCCGTAGTCGTCGTCAACGACACGGACTGCGATATAGAGATTGTTATCGTCCCAGAGGAAATAAACGTTGGCTTTGCAGTCAAAGCCGTATGCGGTAGCCGACATGGACTCATCGGTGAACGCGAACTTGCCGTTGCCCCAGAAATTAGAGCTGTT
>OIYV01001319.1_pt1 | contig 11997 bp, 9 predicted proteins | sample 1588251 | NCBI WGS metagenome assembly OIYV01 (sample SAMN03283282) | human gut metagenome | biome: human-associated habitat; material: feces | host: Homo sapiens | place: Peru | collected 2012
AAAATCGGTGTCTGCATTATGAAAGACCTTACCCGCTGGGGGCGCGACTATCTCCAAGTCGGCAACGCTATGGAGCTTTTCAGACGAAACAATGTGCGCTTTATCGCAGTCAACAACGGCATAGACAGCGAAAACCCCGACACATTAGAGTTTGCCCCCTTTATCAATATCATGTTACTAATATTATATATTTCAAAGATATAATTTAAAAACGCTTGCGCAATATGCACAATTGCGATACAATTATATTGGATTTTTTTAATTTCACATTGACTGCGTAATTTGTTTATGTTACCCTGTTTTTAGAGACAAAAAATGAAAGCTTGCTATAGCTGAAAACCTCTACCCGATCTGTGGCAGAGGTTTTTTATCATCTCTAAAAACGGAGGAACCTTAGAATGCGGGAGCGCATGGACATAGTAGACGGGAATTGGCCCTGTGAAAGGCTTATATGGTTTGACCCACTTGATTTTTCAGAGGACGGCGAAGATGGCATACCATTGACTATAACGGATGGTTATCTGTTTTGGAGGCCGATCGTGCCGTTATATTCAATTATATTTGAGCGGTTTACAACATGGGATGAAGCATACCGGGCATTTCGGGCATTGAGCGAAAAAATGAGCAGAATGTGCAGGAAACGGCCTGATATCGCCTGTATGTTGGGACTATCATGAACAGAAGGTCGAGGGGCGGTAAAAGAACGGGCTAAAAGCGGGAAACGTGGGGCGGCAGAGTTTGCCGTAAAAGGAAAGGAAGTTGCCCCACATATTCATATGGTGATCATGGCAAGCAATACGGCAACGGTCTGCAAGGAAATTACATCGAAATATAACAGGAAGCGTGGATTTACAGCAGCAAAAAGCAAGAAAATGGATTGTTTGGCTTATGTATCATACGTTTACAATCAGGGCAATTACATAACAAACCATGGCTGCTTTGATTTTTCAGCCTATTGTATCCCATATGACGAAAACCAGTTCCCAAAACATAACGAATATTTGAAATGGCTGGACGAACAGGATGGTGATAAAAAGCATAAACGTTACAACGCCTATATGGAAAAATGGAAAGGCGCGGCAAACGGCAAAAACATGGATTTAAATCAAGCAGATGCTACACACATCGGGGAGTACAGGGTGGGAAAAGGCGAAGAACAGCAGGAGTGTAGAGGAATAACGGCACGAAACAGGAGCTTGAAGCGGAGCAACCCTTTTTAGATCCATGAAAATGCGGGCAGAAGGAGCGGAAAAGGTTAGAGTTTACGTAGGACACAAGGCAGCATACGCTTATATAATACTTATTGAATAGATGTGTACACATCGGGGATTTCCAGATAATCCTATCCTCTGTTTAATCATCCAGTAAATCCTGATAACTCACCTTAAATACCAGTGCCAATGCTTTTACTTCATAATCGGGTACGAAACGTTTTCCACTTTCTATTCGCAGTATGGTCAGGTCAGAAAAATCATAGCCCATCAGTTGGAGCTTTTCTGCCAAGGCGCGTTGAGAAAGCTTAGCCTGCTCACGATACATGCGAACCCTTGGCCCTATTATGTTCTTTGATTTTCCGTCCCAGTATATTTTCATACCCAAAGCATACCTTCTAAAGATGAAATTATGCCTTGATATTAATACGTTAGACATGATAGAATACTTCTAAAGATGAAGTTTTCAAAAGTTGCTGTATTACGCTGTCAGCATAACAAAAAAATCGGCAAAATATGATATAATTGTTTTGAAGATAGCTTCGTTGCCTTCGGGAGTCGAAAAACCATAAGGAGGACATTAGCAGTGGAAGGTATTGGAATTCTTGTATGGCTGATAGGCATTGCAGTTGAGGTGTTATCCATTGTTTTTAGTGTAAAAACGGAACCATGCAGGCACAAAAAAGGATATATGTATGCCTGCGCTTGTTTCAACGGATTTTGTTTATTATGCACGATAGGCATCTTCAGTGATATGCTATTCTATGATATGCCAAAAGACATAATACTTGTCACCTATGGGACAATAATAATTTGGGGATGTTATTGGTTCGGATATGCAATTCAACGGCTTGCATATCGAAAAGGATATACCATCAGCCTTGGCTGGGGATTTTGGTTTTGGATTTTCGCTTTGCTGTATTGGGGCTTTATGCCAATAGAACCGAATTTTCAGGCCAACATAATTGCGCATGGAATAAAAAAGGCAGAAAGTAGCGAAGAGGCATTGTATACGGAAGGTTCTTCTGTGGCTTCTACAGCAGCGGCGGAAAGCATTATACGTCACTGCAAATCCTGCGGCGCAGAACTAAAGCCAAATGCGGCTTTCTGCTCCAAATGCGGCACTACAGTTAAGTAAAGGGGAGTTTGCATGCCAAAATGTAGAACTTGTGGCACGATTTTGGATGAAGGGGCGCAATTTTGCTATAAATGCGGCGCAAAATATGAGCAGCAGTTATTTTGCAGTCAATGCGGGACAAGATTGCGAGAGGATGCTGCCTTTTGCGCTTCATGCGGCGCTTCCTGCATATCAGGACGTAGAGAAACCGAACGAATAGAGAAGGCGGTATCGGATAAATGGGCTTGGACGTTAGCGACAACTCCGTTAAGCGTGGATATTGTGTTTGGCTCATGGGCCGTTACAGGGGTTATTCTTACGATTATCGTCATAGTGTTGAATTGCATTATTCTTATGCTTGATAAAAAGGAACTGGAAAGCAACGGCAATAAACCCGGGGATTGGATTTGGCTTGGACTTGTGCTTGTCCCGGTTTATCTGTTCATGAGAGCCAGCAAAATGGGTGGCAAATATGGCTATGCCATTACGTGGTGCGGCCTGTTTTTGCTTAGTTTGTTTGTTTAGCCTTAGACCAAAACATCGAAAGAGAATAAAAGCGTATGTTCTACTGTAAAAAATGCGGAGCGGAAATACACGATGGGGAACGGTTTTGCTACAAGTGCGGGGCGACTGTGGTAGAATCAAAGCAGATGAGTGTGCCATCTTGCCCTAAATGTGGCGCAGCAGTAAGTGATGACGAAGCTTTCTGTTATAGATGCGGCGCGGAATTAAATAAAAAAACAGAGTCATACAAATGCCCTGTCTGTGGAAAAGGACTAAAGCAAGGGGTATTGTTTTGCAATGGCTGCGGATACGCATTAACATCTGAAGCGGCACGTATTGCCGAAGAGCGGGAAGCTAAGCGCAAGGCTGAAGAAGCGGCACGTATCGCAGCAGAACAGGAAGCTAAGCGCAAGGCTGAGGAAGAAGCCGCACGGCTAGCGGCTGAACAGGAAGCTAAACGCAAGGCCGAAGAAGCCGCACGGCTGGCGGCGGAGCAGGAAGCTAAACGCAAAGCTGAGGAAGCCTCTCATCTGGCGGCTGAACAGGAAGCCAAGCGTAAGGCCGAAGAGGCAGCACGACTGGCGGCGGAGCAGGAAGCCAGGCGCAAAACCGAGGAAGCGGCACGCATCGCAGCAGAGCAGGAAGCCAGGCGCAAGGCCGAAGAAGCAGTTTGGCTGGCGGCGGAGCAGGAAAATAAGGAACTTATAACGGAAGAAACACCTAAAGGCACACCGAAGAAGGTACCGCAAAAAGGCAAAAAGGCCAGAAATCCACGGAAACTTGTCATAGTTTTGCTTTGCTGCGCCTTGTTGCTTGCTGCTTCACTCGTACTATTTTTGCCTAAATGGAATGAGACTTCAAAACCGGATGCGGCGCAAACAACGCCTACACTTATGCCTACTTCCATGCCCACTCCTACGCCCATGCCTACACCGGATGCAGATACGCTTCTTTCTGAAGCTGAAAGAGCAATTCTAAGCGGTGATATGTCTGCCGCAAAGGCCCTTTGTCAGGAACTGGAGAAGTGCCCTTACAACAGTATCCCGGAACGCTACAGAAGTTTTCAATCTTATGTTGCTGCGTTGGAGCAGTTAGAAGCAGGCAAACCTGCGAGCGCTTATTACGCATTCTCAAAGCTGGACGACTATCTGAACGGTCAGGATGAAGCCAAGCGCTGCCTTTCCACCTTATTGGAGAAATATGAGGTTTCCCTTAAATACAGCATATTCGAAAATAAAGCAATCAGCGCACTGCTCACGCCAGGAGAATTGCGTGCAGCAAACACCGGAGACGGCAATATCCGCTTTATGCTTGCTTACACCTCAAGTGCGGATATGAACATAATGGTAAACAGTCAGCCCGATGGCCGCCTGTTCCAAAGGGATCTGGAAGAAACCATCCAAACAGGCGAAGGAGAACTTGTTTTTGAAATGCCCATAGAAGATATGCTTGCAGCGGGAAAACTCTATGGCATGAATATCTGGTTTATCTATGAGACAGATGAAAAAAACGAGAAGGAACGGCTTTATATTGCAATACCGGCTCATTCATATTACGGAGATTTCCGTCCGGTAGTGAAACTCTGCAAGCTAGATATCGTGGAGCTGCTGGAAGAAGTCCTCGCCATGGAAAAAAGCGAATCGGAAGTCGCTGCGTCTACTCCTACACCCACACCAACCGGCCCTTCCGAAACACAAGCCAGAGTGCAAACGCCAAAGCCAAGTTCTACGCCGAAACCCAGCACGACGCCAAAGCCAAGTGCAACACCAGTTGTAAAAGCATCGCCGATGCAAACTGCTGTAAACACAACCGATTCCGGAAATAAGGTTGCCCTTCCAAATGTAATCGGAATGAAGGAAAGCGAAGCCCGTGCCGTCATGGAAGACGCTGGGTTTGTGGTAATGGGCTTCGGCGGCGAAGAGGATTTGTCTGTAGGTTATCTGGAAATGTGCAGGGTCATGCTGCATGGTAGCCGTAAGACTGTTCATGCCGGAGACATGCTTGAAAAAGGTACGAAAGTAATTATAAACCGCAACACGGCACCGGTTGGTTCAAGTTAACTAGGGCCAACTTCCTATACAGTCCATTTATAGACGAGGGGATACATCGGATACGAGCAGTACAAGCTGTCCATTTTCCTTTTTGATAAAGGCGCTTCCAGCTTGTGACCATTATGATAAAATGCTTGTAATCAGGCTTATTTTCAAGGAAAACAATCCAAATTGTCTTATTCTATCCCCGCCTATAATAAGCTTGTAGATTCTGTTGGCAATAAAATAATACGAGGAGAGAAATTTATGTTTTGCCCATATTGTAAAAAAGAAATCGAGGATGATTCACTGTTCTGCTCTTTTTGCGGAAGCAAAATTGAAGTTACCACAGAAAAAGATAAGCTATTTTCGGAAAAACATCCTAATTATGATGAGCAAAAAAGCACAGAGTTTGCTTCCACCCTGAGATGTGGTGCCTCCAAAGCCGAAAAATCCGAAGAGGAGCCGGTGACTGTTCTCGACACCCCTGAAACTCCTAAAACTAAGAAACAACTGCCACATAAAGCAGTGATGTTTGGCGCTATCGGTATTGCTGTGATTGCTGTGTTAATTATTGCAATCTCGTTGTTTTCCGATGTCGGAAAATCTAACGACAATGTTGTTCTTTATATCAAAGAACAGGAAATTTTCGTTTCGGATTTGAAAAAGGGCAGCAAAGCTTGGCAACTGACCTCTCGCCTTATAGGCGAGGAATCGCCGATATCTTCAAGATATGAAGATGTAGAGTATGCAAGCGACGTTCTTAGAGCCTCGACATGTGTAAGCGAAGATGGTAAATATATTTTCTTTCCTGATAAGATTGGTGATGCTGATTACGACGGTTCTAAACTTTATTACAGAGAAGTTGACAAGCCGGAGGGAGAAGCAATTAAGATTGACTCCGAGGTACAGCGTTATAACGTCAATACAGATGCCACCCATGTTAGTTATCTCAAAGGTGAAGAGGAAAATTTGTATCAATATAAAATTGACGAAGATTCCAAATACAAGATTGCGAGCGGAGTTAAAGATTATTGGGTTTCCGATGACGGTAATAAAATCTGCTATCTCAACAACGACAGCAGCCTTTATTTGAAATATACAGATAAGGACAAGGAGAAAATCGCAAGAGAAGTATCTTCCGTGGAATATCTGAATGATGAGATTACTACTATTTATTACATTAAGAACGATTCCCTGTATAAGCAGGTTGAAGGTGAGGATAGAATTAAAATCGCACCCGATGTTCATTCTGTACTTAAAATTTATGACTCCGGAGAGATTTACTATTTAAAGAGTGAGCCCGAAGAACTGCTCCTTATGGATAAAGGAACCATTGAACAACCTGTTTACTCCCTCTGCTACTTCAACGGCACAGAAGAAACTGTGATCACCGATACTTTTTCCCATTTATACGAGATCGCTACGAACGCGGCTGTGATTGCATATGAAGCATATGATCAATCCCATCTCGAATCTGAAATATATATTGCGGTTAAGGATACCGCAACGGTTGTAGAACAGCAAGAAAACGCTACCGACTTTACAATCAATGCTGACGGTACTATCGTCTATTACATCGATAATATTCTCAATGACAAGGATTACGGTGAACTGTATCGTATCGATATTACAAATGGCGTTATAGGTAAACCAGAACTCTATGACTGTGACGTATCTAGCATCTGCTTCGTCAATGAATCCAAGCTACAATACTTCAAAGACTACAAAACTTCTGAGAACTACGAGGATTCTATGGGTGAAATGTATATCGACAAAGTAAGAGTGGGCAACGATGTTCCTATTTATTATACCTATAAACACGGTTACTACGACGATTGTGACAAGCTGTTTTATCTCACGGATTGGGACAATGATAAAAAGTGTGGCACATTAAAAGTGTATCAGGGTGATAAAGTTACAAAGATTGCAGACGATGTTTACGACTATGTTGTAACCAATGAGGGGCGGGCTATCTATCTGTCTGATTACAGCCTACAATACCATATGGGCGAGCTTAGCGAATGGAACAAGGGTAAAACAAGAAAAATTGACGATGATGTAATTAGCATTATTCCCCTTATGGATAGTAGAAGTTACTATGGAGGCTTAATGATAGCAACTGATACTGGAATCTCACATTTAGCAGCCCTGACCGAGGCTCCAACTGATCCGCCCGCTTCTAACGATGAGAATTTTTCAGAGCTTGGAAATGATGCTTCAGAGAAAAAGTCCCCCGTTGGCACTTGGGAGCTTATCGGCACCTATTATGGGTGGGAAGACGAAGAAGAGCTTACGCAGCCCGTGCCCCTTGAGAAGCTGTCAATCTGGGACGGGGAACGGATCACATTTACGGTATATGGTGACCGTATTGATTTTTTCGGTCATGTGTCGAAATGGTCATATGAAAATGATGAATTTTGCTGTTCTCTCGAGACAGATTATCCGCAATTGGGGGCGCTGTATTATGTGGATGAAAACACAATGCATTATTCGCTGCGGGGGGATATAGAGGTTTATAAAAGGGTCGGCAATAATACGAACAACGGAACGGCTGCTGCTTTGCCGACTGTGGCGCAAGAAAAGCAGGCTGAATGGCTGAAGCAAATTCAAGCCCTTGCCTATATAGCGTATGACAATATGCGGGGGGTAGGGAAAGCGACACCTGAAATGCTGTTGGCCAATCCAGATGGCTTGCGAATGTACATCTACGCATCGACAGATTATCTTTTTTATGATGCGTGGAAGAAATATGACTGGGATGAAGCAAAAAGGCTTATTGCCTTTGGAGACGCTTTTGGTGCAGGGTGTATTGCAGATGATTATGAAGCCTACATACCTGAGAATGCAATCAAGGAAAAACTTCGAAATATGTTTGGAAGTGCAGCAGTTGAAGGCTTTAACTTTGCGGGTATTTTCGACAATGGATTTTTCCATTATGAGGAGGGCGACCCAGGCGATTATTTGGCCCTCTCCGAATGCGAAAAAACAAATTGGAACGATATGAGCCAAATTATATTTTCGTATGAGTACGGATATATAGAGGAGGATCCCGATGAAACCTTGGGAAACATCATAATCTCAACGCAGGCCGACACAACAAGCCCCTACGGATGCGTTGTCAAGCAGATTGAGTGGAGCAAATAAACTTGACGGCTATGTTTCGGGTTTTGTGAAGATTTATAATTCGGTGCTAACTAAGCCGCAAAGCTTTTCTGTGCGTCTATGGTTTACACCAATTTGATTCCCCATAAAAATATCCTTATTCAGCCCATATGTAGCGATACACTGCATATGGGCTTTCCATTGAGAAAAAGAGCGGTAAATGTATCAGTACCCTAATTCCTGCTGTTTTGCTTACTTTGCGGTATTTTGATTATTGAGGGATACAAAAGCCTTGTTCTTTCAAAGAGAGTTTACTAGAATTAAATTATAGAGTACGGCAGGAATGTACCTGCGGCATATCCCTTGCAGGCTATAGCAGGGATATCCGCTACATTGTAGGCAAAAGACTTGTTTTACCTCACAGGCAATATACGGAACTGCCATCCTGAATAATCGGATAATGAGGTAAAACCATATGTTGAAAATCGAACGTGAACAAAAGACTCCGTTAATAGTTAAAGAATCAAAGCAGGCAAAGTTACCCCAAGCGGCGACCGGGAAAAAGGTATTGGAAAGCCTCTTCGCCACGATGGAAGACCAAGGATATGGAGAAGGCATGATAGAAATATCCCTTTACGATTATGCGAAGCTGCTGCTGGCTTCCATAATGAAGATACTCAATATGTACGAACCGGAAGAATATTAACAGTGCATTGTATTTAAATACAGTATTGAAGGGGCGGAGCAGCTGACCGCTCCTTTTTCATCGGGGCAGGCGTATAAAAGAAAGCATCTCCTTTCCTTTATAACAAGCATCTGCCTAAACACAGCAGAAATCAGGCTGAAAACCGGAGCATATCGTATAAAATGCGGCTCGGCACCCTTTCCTTTATATGCTATTATGTTTTCAATAAAGAAGGAGGCAGCCTATGAGATACGGATACGCAAGATGCAGCACCAACGAAAACAGGCAGGACATACAACGCCAGTTGCGAGAATTGAAAGCGGCTGGCGCTGATGCTGTTATATGGGAATACGAGCACGGGGACGCAGTTCACAAGGCAGAACTTGATGCGTTGCTGCAAGAGAGAGCAAAAGCCGGGGATACCATCATAGCGACAGAGATATCCCGATTGAGCCGAAGCACCAAACAGCTATGCGAGATAATCGACAGAGTAAAAGAAAAACGGCTGCGGTTGGTGATACTGGGCAGCATTACCATAGACTGCACTCAGGGGCAGCTTGACCCGATGACAGTTGCATTTCTACAGATGGCAGGAACTTTTGCGGAGTTGGAACTACAGCTTATACGAGAAAGGGTCAAAAGCGGTATGGCAAACGCAAAGGCCAAAGGCAAACATACAGGCAGGCCGGTAATGTCCAAAGACGACTTACCGGCTTTGTTTTTAAAATATGCCCCGCTATACCATCAGGGACAGCTTACCAAGAAGGCTCTGGCAAAGTTGTGCGGGGTGAGTTATCCAACCATTTTTAAATATATAACTATTGCAGGAATAGCTGATAGGATATAATAAAGGTGGGAATATATGAAATATAGTAAACGGGGTAGTCTGGGTATGAAACGGGTTGTGGCTTATTGCAGAGTAAGTACCAAAAGCGATGATCAACAAAACAGCTATGAAAATCAGAAACACTATTTTGAACACTATATCAACGAGTGTGAGTCATATGAGAATATTGGCATATACGCTGACAGAGGCATCAGTGGCACATCTTTAAAACGGCCACAATTCAATAAAATGCTGACTGATGCTGGTTTGGACATAGAAAATAGTTATTCTATTGTAGCAGAGCCTAAATTTGACCTGATACTGGTATCCAATACGAGCCGTTTCGCAAGGAATGTAAGTGTGGATGTAATTTTGAAGGCTTTGGCAAGCAATCATGTATATGTCCATTTTTTAGATTTGGATAAAACAACGGAAAACCCCGATGATATTACATATATACAGCTATTTTCCGTATTTGACGAGCGTGAAAGCCGGGATAAGAGCCGCAAGGTATTGTTTGGCATCGAACAGGGGATTAAGAACGGGAATATCCATTCGCATGGCAATATCTACGGTTATAAGTATTATCCCAAACCAGAGAACAGGCTGGAAATTGTAGAACATGAAGCTGAAATTGTAAGGCTGATTTTTGATTTGTATGTCAATCAGGGTTTAGGCTTATATCGAATAGCAAATTATTTAAAACAGTCGGGCATAAAAACCAAGAAAGGAAAGGATTTCAGTGATCGGGGCATCCGGCTGATACTGACCAATATAACCTATACAGGCTGCGGTGTAAGGAAGAAATATACCGAGGGACTGGTGTTTGAAAAGCATGCACGCAGGGAAACGGATGAGCCGGTAGTGTTTGATACGGATAAAGTCCCTGCCATTATAGACCGGGAATTGTATGATAAAGCGCAAAAAATTCTTCAAGGCCGGATACAGCACCAGCGGCAAAAAGGGATATATAATGGCAAGACAGACTATGCTGGGAAAATCATATGTGGGTCTTGCGGCAATAAATATATTGCGGGCAACAGCGACTATCTTGTATCAGAAGGGAGAAATGTGCGTTGCTACAGCTGTGCTTCAAAACGTGAAAGGCGATATGATGAAAACGGCAATAAAATCTATCCATGCAGCAATCCCAACATATATGAAACGGTTTTAGATAGCCAAGTTACAGGGGCAGTCTATATATTTCGAACCTTAACACAGGTTGTTAACGCTATGGAACTTCTAAAGAAGCTAAGAGGTATCCTGGAATCACAGATAGACACCCGGGATGATGAAGCAATTATATCAGCACAGTCCGAATTAGAAGAAGCAAAAGCACGCAGGGAAAGACTACTTGATTTATACGAGGATGCGGCGTTTGATAAAGATGAACTGAACAGCAGGGTTGAGCCTATCAACGATAGGATAACCGAACTGAGGGAACGGATAAAGGCATTGTCAAAAACGAACGATGATTTACGACGTGATATTGGTGAAATCAATAATACTATAGCGCTTTTATCTGAACAGAAGAAATTAAGAGAAAACGAATGGGGCGTAGCAAGAAAAATGTACAGCAAAGAGGCCGTTTTAAGCGATATTGAAAGTATAACGGTGCGTCCAAATAAGATCTTAGTGGTCAAGTATAAATCCTTTGAACAAATTAACAGGCTTGTACGAAAACACAGGCACTTAATCCCAGATAGCTTGATGACGCTTTTTCAAAATTATCTTTGATTCGTATAATATTTGATTGGAGTGGTACGCAAAGGACATCAGCAAGAAAGTGAAAACCGGCATTACAACCAAAGGTATGAGCGGAAAGCCGATTGCCACCGAAGCCCCTTACGGCTATATGAAAGACCCGGACAACAAGGATTTTTGGATAATCGACGAGGAAGCCGCCGAGGTTGTCCGTTTGATTTTCCGTCTGTTTATCGGCGGGAAGAACCGCAACCAAATCGCCGTGCATCTGAAAAACGAGCAAATCCCTACCCCCACTTTCTATATGAAAGACCGGGGGCGGGGAACCTGTAAAAATAAGACGCTCAACGAGGATAACCGCTGCAAGTGGAACAAAGCCACCTTGACCAATATCCTCACACGGCAGGAGTATTGCGGCGATGTGGTCAACTTCAAGACTACAAAGCATTTCCGGGATAAACATAACCACTATGTAGACCGGAGCCAGTGGCACATCACAGAAAATGTGCATGAGCCGATTATCAGCCGCAGCGATTTTGAAACCGTACAGCGGATTTTGGAAAACGCACCCGTCAGACGCCCCAACGGGGACGGGGAAATCCACCCTCTGTCCGGCTTGCTTTTCTGTAAGGACTGCGGCGCAAAAATGCACATTCGTATTGATTACCGGAACGGCGGCAAGCGGCACGTTGCTTTTTGCAGCGAGTACCACAAGGGAAAAGCCAAGAACCCCAAATGCCATTCCCCGCACATCATGGACGCGGACTTGCTCATGCAGACCATCGCGGAAGTGCTGAAGAAAATCGAGGACTATT
>OIYV01001320.1_pt1 | contig 11988 bp, 8 predicted proteins | sample 1588251 | NCBI WGS metagenome assembly OIYV01 (sample SAMN03283282) | human gut metagenome | biome: human-associated habitat; material: feces | host: Homo sapiens | place: Peru | collected 2012
TGATGTTGTTCTTGAGCTCCGCGCCGAGGGGACCGTAATCCCATGTGTTTGCAAGACCGCCGTATATCTCACTGCCGGGGAAAACGAAGCCTCTGTTCTTTGACAGGGCAACGATCTTATCCATCGTCTTTTCGGTATTCTTCATTCTGCTCATTTCTTTTTACTCCTATGGGTTAAATTTATCTGTACTTTCTCAGTGATTCTATCGCGTCGGTGTACGACGGAACAAAGCAGTAGGAATCACCCTCCGACTTTGTTACTCCGGGGTACGAGAGGTTGACCTTTTCAAAGCGCGGGTACGAGAACAGCAGCTCAAGATTGCTCTGCAGGTCATCGACCGTAAAGTTTGTATCCGCATATCCTATAACCGAATTATATACGCTCTGCGCCTTCTCCTTGTAGGAATCGGAGGAGAGCTTATCGAGTATCGCCTTAAGGAAATCAACGCCCGTCGCCATTCTCGAAATGTTACCGTCGGGATAGGAATTGTATCTCAGCAGCTGCAGCGCCTGCGCGGGAGTGAGCGTCTGCTGTCCCTTCTTGAGATTGATGGTAAGCGACTGCTCCTCATCCTTATAATACATGTCGGTCGGCACCATGTAGGAGATATCCCCGATAGCACCGAGCGCAGAAACAAGATTAGGTATAGACATTGAAACGTAATAATCGACATTGAGACCCGTCAAGGCGCGAACCTTCTGACAGAGATAGTCGAGCCCGTACTTTGAATAAAGCGCGCTGAGCGTCGTGTTTCCGCCGCTGACGTATACCTGCGTGTTCGACGGAATGGTCAGAAAGATGAACTGTCCCTTTTCCTTGTCAACACGTATGAGTATTATCGTGTCGACGTTTATAGTACGCTCCTTGACCTTGAAACCGTCGACCTCAGCATTCTTGCCCGACAGATCGTAATCCGAGAGCACGCCGGGCTGATAGTCGTTTCCGAGCAAAAGTATGTTGAACGACTGACCCTTTATCTCGTCGCCGCCGCTCTGCGAGGGCTCGGTCACGGGATTGCCGTTCGAGTCGGTAACGACGGCACCCGAATCGTCGGTGACATATACATATCCGTCGGGCAGCTTAGAATCGCCCGCAGCGTCGGCACTCTCGGTATTCTTTCCGCCCATCGTCATCCCCTTCTCTATCGCAGGCGCAACGAAAAAGGCGGCGGTACCGAACACAAGAAGCGAAACGACGAACGTTATCGCAAAATTCTTAACAGCAGAAAGCATCCGTATCTCCTTACTATAACGATTATATCAGCGCACACGGCGCACTCATTTTCAACCATAGCCGCCCCGCGCGCTGCGCGGCTGCGACACTCCGATGTTATATTATACCGTAAATGTTCCGTTTTTTCAAGAGATTTAGAAAAATACTTGAAATTTTACCCCGCCTGTGCTATAATGAAAGGGTCAACCTGCGTGTTTCCGTAGCTCAGCAGAATAGTGCATCCGACCCATAAGAATATGTTATGACGACCGCCTTTTGGGCAAAAGTGATTGACATCGAGTTAATGTAAGCCTAAAATTGAATAGATTTTAAAGATGTTTCCGTAGCTCAGCCGGATAGAGCGACCGCCTCCTAAGCGGTAGGTCGGGTGTTCGAATCACCTCGGGAACGCCAAAAACTCCGCCGGAAAACCCAGTAAAATCAAGGGTTTCCGGCGTTTTTTCATTTTTATGGGAAAAGAGAAAAATCGTGAAATTCACAGATTTTCATTAGCAAATTCTCCGTCAGCTAATGGAAATTAGGACTAATGTCGTCCGCCTTTCAGGTGTACGGTTTGCTAATAAAAATTAGCAGGATTTTCGCTATTTTGCTAATGAAAATGCCCTCTCTGCTAATGAGAGGAAAAAACGAGCAAAATTCTTGCTAATGGACAAGGCGGTTGTTACCCTGTTAATTCGTTCATTTAGGGGTGGTCAAGAGACAATCGCACACTACCTATATGCCCTTTCTTAAATTGCGGTAACAGGAGGTGGTTGTTTTGAAAGAACAGAAATATCATTTATACCTTTCCAAGGACGAATACAGCGAAGTGTTGCAATCACTTATCCGTTTGAAGAACAGCCTGATAGCACAAGGCAGATACACGGACGCAGTAGATGATATTCTTTGCAAGGTGCTTTCAGCCAAGAAAAGAAAGTTCAAAATCAAATATATCTGAACACGAATAAAGACCGCCTACACTTTTGTAAGCGGTCTTTGCTAATTTAGAGTAAGTTCGACAAACTGGAATTTAGATCATGATTCATATGGATAGTAGTGTTCTGCCTTCGACTGAAATTCACATAATTTTAATATTTTCATATCCTTATCAAAATCTGCTATTGTAACACCATCAAAGCCATCTATCTTACCATCATAATTACATCTGAAGTACCATTCAACAATTAACGTTTGGTTTTGCTCGAATATTCGCTTGATTGTCCATTCCAATACTTGTCCCTTATTATTCCAATTTTCAAACCATGTTACAATTTGTGATAAGCCATGATATTCAGGTCCATAGCATTCACTATACAAAGCATTTTCAGAAAAAGTCTGTTTTACAATCTCAACATCATTATCTAACCAAGACTGAAAATATTTCTTAATGACATCTACTTTCATATTATTCTCCACAAATTCAAATTTGTCTTTCTCTTAATTTCCTATTATACACCAAAATTATGAATATTTCTACCCGCCGTCTATTGACCTCGATTACGAGGGAAATAGGCGGCTTTTTCTTTGCTTTTCCACGGCAGAAATTTGGCTGCCGCAGACAGGTAAGCCTTGACTAACAGCCAGGCAATCCAGTACAGTAAAGAGATAGAAATATATGGAGAAAAGGAGACCGACCGATGACGCTGAAAGAACTGGAGGTTGGCAAAAGCGCCGTAATCCGGCGAGTGGGCGGCGAGGGCGCGCTGCGCCAACATTTTTTGGATATGGGCATGATCCCCGGAGCAGAGGTAACGGTCATCAAGCTGGCGCCCATGGGCGACCCGATGGAAGTACAGGTGCACGGTTATGAGCTGACCCTGCGCCTGGCAGAAGCGCAGCAAATCGACATTCAGCCCATTGGGCGCCGCAGCCGCAGTCACACATTCAAAGACCGAGCCAAGGACCAGGACCACCCGGGACTGGGCGAAAACGGCAAATTCCACAGCAAAGCGGACGAGCACCCCTTACCGGACGGTACCGTGCTAACCTATGCACTGGTGGGCAACCAAAACTGCGGCAAGACCACTTTGTTTAACCAACTGACCGGTGCCAAGCAGCATGTGGGCAACTTTCCCGGCGTAACCGTGGATCGCAAAAGCGGCGCCATTCGCGGCTACCCAAACACGGAGGTTACGGACCTGCCGGGCATCTATTCCATGTCGCCCTTCAGCAGCGAGGAGATCGTCTCACGCAACTTTGTGCTGCAAGATAAGCCCACGGCCATCATCAACATTGTTGACGCCACCAACATTGAGCGCAACCTGTATCTGTCCATGCAGCTGCTGGAAATGGGAATACCCATGGTCATTGCGCTGAATATGATGGATGAGCTGGTGGGCAACCGCGGCTCTATTGATGTAAACACCATGGAGGCCATGCTGGGGGTGCCAATCATTCCCATCTCCGCCGCCAAGAATGAGGGCGTAGACGAGCTGATTCGCCACGCCGTTCATGTGGCCAAACAGCAGGAGCCGCCGCTGAAGCAGGACTTTTGCGACAAAGACGACCACGGCGGTGCCGTGCACCGGTGTATTCACGCCGTAATCCACCTGATTGAGGACCACGCCGCGCTCGCCGGGCTGCCGGTACGCTTTGCCGCTACCAAGGCCATTGAGGGCGACGCGCTGATCCTGCAGCAGTTGCAGCTGGATCGCAACGAGCAGGAGATGCTGGAGCACATTGTCCGCCAAATGGAAACGGAGCGCGGGCTGGACCGCAGCGCCGCCATCGCGGATATGCGCTTTGACTTTATCGAGCGGCTGTGTGCACAGACGGTGATCCGCCCCCAGGAGAGCAAGGAGCGGATTCGAAGCGAAAAGATCGACCGCATTCTCACCGGGCGATATACCGCCATTCCCTGCTTTATCGGCATTATGGTGCTGGTATTTTACTTAACCTTCAATGTAATCGGCAGCGGACTGCAAAAACTGCTGGAGCTGGGGATCGACCGTCTGTCCGCCCTAACGGACACGGCGCTGACCCAGCTGCATGTGAACCCGGTCATCCACAGTCTGGTGATCGACGGTATCTTTACCGGCGTGGGCAGTGTGCTCAGCTTTCTGCCCATCATCGTCACCCTGTTTTTCTTCCTGTCTTTAATGGAAGACAGCGGCTATATTGCCCGCGTGGCCTTTGTAATGGACAAGCTGCTGCGCAGGATCGGCCTGTCCGGCAAGAGCATCGTGCCCATGCTCATCGGCTTTGGCTGCACCGTGCCGGCGGTCATGGCCACCCGCACCTTAACCAGCGAGCGGGATCGAAAGATGACCATTCTGCTCACGCCCTTTATGAGCTGTACCGCCAAACTGCCCATCTACTCCTTCTTTGTCAGCGTCTTTTTCCCGGGCAAGGGCGGGCTGATCATGTCCGGGCTGTACCTGCTGGGGATTCTGGTAGGCATTGGGGCCGCCTTTCTCTATAAGGACACCCTGTTTCGCGGCGAGCCCATCCCCTTTGTCATGGAGCTGCCCAACTACCGTCTGCCCAGTGTAAAAAATGTGGCTCAACTGCTGTGGGAAAAGGCCAAGGATTTTTTGCAGCGGGCATTCTCCGTCATTCTCATTGCCACGGTGGTGGTTTGGTTCCTGCAAAGCTTTGACCTGCAGCTAAATATGGTGTCTGACTCGGCCGACAGCATTTTGGCCCGGATATCCGGCATTCTGGTTCCGCTGTTTGCGCCCCTGGGTCTGGGCGACTGGCGCATTTGCACCGCCCTGATCAGCGGCTTTATGGCCAAGGAAAGCGTTGTCTCCACCCTGGAGGTCCTGTTCGGCGGCACCATCGGCAGCATTTTGTCGCCGCTGTCTGCCGGGTCGCTGCTGGTATTCAGCCTGCTGTACACCCCCTGCGTGGCGGCGGTGGCCTCCGTGCGGCGGGAACTGGGCGGCAAGTGGGCTGCCGGACTGGCGCTGTGGCAGTGTTTGATTGCGTGGGTGGTTGCCTTTGTGTTCCACGGGATCGGAGCGCTGCTGTGAATATTTGGGACATTCTGCTGCTGGCGGCCATTGGAACAGCGCTGTTCCTGGCTGTCCGCGCCTTGATTCGGCGCAAAAGCTGCGGCTGTACCGGCTGCGAAAGCTGTAACCGCTGCGCCCATTGCCGAAAAAACGAACGCAAGCAAAAACCGAAATCATAAAAAAAGCAAAAAGGAAAGCACGCTGTCTGCCTGCTTTCCTTTTTTTTGCACAACCAAACGCCCTTATACGTATTGTGTTGTGCCACCTGTAATTTTACACATTTTCCACCGCGTTTTCCCCAAATAAAGCCGGCTGCTGTGTGGAAAACCCCAATATGCCCGCTGCAAAGCGCAGAGCAGAAAAAGCGCCCGGCAAAACCGGGCGCCTGCCAAAAAGCGGGGTATGGAGGGTACTGCTTAAATATCGTCCCGCTTCAGGGTTTCAATAATATTGTCCTTTTTAATTTTATCCACAGCGTACAGCAGTGCAATCGCAATCACGGCAAACACCGCCAACGCCGCCGCCAGATAATAATACCAGCGGAAGGTATAGCCGTAATCAAAGGAGCTGCCCAATATCTTGTACATCAGGAAATCCAGTCCAAAGCTAACCGGCAAACCCCATACCAGCGCCATAACGCCGTAGCGAATATTCTCCAAATAAATGGACTTCTTAAAGGAACGGGGCGTCATACCCACGCTCTTAATCATAGCGAACTCTCGACGCCGCTCCTCCATACCGGAAGAAATGGTATTGATAATGTTCATAACGGAAATCAGGGTAATCAGCGTAATAAAGCCATAGCCAAAGGTCATCACCACCACATTCAGCGCCTGCATGGTCTGAGCCTGTGCCGCCGCGTCATAGCCGGTATGGCTGATGCCGTTTTGTACCTCATCCAGCACATCGGACACCCGGTTATACACATCGTCATGGTCCTGGGCAGTGATATAGTACCGGGCATAGCTGACAGTATCGTCCTCTGCCAAAACAGACGGAAAATGCACCAGATAGCTGTGCATGGGCACCACCAAGGTGGGATGCATAAAGCTGCCTAAATTGCTTGCTTCCTTGTTCATCTGGGCAGCCACCTTTGCCGTGTACTTGGCATACAGCTCGTTGCCCTCACTGTTATAGCCCACCATAGAGCCGGTAAAGGTTTGACCTACCAAGCTGCCTTGCAAGGGGCTTAACACCAGGCTTTGCTTCTTCTCCGTTGCCACTTGCACCCGGTTGATTAAAATACCCGTGGGGATTTTGTCATCCTGACAAACAGACGGGTCTATGCCTGCCTCCTTTGCCAAGGCGGCAAAGGTGTCGCTGTCCACACCCAACACATACACGGAGCGGTCCATATTGGCTTTCTTTGCCTCTGCCGTCAGCTGCTTATCCAAGCCGTCCACCATCATCTCATTGTCGGCACAAATACGCATACTCTCAATTCCGGGCACATCGCTGACCTTCCGATTAACTTGCTCCACCTGAGAGGCGGTCAACGGCCCGTCGGTATTAAAAATGCTCTCGTACACATCAAAGCTCATACCGTCGTACTCATTGTCAAGGGCGTTGGTGAGCATACCGGTAAAGTTGGCGGTGCTGAGAAACAGAATGACGCTGACTGCCAGGGCAAACACCACCGTGCGGGAGCGCTTGGCGTTGCGCTTGTAGTTCTTTACCGCCAGCACATCCTCAAAGCCAAAGAGCTTTTGGCGCAGGCGAGAGGTTTTCAGCTTCTTTGCCTTTTTCACCTTCACGGTGTTGGTTTGGCGCAGCGCCTCAATGGGGGTCACCTTGGACGCCCGGTGCGCCGGGATCCAGGCGGAGATAAAGATGGTTAGGGCGCTGATGAGCACGCTGCCAACTAAAATCTTCCAGTTCACAATGGCGTGCAGCCGCACACTGTCGCCGGTGGCCACCATAACGGTTTTCATAAAGCTGTTGCTAAGGGCACGCAGGGTAACGGCAATGCCGCCGATGCCACAAAGTATACCGATGGGAATACCGATACAGCCTAAAATGAAGCCCTCAAAATACACGCTGCCCCGCTTTTGGGTACGGGTAGCACCCACGCTGGCCAGCATACCCAAGTACCGTGCCCGCTGCTGGTAAGACACCGCAAAGCTGTCATAGATCATAAACACGGAGGCAAATACGATAATCAGCAAGATAACGGCCATAAAGCCGTACAGCGCCCGGGTGATCCCACTGTTCATCTGCACCCCGCTGTACATCAGGTAGTCCGTGTGGGTAGAGAACCGGGTGCCGTCATTCGCCTTTACCGCCTCAGCACCGTACAGGGCTTTGGCGGCAGCCTTTATGTCCGTTGGCGTGTTGCTGCCCAAAGGGGCAAACTGCACCTGGGCAATGTAAGTGCCCGTGGCGTCCGTTACCGTATCATCCAGCCCGCAAAAGGCGCTATAAAAGCCGGTGAGCTGGTTGTCATTCTCCAAAATCCCGCAGATGGTATAGGTGCGCTGTGCCGTCTCCGGCTCAACCTGCGGATCGGCGGAATAGGTGGTAAAGGGCAAAGTGACCGTGTCGCCCACTTTCCACTTTAAGTCATTGCGGGTGATAAAGCTCTTGGTCACCAGCAGCTCCCGGGCGGTTACCGGCAGGCGGCCGGTGGTGGGCTTCATACTGTATATCGTAAAAAGATTTTGGTTGCAAGCCAGCACATCGGTGCGGCTTTTGCTGCTGTCCGAATTTGCCTTACTGTTGATCTCGCCCAGATCCATAGACAAACCGATGGCCTTTACATTCTTTTGCTTTGCCAGGGTCTGCACATCCTTGCTTTTCAGCTCGTTATACTGGGCATGCCAGGCGCCGTCATAAGAGGCGGTGATCTCACCCATGGTGTTCATCAGTGACTCCACGCTGGTAAACACCGCCGTCACCATCGCCACACTGATGATAATGCCAAACAGGGTGATGACGGTGCGCTTTTTGTTCGCCCATAAGTGGCGCCAAGTTAACTTATTGATGATCTTCACTGGCGGATCACCTCATCCTTCACAATTTTGCCGTCCTCAACGGCAATCACCCGGTCTGCGTCCAACGCAATGCGCTCGTCATGGGTAATGATAATAACCGTTTGATTCAGCGACTTGTTAAAGCTGCGCAGCAGCTCCACAATTTCTTTTGAGTTTTTGCTGTCCAGATTACCGGTAGGCTCATCCGCCAGCAAAATGGCAGGATTGTTCATCAGCGCACGGCCGATAGACACACGCTGCTGCTGACCGCCGGAAAGCTCTGAGGGCAGGTGCCCCAGTCTGTGCTGCAAGCCCAGCACCTGCACCAAGGAATCAAAGTGCGCCCGGTCCACCTTTTTGTCATCCAGCAGCAAGGGCAGCGTCATATTTTCCTCTACGGTCAAAATAGGAATCAAATTGTAAAACTGATAAATCAGACCGATTTGGCGGCGGCGGAAGATGGCCAGCGCCGTCTCGTCCAAAGTGGTAATATCCGTTCCGTCCACATACACATGCCCGTCCGTAGGCGTATCCACACCGCCCAGAATATGCAGCAGGGTGCTTTTGCCGGAGCCGGACGGTCCGATAATGGCCACAAACTGTCCTTTCGGCACGGTAAAGGACACATCGTCCAGCGCCCGCACCTCCGTATCGCCCTTACCGTAAATTTTAGATAAGTGCTCAATTCTCAAAATGTCCATAATGGCTCTCCTTTTCGCTTTGTTGCCCTCATTATACCCGGCCAAAGTGTCAGTTCGGTGACAGTTTTGGTGACAATTTTGTCATCTTTCCCCCTGCGGGAGATAAGATGCGGCTTTGCTCCGTTTCTTTTATACCATATCTTGTATGCCTCTGGCAAGCACCCACTATTTTGCAAAATCTCTTTACAACGGCGGGGGTTTGTGCTATAATTGGCTCGCTGTGTACGGATCACACGGTACCGGGTGCAAGCTCCTACGGAGAGTCACCGATCCCGTAACTGTGTCCTCCGCCAATCGGCAAATACTGTAATGAGGTGAAAGATTATGACACAAGCTGAGAAGCAAGAAATCATCAAGGCTTACGCAACCCACGAGGGTGACACCGGTTCTCCCGAGGTACAGGTAGCTGTGCTGACCACTCGTATTAACGAGCTGACCGAGCACCTGAAGACCCACAAGAAGGATCATCACTCCCGCCGCGGTCTGCTGAAAATGGTTGGTCACAGACGCAACCTGCTGGTTTATCTTTACAACAAGGATGTAGAGAGATACCGTAGCCTGGTGAAGAAGCTGGGTATCCGCGATACCATCGACAAGTAAGAACGCGCAAGCAGACGACGGAGCACTTCTGTCGTCTGCCTTTTTTGTCCAAGGCAAAATCGTATCTTCCAAGGAGGTTCTACTAATAGTAGTAAATTGAGGTCACCGAGTGCGGCGGCTTGAATTTATTACTATTGTGCCTCCTTGATGATAAATATTATTTATGAAAGAGGTAACCAAATGTTTTTCAAGAACTACAAAGTTTGGGAAACGGAACTGGCCGGCAGAAAGCTGACCCTGGAGACCGGCAAAATGTGCGGTCTGGCCGGTGCGTCCATTATGGCCCGCTACGGCGACACCAATGTGCTGTGTAACGTGACCATGAGCGCCAAACCCCGCGAGGGCGTGGATTTCTTCCCCCTGAGCGTGGATTATGAAGAGAAGATGTATTCCGTGGGTCGGATCCCCGGTTCTTTCCAGCGCCGTGAGGCTCGTCCTTCTGAGAAGGCCATCCTCACCTCCCGCTGCATTGACCGCCCCATTCGTCCCCTGTTCCCCAAGGATATGCGCAACGATGTAAGCGTTGTAGCTACCGTAATGAGCGTGGATCCGGATTGCTCTCCGGAGATCACCGCCATGATCGGCGTGTCCGCTGCCATCGCCATCTCCGACATTCCGTGGGACGGCCCCATCAGCGGTGTGAATGTGGGTCTGGTAGACGGCCAGATCGTCATCAACCCCACTCTGGAGCAGCGCGCCCATAACGATCTGAACCTGACCGTGGCTTCCACCGGCGACCTGGTGGCTATGATCGAGGCCGGCGGTAACGAGATCGACGACGACACCATGTTCAACGCCATTATGGCCGGTCATGAGGAGAATAAGAAGATCGTTGCCTTCATCAACGGCATTGTTGAGGAAGTGGGCAAGCCCAAGAAGAGCTTCCAGTCCTCCGACCCGGATCCGGCGATCCTGCAAGAGATCGAGGACTTCTGCATTGAAGATGTGAAGAAGGCTCTGGATACCGACGACAAAAATGTGCGCGACGAGCGCCTGCGCCCCATCTATGACGCCGTGCACGAGAAGTTCGATGCGCGCTTCGAGGGCGAAGAGGGCAAGATCGAGGAGATCCTGTACCTGGTACAGAAACATGTGGTGCGTGCTTGGCTGAAAGACGAGCACAAGCGTGTGGACGGCCGCGGCATTGACGACATTCGTCCCCTGAACGCAGAGATTGACCTGCTGGCCAGAGCCCACGGCTCCGGTATGTTCACCAGAGGCCAAACCCAGGTGCTGTCTGTGACCACCCTTGGCCCCATGAACGACGCCCAGCAGCTGGACGGTCTGGACGAGCAGACCGAAAAGCGCTATATGCACCACTACAACTTCCCCAGCTACTCTGTGGGTGAAACCAAGCCCTCCAGAGGCCCGGGCCGCCGCGAGATCGGCCACGGCGCACTGGCAGAGAAGGCTCTGCTGCCGGTTCTGCCCTCTGTGGACGAATTCCCCTACGCCATCCGCGTAGTGTCTGAGGTGCTCAGCTCCAACGGCTCCACCTCTCAGGGCTCCATCTGCGGCTCCACCCTGTCTCTGATGGCTGCCGGCGTACCCATTAAGGCACCGGTTGCCGGTATCAGCTGCGGTCTGATCACCGGTGACGACGGCGTGTACGGCGACTTTATGACCATGATCGACATTCAGGGTCTGGAAGATTTCTACGGCGACATGGACTTTAAGGTTGCCGGTACAAAGAAGGGCATCACTGCCATTCAGATGGACCTGAAGATTCACGGTCTCACGCCGGAGATCATCAAGGAAGCGTTTGCAAAGACGCACAAAGCAAGAAACTACATTCTGGACGAAGTTATGCTGCCGGTTATTGCAGAGCCGCGTCCCGAGCTTTCCAAATATGCACCGAAGATGCTGTCCACCATCGTGCCGGTCGATAAGATCCGCGAGGTCATCGGCTCCGGCGGCAAGGTCATCCAGAAGATCACCGCCGACACCGGCTGCAAGATCGACATAGACGACGACGGCAGCGTTTTCATCGCCTCCGAGGATATCGAGGCATGCCGTGCGGCACGCCAGACCATCGAAAACATCGTTTTCGAGCCTGAGGTCGGCGCACTGTACTACGGCAAGGTCGTGCGCATCATGAGCTTCGGCGCGTTCGTCGAGTTCGCGCCCGGCAAGGACGGCATGATCCACATTTCCAAGCTCGCCAACGAGCGCGTGGAAAAGGTGGAGGACGTTGTGAACATCGGCGACACGCTCGAATGCCGCGTGGCGGAGATCGACGCGCAGGGCCGCATCAATCTGGTTCGCAACGACATCAAGTACGACAACGAGGCCATGCCCGTCCGTCGTCCCCCGCGTCCGGACAATCGCCGCGGCGGAGATCGCGGTGGACGCAGATAACCGGTTCCTGAACGAAACGTACGAAAGCCGCGCGCGGGCGCTTATGTCCGCGCACGGCAGTCTTTATTATTGGAGGCAAATATGGCATTTGATCTGAAGACGCTGCCGAACGGTCTGCGCATCATCGGCGAGCACATGCCCGGCTACCGCTCCGTGGCGGTGGGTCTGTGGGTGGAAAGCGGTTCGCAGTAT
>OIYV01001322.1_pt1 | contig 11972 bp, 9 predicted proteins | sample 1588251 | NCBI WGS metagenome assembly OIYV01 (sample SAMN03283282) | human gut metagenome | biome: human-associated habitat; material: feces | host: Homo sapiens | place: Peru | collected 2012
TCCGACACTTACGGAGACTTTCGCTTGGGTCAGCTGACCCAAGTGAATATAGTCGTAGTTAGTGGCTAGTTCAAAGTTGCCCTGCCCACGTTGTCTCACCCTGGATCCCTCCGGGGCTCGCCACGTCCGCTTTAGCAACAACACTATAACAAACTAATTATTTTACGCCTCAGCCAGCCCAAACGCATCATGCACCGCATTCATCGCCCGAACTGCATCCTCACTGTTCACCAGCACCGTGATCCGAATCTCAGAAGTCGCGATCATATTGATATTCACGTTCTCATTATACAGACACTCAAACATCTTCGCAGCCACACCCGGATTAGACATCATGCCGGCACCTACGATCGACAGTTTCGCAACCTCACAGTTATAATCCACTCTCTCAAACCCAAGCACTTCCTGATACTCTTCCAGCAGATCAATGGCCTCTTTCAGATTATCATGGGCAACCGTAAAAGAAATATCCTTTGTTCCCTCACGTCCGACAGACTGGATGATAATATCCACATTAATATTCTTCTTTGCCAGTGTATTAAATAACTTAAATGCACTACCCGGTGCATCCTTGATTCCGATCACGGAGATACGGTCTGCATCTCTGTCCAGGGCAACGCCGCTGATCAACATTCTTTCCATTTTCTTTACAACCTCCTTGACAACAGTACCTTCAGATTCATTCAGACTGGAACGTACCACCAGCGGTACGCCGTATTTTTTCGCCATCTCCACCGATCGGTTATGTAACACACCTGCTCCGAGAGTCGCCAGATCCAGCATCTCATCATAAGTGATCGCATTTAACTTTCTCGCTGTCGGCACCAGTCTCGGGTCAGCGGTGTAGACACCATCTACGTCCGTGTAGATCTCGCAGGCATCCGCATGAAGCGCTGCTGCCAGAGCTACTGCCGTCGTATCGGAACCACCCCTTCCAAGGGTTGTATAATCATTGTACTTGTTGATTCCCTGGAAACCTGTGACGATCACGATCTTACGGTCATCAAGTTCCCGGCGGATCCGCTCGGTATCGATCTTTTTGAGTCTTGCATTGCTGTAATTGCTTGTTGTGTGCATGGCTACCTGGAATGCATTCAGGGAAATGGCACGTACACCCAGTGCATCCATCGCCATAGCCATCAGAGACACCGACATCTGTTCCCCGATAGTAAACAGCATGTCCATCTCTCTCTTGGATGGATTTGGATTGATTTCTTTTGCTTTGGCAATCAGCTCATCCGTGTATTTCCCCATGGCAGATAAAACCACTACCACATCGTTTCCGTTCTGATAATCACGGATGCATCGCTTTGCCACATTGAAAATGCGTTCTTTATCCGCCACCGACGTGCCGCCGAACTTTTTCACGATTAACATGTTTCTCCTCCTGTGTTTCTACGCAAACAGAAGCGGATCAGCCTGCTGTGGCGTAATCCGCTTCCTGCCTCTGCTGTATTTCCATTCGTGATACCCCCGTTTACAGGCGCTCTCACATGGATATGCACTAAATGATAAACCCTTTTTTTCCATGCGTCAACCGCTTCCATAGCGATTATTTTCAAAGTTTTTATCCATTCTTTCCTGCACGGTCACATGTTTTTTCCACACGAATTTTCCCTGAAATCTTTGACTCGTTGTCCGCGTAAAAAATGACATGCCCGCGGTCCTTTTTCAGAACTGCACAGACATGTCATTTTCTCACTTTTCTTTCTTAGAAACGAACCCGGATCATGCCGATAATGTTATCGAACTGTGCCGCTTTCGCTCTGTATTCTTCCTCTTTCATCTTAGAGGTAATAAATCCAAACTCTTTACCAACCTCTGCGACAACTTTCGCATCGATAGTTCCGAACACTTCTTCCACTTTTGCAAGGCTTTCTGTGTAGCTGCCTTTCATACGTACAAAAAATCTGCTCTCTACCTGGCTGACATCGATCATTTCCAGTTTCTCGCTGCTCCATCCTGTCATGATAAAACGGTTCAGGTGTTTGACTGCATCTATCACATCAGCTACCACCGCACTGGCTGTCGGCAGTTTTCCTGCACCGCTTCCGTAGAACATCGCATCCCCCAGCATATTACCGTGGATCACGATCGCATTAAATACATCGTTGACGCTGAACAGTGGACTGTCACCGTTGATCATAACCGGGCATACCATCGCATAATATTTGTTGTCGATCCGCTTGCTGGTAGCCAGCAACTTGATAGTTGCACCAAATGCCTTCGCATAACGGATATCCGCGGAAGTAATCTTCGTGATTCCCTCGGTATAGATCTCCTCAAAATCCACATGATGACCGAATGCCAGGGAAGAAAGAATCGCGATCTTTCTGCAGGCATCCCAGCCCTCGATATCGGCTGCCGGGTTGCGCTCCGCATAGCCGAGTTCCTGTGCATTCTTCAATACATCTTCAAACTCGGAACCATCACTTGTCATCTTACTTAAAATATAGTTTGTTGTTCCGTTTAAGATACCGCTGATCTCATCGACCTCGTCTGCTGTCAGAGAACTGTTCAGTGGACGGATGATCGGAATACCGCCACCGCAGCTTGCTTCAAATAAGAAGTTGCAGTTTTTCTCTTTTGCGATCCGGATCAGTTCCACACCGTGTTTTGCAACCAGTTCTTTATTGGAGGTACATACGGATTTGCCGCTCTCCAGCGCTCTCTTAACGAATGTATACGCCGGATTGGTTCCGCCCATTACTTCCACTACGATCTTCACTTCCGGATCGTTAACGATCACTTCGTAGTCATGAACAATCTTTTCCTGTACCGGATCTCCCGGGAAATCTCTCAGGTCAAGTACATACTTGATGTTGATCTCTTCTCCTGCTTTTTTATTGATGCTTTCCTGGTTCCGGTTGATCACTTCCACCACACCGGATCCCACTGTGCCGTAGCCTAATACTGCAATCTGTATCATCTGTCTTTTACTCCCTGCCTAATATTTTCAAATAATGTACACCTGTCTGCTGTTCCATCTGGCCGATCATATCTTCCGCATCTCCGGCTTCCGGCAAAATCTCCACACTCAGCGTCAGCGTTGCGATTCCGTTAATTGGAATACTCTGATGAATGGTCAGGATATTTCCTCGAAATTCAGCAACGGTGCGCAGAATATCCGAAAGAATCCCCGGTTTATCATCCATCTGTAAAATAAAGGTAACTGTTCTTCCTTTTGCCTGATCATGAAAAGGAAAAATATCGTCTTTATATTTGTAAAAAGAACTGCGGCTGATGCCTACCTGCTCGGTTGCCTCCTGTACCGTGGTTGCCCTCTCAGAATCCAGAATTCTCTTGGCTTCAACCACTTTTAAGAGTACCTCCGGCACTGCCTTCTCTCTTACCACATAATATTTTATCTTTTTTTCCATGTCTTCTCTTTCTTTCCTGTGGCTCTGTATGTTCGTATCAGAAACACATTTGTAGTCACCCAAAAGATATTACCATATATTGTCATCCGGTGCAAGAATTTTTTCATAAATGAAACAAAACATCTTTAGCAAGTCTGAATCGCATAAAATATTACAGGCTCCGACCGCCGCCACCGTGTGAGGTGCCGCTGCCGGAAGTATGTACGGAACTCTGTCCGCCGCCACCTCCGGACGGTGGATCTCTCGGGATTCTCCGCTGTGTAATGCTTCGATGGCGGAACTGATCATCCCTTCTCGTAAAATGCACCTTTGCCTGGCTCTCATACGGATACCGATACGTTTTTCTTTTTAACCGGTAAGATCCCAGAACAGCTGCTGCAAATCCGCTACCGCACAAAAGTGCGATCACAGCCGCTCCGATTGCTTCATAGACCGTAATACTGCGATATCTTGATATCTTTCCCGTTTCCGTATCATAATTATACTGATCCGAAGGAATGCCGTCTTCCAGATAGCTCTCTGTCTCATTCAGCATCTCCAGAATACCATCTGCATAATTCTTCGCTTTCAGATTATCGTATCCGGCATCGATCACCCCATCAATCCTCTCATCCGTCAGATACCGGATCATCTTTCCCGCCGTGGAGATCCACACCGAACCGTTGTCCAGATCGATCAGATACAGGGCACCGTCCTCCGCATATCCGTTGTAGTCATAGTAATCATCCGCATACTCCTCGGAGGTCTTGCCTTCCGCATCTTCCGTCGTCACTACCACAAAATCCATGTTCCAGTCTGCCGTAAGTTCCACGATCCGATCGGTAAGTTCCTGTTCTTCCTCCTGTGAAAAAAGTCCTGCCTGATCGTCTACCGTGGTTTTATCCGCCCACGCAGACACCGGAACCAGCAACAGCAGAAGCATCAACAGAAGGTATCCCGTCTTTTTTCTCATTCTCATAATAAAAATCCTCCTGCCAGTCCCAACAGAAATACCACACCGGTGATCAATGCCGATACCAGACTCAGTTTCTTATAATCCACCGGAAGTTCTCCACACACCTTGCCGTTTTGTCCGTTGATAGTATAATAATAGATTTTTCCGTTTTTGCCCTTGTAGGTCATCACCCACACAGGAACCAGGGCATAACGCCACCGCTCCTGCCGATTGCCCACCTGCTGATGAACCGGTCGTACCGTCGTGTAACCGCGCATATCATTTTCCAGCACTCTTTTTGCATATTGTTCCGTATCCCGTGCGATCTCCGCTCCAAACGCTTCTTTTTCAAGATCCCGGCGCTCCGCCTGAAAACCGGAGAGATAACCCATGGAAAATTGTTTTGCCGCCTTCTGGTCATACGGCTGCACGCCTTCTACCAGCTTCCGGTTGGCTTTTTGCAGGGCGATCTTCGGCATATCGTCAAATTCCACATTTCCTTCCCGGTACACCCGGTAGAACTGTGTTTCCGTATATTCCGTATCACCCGTCCTCCAGGTGCGGATTTTGGTAGCTTCTGCCTCCATTGCGGCATCTCCCCGCCAGTCCACCATCCAGTATGGAAAATACACACCACGCATCTTTTCAATCTGTTTCCCACTGAAGAATCCACGGGGAACAAATTTCTTCTTTTTCATATTCTGTAAAAAGATTTCCTCCGCTTTTTTCCGGTCTATCGCAAAGGGAATGATCTCCTGGGGCAGATACTCTCCGGAAACTCTTTCCGATAATACCACCGGGCTCTGACAATAATAACATTCTGTGGCCGCTGTTGTCGGATCCGTCACGATCTCGGCTCCACAGTTCGGGCATACATACACTGCCGCTTCTTCCTGTTCCTGCCCTTTTGCAGAATCAGCCGCCTCAGATTCCTGAGACGGCTGTTTTCCTTTCTGCATCGTATCGATCTGTTCCTGAGAAAACTCAGAATTACAATAAGGACAGGAGTAGTTTTGAGTATTTGGATCAAATACCAGTTCGCCCCCGCAATTGGGGCATTTGAAACTGACTACCTCCATGATTTTCTCCTCATCTTCCTGTACGGATATACTTTCTTTATCTTTTCTGCATCTGTTCCTGCAAAAGTCTTATGGTCTTGATTTTCCACATTCACTGCAGAACTTTCCGGTATTCTTCTGTCCGCAGCTACAGATCCATGCTCCGGTCTGGCGGGGACGTCCGCACTCGCTGCAGAACTTTCCGGTATTCTGCTGTCCACAGCTGCAGATCCAGATATCCGGCTCATTCTGTGCATGATGTGCTGTCGCTGCCTCCTGCTGCATCTGCTGGTTCCGGATCATCTGCTGCTGATTGGCCGCTGACATGGAAGCTGCCATATTGCCACCCATCTGTGCGCCCATCTGCATTCCCATGAAGCCCATGGTACTGCCGTTTGCATTGCTTCCTGCGGCTTCCATTCCTCTTGCAAAAGCTCCCTGCATATAGCCTTCCCGAATGGACGGATCCTGGAGCATAGCTCCCTGATTTCTCATATTCAGAAGTTCCTGAGATTTTTCATCGTAGGACAGGCTCGCAATAGCTACTGCCTGAATCTCCATACCTCTGGTCTGTCTCCAGTCTTCATCCAGTGTTTCTGCCATATATTTTGACAGTTCCCGGCTCTTTGACTGCACATAGGAGATCCGCATACCGTCTGCTGACATCTGATTGATGGAGGACTGCAGTGCATCCAGGAATTCATACAGATACTGTTCGTTGATATCCGTGATCTCTACCTGATCTTTATTTTTCGGAATGGCTTCCACGTAGAACTTGATCGGGTCCGTAATTCGGATCGAATAAGTTCCATGGGCTCTCAAAAATAATTCTGCATTATAAAAATTGTCAAAATAGCTGATGGGGTTTCTGGTTCCGAAACGAATTCCCTTAATCTCCTGCAGGTTCAGATACAGCACTTTCTGTGAAGTGGGTGCTGTACCGCCAAACCGAAACCGGTCAAAAGAATTCTTTACCACATCATCCAGACTTCCACTGAACATGGATGGCATAGAAGAATTATCCACGGTAAAATATCCCGGTTCCGCACTGTAATCCACGATCCGTCCGCCGTCTAACAGCATCATGAACTGTCCCTCATATACATGAATCACCGATCCGTTAGAGATACTATCTTTCCCACCCTTTCGGTTCGCTCCTTTTCCGGTGCGGATGCCTGCGGTCAATACTGTCTGATCTCCCATATTTTCCGGCTCGATGACTTCCAGCCACTGATCAGCGAGTGTTCCGCCAATCGTCTGTCTGATAGCTCTGATAATACCCATATGCCCTTCTCCTTTTTTGTGTACTCCCGTCTTTCCGTTTTCTCAACAGTCATGGAAAGTAGAATCATTATTCCATTTCTTCGGTTGCGTTCTCCGGCTGTTTTCCGCCAAGGGCGATCCACTTGAGATAGCCGTTGATAAACGGATCCAGATTACCATCCAGGATACTGTCCACATTACCGCTCTCCACGCCGGTTCTGTGGTCTTTCACCATGGTATACGGCTGCAGTACATAAGAACGAATCTGATTTCCCCAGCCAATCTCTGTCACTTCCCCACGGATGCCGGAGAGTTTTTCCATATTTTCCTGCTGTTTTAACAGATATAGTTTGGCTTTCAGCATCTGCATAGCCTTGTCTTTATTCTGAAACTGAGAACGTTCATTCTGACACTGTACCACGATTCCGGTTGGAATATGTGTAATACGGATGGCAGAAGAGGTCTTGTTGATATGCTGACCACCGGCACCGCTGGATCGATACGTATCGATACGCAGATCATCTTCCTTGATCTCCACATCCAGATCTTCATCAATATCCGGCATAACATCGCAGGATACGAAAGATGTCTGTCTCTTTCCTGCCGCATTAAACGGTGAGATGCGTACCAGACGATGTACCCCTTTTTCTGATTTCAGATAACCGTAGGCATTTTCTCCGTGTACCTCAAATGTTACAGATTTGATGCCTGCCTCATCGCCATCCAGATAATCCAGAACTTCCAGGGTAAATCCTTTCTTTTCCGCCCATCTGGTGTACATACGGTAGAGCATCCCTGCCCAGTCGCAGGACTCGGTTCCACCGGCTCCGGCATTCAGTTTGATGATAGCATCTTTTTTATCGTATTCTCCGGATAACAGGGTTTTCATACGGATACTTTCAAAATCAGCCTCAAACTGATCCAGGATCTCCTGAATCTCCGGGATGACCGAAGCATCGTCTTCTTCATATCCCATCTCGATGAGAGTCTCCATATCGTCTCTCTGGCTTTCCAGATTTTCATAAATCTCCTTATCATCTTTCAGGCTTTTGAGTTCCTTCATCATTTCCTGGGAGCGTTCCGGATTATCCCAGAAATCCGGCTCTTCCATCTTTCTTTCCAGCTCTTCAATCCGCTTTTCCTTATTGGCCAGGTCAAGGGAATCCCTCACTTCCACTAAAGGTTTCGCATAGGAATTCAATATTGCTTTAAACTGATCTAATTCTACCAAAGGGGTCACCCTCTTTCTTCATACAATTTTTATATTCAGCAGTCGTTTCTGCCCGTTTCCTTCTATACCGGTTTCCGGCCACAGCACTGTTTGTATTTCTTACCGCTTCCGCATGGACACGGATCATTCGGATAGATTTTTCTTGCAGATGCCGGCTGCATCGGCATTGCTGTCGGTACAAAGCTGTTCGGCATTGAAGTATGCGGTTTTCCTGTGGCAAACGGCCATACAGCTCCGGAAATCTCATTCGGTGTGTAACCACGGAATTCCAGCATTCTTGTGTTGTTGTTGGCATCCATGATCAGCTTTGTAAATTTCTCAAGCTGCTCATCATTAAACTGGATTCCCTTCTGGTTCAGGTTCTCCATGATCGCGGACATTCTGCCGTCCATGGAGCACTCTTTATAGATAAAGAAAAGTACCTGATCTTTTACCGCATCGGAAACCATCATCTCATCCATCAGGAATCTGCCCAGTTTCTGGTAGGAAGCAGATCTTGTCGGATAACCATTTCTGGAATAATCCAGAATTTCATCTACAGACGGAATATAGAATTTCCGGCCACCCTGACGTCTCTCGATATCTTTATAAATGTTATTGATCAGTGCGGATTTCAGGATCATCTGATCATCTACAAGCTCGCAGATGCAGGCTTTCTCCGGGATAACATGATAAAGTTCGATGAACTTGTCATATCCGATGTCAAAACCTTTTTTCTGCTTAAACATCTCATATACAGTCTGAGCCGGTGCAGACACATACAGATAGCTTACCATGACAAGACAGTCTTTCATCCAGTTTACCTGACTTCGAAGTGTCTGGAATTCCGGTGTGTTGATCTCATTGTAAACAGCTGCCACTTCTGCCGGTACTTCTGCATAGTCATCACTGTAGGAAACAAGATAGCCCATATCGTTCAGCCATTCCAAAGTATCCCACTCACCTTCTGTAACATGGAAGCATTTTCTCTGAACAGCGGCTTCAAAAGCCTGCACTTCCTGGTCGTCTGCAACAAGGAAATTCGCTTTCATAACTTCCGGTTTCAAAACCTCTGCAGAAACTTTTGCAGCGATCTCTTCCTTCTCCATTCCTTTGCAGTGAAGTCCAAGCTCACCTGCAATACTGAGAAGGTCCTCTTTCCGGTAGGACATAAGGAAATCTTTTACCGTAGGATTTCTCCTGCTGCCTGCCGGTACTTCCGCAGCTTCTGCAACACGTGTTGCTGCCTCCACTGCTGCTGCAATATCTTCTGTTGCTTTCGCTGTTTCCGCTTCTGTCTCAACTGCTTCGACGCTTTCTTTCTCCGGTGCTTCCATCCAGTATGGATCATCCTCACCTTTTACTTCTTTTATAATGGAAGGAGCTTCTGCTGTTCCTTCTTCTTTTTTTTCAATGTCAACTCTGTATTCCGGAGCTTCCCTGTCAGCACCGTACTGACGGAAAGTGAACCATTTCTCGGAATCCATAAGTTCTGCAGTCTCTGTCTCACCTGCATTTAACAATGTGAAATTATTCTTCGCTTCTCCATCGCCGTTCTCACGGATCTGTACTTTTTTCTGGAAAAATTCAATCTCATATGGGCTGCCGGCCGGATACTGGACAAGATTCTCAAGCATGGCTGCCATCTTTGCAAATGTAATGTCAGCCGCAACAGTACAGCGTCTCCATACCGGCGGTTTCGTTCCTTTTCTTGTAATTTTTAACTGATAAAACATTGTGTGTTCCTCTCCTGTAAATATATGCCGGATGAGAACCCATACACGGCTCCCGACCCGGCGTAAGCAACTTCCACTATGTTATACAAAAACGGGGAAAATGTCAATATTTACAGTATAAAGCGATATTCGCCATCCGAACAGACAGCTCTCCATAACGCAACAAAAAAAGACGTAAAGATGCCCTGCATCCATACGCCTTTGTATTCGGTGTTTATAGTAACATGAAGCATTGATGATGTAAAGTTATTCCCAGGTAAGCCCCTCACTTACTTTTTCGTCCACACTATTGCCAAGTCCGTACACCACATTGCTGAGCACATACTCACCATCGTTGACAAAGATCTCCACCAGATTCGGTTCCACAAAAATTTCCAGGGAAGCTTTCTCTCCCACAAGTGGTGTAGCACTGTCTGTTCTGAACTTTTTGTCCTCCACAAACACTCGGCTTCTGTCTGTACAGATACATCCCTTCTCCATTTTTATGCAAAAACCGCCAAGATCAATGTGCTCTCCCTCTACGATCTCTGTCTTTACACAGAACGGCTTTCCGCTTTTCAGTGCTTCTGCCACCTTTACTTTTTCACATAATCCCTTACGCACATTTGGATGAACCCGGAAACAGATTTCGCCATTCTGAACTTCCACAACACGCGGAAGGCACATCATTCCGTTCCAGAGTTTTCCATCCGGTTCCGCAACACTCTGCGGCATACGCATCCATGCGATCAGAACTCTTCTTCCCTCTTCATCCAGGTTTGTCTGCGGCGCATAAATATCTCCACCCCAGTCGATCCGCTGGTACTGGTCTGCAAGTTCCAGTCTGCCATCCTTCGGATCAAACTCTGCAAATGCACAGACAGAATGGTTGGCATATTCCAGCCCGTCATTCTGGATTCCCATAGGAGAACCGATAAATACTCTCTGACCATTTACTGTAAACAGATCCGGACACTCCATCGTATGGCCATAATTTTCATTTCTGCACTGGGAAAGGTATTCCCAGTTTTCTCCGTCCTCGCTGGAAAAAACAAGAACTCTGCCTGTTTTTCCCTGATAGGTGCTTCCCAGAACCATATAATATTTTCCGTCTTCCTCCCACACCTTGGGATCTCTGGTATCCACAGCATCTGCGATCTCCGGATCGCGGATAACCGGAATGATCTGTTTCTTGCCGTTCCAGTTATCAAAATGCTCCCCATCCTCTGAGATCAGCATGGCCTGGCTTGTCTCAAACTTTCCGTCTTTTGCCTTGTGGATATTTTCTTCCCGGTCTTCCAGATAACGGACAGCGGAATAATACAGATAGAGATTCCCATTCTTCTCTATTGCACTTCCGGAAAAAATGCCGTTTCTGTCATATGCTTTTGTGGGAAAAAGCGCAATTTCCTGATGTTCCCAGTTTACCAAATCCTCGCTGACCGCATGGCCCCAGTGCATGGTCCCCCACACCGGTGCATATGGGAAATGCTGATAAAAAAGATGATATTTTCCCTTGTAATATATAAAACCATTCGGGTCATTGATCCAGTTTTTCGGGGATTTTAAATGTAAAAAATCTCTCTTCATACTTATAACTATTCCTTTTTTTATTTTACGGCTCCTGCAACAACACCATTGATGATCTGTTTCTGAAGTGCGATATAAAGGATCAGAAGCGGGATCACGCAAAGCAGAAGTCCTGCCATAATTGTACCATAATCCGCAGAGTATGTACCATAAAAACTGTAAGTGGATAATGGCAGTGTAAGAAGTTTTTTGTCTGTCAGCACCAGTGACGGAAGAAGGAAATCATTCCAGAAAGCCAGCGCGTTCAGGATTACCGTTGTTGACATGATCGGTTTCAGCAGTGGAAATACCACTTTGAAAAATGTCTGGGTATGGGTACAGCCGTCCAGATATGCAGCCTCCTCCAGAGCCATGGGAACACTTCCTCTGATAAATCCGTGGAACATGAACACGGACATCGCCATGGAAAAACCAGTGTGCATAAAGATCAGTGTGATCCTGTGGTTCAGCACATTTAAAGTACCTCCGTAAATGCTTACCAGCGGGATCATGATCGCCTGGAACGGAATGATCATGGATGCAACCATCAGCGCAAACATGATCCTGGAAACCCATCCATCATAGCGCACGATAAAATAGGCAAGCATCGCTGCCAGGATCGTTACCAGCACAGTTGCGGAGACGGTTATGATCAGAGAGTTTTTGATGGCATTGAGAAAATCCATCTGCGTAAACGCTGCCACAAAGTTGTCAAAAGAAAGTCCCTTTACTGTAAACAGCCAGGAAAACGGGCTTTTGATGATGTCTCTTTTCTGCTTCAGTGAATTGATCACAACCATTACAAACGGAAACATATATGCAACAAATACGACCACCATAACT
>OIYV01001325.1_pt1 | contig 11969 bp, 9 predicted proteins | sample 1588251 | NCBI WGS metagenome assembly OIYV01 (sample SAMN03283282) | human gut metagenome | biome: human-associated habitat; material: feces | host: Homo sapiens | place: Peru | collected 2012
CATTTTTATACTTATACAATCGCATATTTTGACATTTTTATCTTTTTGTCTAATCATGTTAACTTTCAAACAAAAACATTTATTGTTTATTATGAAATACAATTACCTATCAAAACTTAAAAAAAAGTACCGAAATAACAAAAAAACTCCATCATAAGTTGAATAAGTACATTTCCAACGTAAAAAAAAAGTTCTATAATATGCCTAACAGAATAAAATAAGCGAAATTTGGCGTTTCGTAATAAATTATTATACAAAAGGAGATACAAAATGAAGGTATTAGTAATTAACTGCGGTAGCTCTTCCCTGAAATATCAGGTTATTGATTCTGAGACAGAACACGTTCTCGCAAAAGGTTTATGTGAAAGAATCGGTATTGATGGTGTTTTAACTTACCAGCCAGCTGGTCAGGATAAAATCAAATACGAAGCTGCAATGCCTGCACATCGCCAGGCTGTTGAACTTGTATTAAAACAGTTAACTGACCCTGAAAATGGTATATTAAAATCCATCGACGAAATTGATGCTGTTGGACATCGTATGGTACATGGTGGAGAGAAATTTGCTTGTTCCACATTACTTACAGACGAAGTATTAAAGACAGTAGAATCTTGTAACGACTTAGCTCCACTTCACAACCCTCCTACATTAGTTGGTGTTGCTGCTTGTAAAGAGCTTCTTCCTACAACTCCAATGGTTGGTGTATTCGATACAGCTTTCCATCAGACTATGCCACCAGAAGCTTACATTTATGGTCTTCCATACGAATATTATGAAAAATATGCTGTTCGCCGCTATGGTTTCCACGGCACGTCTCATAAGTTCGTTTCTCACAGAGTAGCTGAAAAGATGGGCAAAAATATTAAGGACCTTAAGATTATTACATGTCACCTTGGCAATGGCTCATCTGTTGCTGCTGTTGACCACGGTAAGGTTGTTGATACATCAATGGGATTTACACCACTTGCAGGGGTAATGATGGGAACAAGATCAGGAGACATAGACTATACACTAATCCCATATGTAATGGAAGAAGCAAACCTAACATATGCAGAAGTAGATAATATCCTAAATAAAAAAAGTGGCCTTGCAGGAGTAAGTATGGTAGGAAGCGACCTACGTGACGTTGAAGCAGCCATCGCTGAAGGAGACGAACATGCAAAACTAGCATTCAATATCTACGTAAGAAAAATAGTAGAATACATCGCAAAATACTATTTCCTACTAGGAGGAGCCGACGCCATCGTATTAACCGCAGGATGTGGAGAAAACTCATCATACATGAGAGAAAAAATCTGCGAAAGATTAAAAGTAATAGGAATAGAATTAGATAAAGAAGCAAACGACATGAGAGGATTAGAAAGAAAAATATCAACTGAAAACTCAAAAATACCAGTATGGGTAATTCCAACAGATGAAGAACTAATGATAGCAAGAGATACTTACAACCTAGTAAAATAGAAACGAAGTGATAAAATGTACAAAAAAATATTTAAAGCAATAAAAACATATAATAATATTATAATAGCAAGACACGTCGGAGTAGACCCAGATGCCATGGCAAGCCAAATAGCCTTAAGGGACTCTATAAAACTAACATTCCCAGAAAAACATGTATACGCAATAGGAAATGGTACATCAAAATTTAACTTTCTAGGAAAACTAGACAGAGGCATGGACTATGACAAAATGGAAGAAATTCTCCTAATCGTACTAGATACACCAGACAAAAAAAGAGTAGACATGGAAGAATTAACCCATTATGAATACAGTATAAAAATAGACCATCACCCTCACATAGAAACCTTTTGCGATTTAGAATTAATCGAAGACGAAAAATCAAGCGCCTCAGAAATAGTGTACGATTTTCTAAAAAATACAAAACTAGAAATAACAAAAGAAATATCAGAAACACTATACGCCGGCATCGTCGCAGATACAAATAGATTTTTATTCAACAACTCAAAAGCCGAAACATTTCAAATAGTAAGTCAAATGCTAAAAGAAGAAAAAATAGACATAACAAAAATATATCAAAACCTTTATCAAAGACCAATAAACGAATTAAAAATGTTCGGCTATATGGTAAACAACATGAAAATAACAAAAAATAAACTAGGGTATATAAAAATAACAGACGAAGAATTAGAAAACCACAAAGTAGACGCCGCAACAAGCGGAAACCTAATAAATGAATTTAACAACATCGAAGAAATAACCGTCTGGCTAACAGCAACCGAAGACAAAGCAAACGAACAAATAAGAGTATCAATCAGATCAAAAGCCCCAATCATAAACAAAACCGCAGAAAAATTCGGCGGAGGAGGCCACGCCCTAGCAAGTGGAGTAAAACTAAAAAGTTTTAAAGAAGTAGACGAGTTAATAAACGCTTTAGATGTTTTATGCAAAGAATATATAGAAAGTAGTGATAAAAATGAAAATTACTAGTGCAGAATTCATAATAAGTGCCATGAGAATAAGCCAGTACCCAACAGACAACCTACCAGAATTTATGCTCGTAGGAAGAAGTAACGTTGGAAAAAGTAGTTTCATAAATACAATAACAGGAAACAAAAAAATGGCCCGAGTATCAAACACCCCAGGAAAAACACGTAATTTAAATTTCTATTTACTTAACAAAAGTTTTTATCTAGTAGACGTCCCAGGATACGGCTACGCCCAAGTAAGTAAAAAAGAACAAAAAAAATTCGGCCTAATGATCGAAGAATATCTAGAAAAAAGACCAAACTTAGTAAGAACTTACATGCTCGTGGATTTAAGACACAAACCAAGCGAAGACGATATCCTAATGTATAAATACTTGAAATACTACAAACTACCAGTAACAATCGTCGCAACAAAACTAGATAAAATAAGCAAAACAAAAAGAGAAAAAGCAAAAAATCTAGTCCTAAAAACCCTAGAACTAGAACAAGGAGACACATTCATAGTGCTCTCCAACATAACAAAAGAAGGAAAAGACAAAATCCTAAAAGAAATTGAAGACTTAATCGAGGAAGAAGAAACTTTATAAGTCTTTTTTCATACAATAAACTAGGTGATTCAATTGAAAATTATCTTTAACGATGATAACTTCACACTTTACTTAACAAAAGGAATAACCCTAGAACTAGAAAATATAAAAGAAAACATAAAAAAAACACTAATGAAAATAAAAAAAAGATATAAAAAAAACATCTCAGGCTTTTACAAAGTAAAAATATATATAAACAAAAAATATGGAAGCATACTAGAATTTATAAAAGAAGACGACTTAGAACTATTTAAAGACATAATAGACCTAAAACTCACAATAAATGAAAAAGCCCCAATATATTTAGAAATAGAAGACCCCCTACAAATAAAAAACCTAAAAAAAATATATATACTAAACAATAAATACTACGTAGATATAGACAAACTAACCAAAAAAGAACTATACAAACTAATAGAATTTTCAAAAATAATCTACGGAGAAACCCTAGAAAATATAAAACAAAACGTAAAAGAACTAATAAAACAATAAAAGAAAAAATTAAAAACCAGAAAAAGATTAAACCATCTTTTTTTCTTTGAAAAAATATTATATAATAAACATGGTGGTGAAAAAATATGGTCTTACCCGCAGACAGTTACATAGTAGTAAATAAAAGTATAATAACAGAAATAGATAAAAAAATATTAATAGATTTATATCAACCCATAATAGGTAGTAAAGCAGTAGCACTTTACTTTACGCTTCTAAATGACCTAGGGAAAAAAGATCTAATAACAAAAGAACTAACCCATCACCATCTATTAAGCGTAATGCAAATGTCACTAGAAGACATATTAAAATCAAGAGAAAAACTAGAGGGCATAGGCCTTTTAGACACGTATATAAAAAAAGGACCAGTAAATAACTACGTTTACGTAATATATAGTCCCTTACCAGCAAATGAATTTCTAAACCATCCAATCCTAAACATAGTACTCTACAATCACATAGGAAAAACAGAATATAGTAACATAATCTCATCCTATAAACTTCCAAGAACAAATCTAAAAGACTATGAAAAAATAACCCTAAAATTCGATGAAGTCTACAGCAGTGTCCCCGTAAATTCATATTTCAGCAGTGAACAACTAATCCAAAAAACAAAAGGAGAAATAGCATTCAAAAACGCCTTAGACTTCGAACTACTAATCGAAGGTTTAGAAACCAGTCCAATAAGCAAAAAAGCCTTCACAAAAGAAGTAAGAAATCTAATAAACAATCTATCATTTCTATATGATATAGATATAGTAACAATGCAAAATCTAATAAAAGCCTGCCTAAACGAAAAAGGACTAATAGATAAAGAAACCCTAAGAAAAAGTGCCAGAAACTATTACCAATTCGAAAATAATGGCAACCTACCAACACTTCTTCACTATTCACAACCATCTCACCTAAAAAGTCCATCAGGAAATATCTCAAACAAAGGAAAAATGATATACACTTTCGAAAACACAAATCCATATCAATTCCTAAAAAGTAAACAAAAAGATGGAAAAGTAATAACAAGAGATTTAAAAATAATAGAAAATCTTCTAATAGATTTAAAACTAACACCAGCCGTAGTAAACGTACTTATAGATTATGTACTTAGAACAAACAACAAAAAACTAAACAAAACATACATAGAAACAATCGCAAGCCACTGGAAAAGACTAGGAATAGAAACCGCCGAAGAAGCAATGAACGCCTGCATAAAAGAACACAAAAAGAAGAAAAATCAAACTCAAAGCAAAACCAAAAAACAAACAACACCAAGTTGGTTCGATCAAACAATAGAAAAAGAAACCCCAGAAAAAAGCGAAGAACAAGAATTAGCAGAACTACTAAAAAAATACCAATAAAAAAAGCACTAATTACAAACATAATTAATACTTTCAATTTTCTTCTTCGCACTCTCTCTAGTACTTTTTCTATCAACAAGTAAAAGACTATCGCCTTCCTCAGAATCCTTAGTAAAATCATACCAAATATTAGTCTTAATCTTATTACCAGCATTAGAAATAACCGCTTTATGTTCAGAAATTAAATAATCATATTTACTATTAAGAGAATGATAATAAAACTCAGAATCAGTCCCAATTTGTCCAAAAAATTCCATTTCATCCTTGTATTTGTACCAAACAGGCTTATTTTCTTCAAATTTAATAGTAACTTTCGCAGTAAAATTCTCTGTATCAGCCTTACAAATCAAAAGTTTAGAATACTCTTGATAACCCAAATATCCAAAAACGGCACAAATAACAAATAACAAAAAAAACAAAATCTTCTTCATATCTAGCCTCTCCCTTATAAACATTCTATTACAAAAAAGAAACCTTTTCAAGTAAAAATTAAAAGAAAGGAAAAAAACATGGATCAAGAACTAAAAAAATCATATAAAAAAGTAAATAATGAATACTTCGCAAACAGCAATTCACTTCACAAACTAGGAACAAATGTCAAAAAATTAGAAAACGCCGCAACCAATCAAATACTAAATGTATTAAATCTAGAAAACTACGAAATAATATATACAAGTGGAAATGCAGAAAGTTACGAACTATTATCACAAAACTATAAAGATTTAAAAACAAACGATCAAAATTTAAATAAACTTCTAGAAAACAAAAATAAAACAAAAAACATAAAAACCCACATAAATTTAACAAAACCAGAAGAAGAAGACTTAAATAAATATGACTTTATAACAATCGAAGATGAAATACCATTTTTCGGAGTATTAATAAAAAGAAAAAACATAGAACTAACACCATTAATCCACGGAGGAAAAAGCACCACAAAATTTAGAGGAGGCACCGCACCAACACCATTAATAGTAATAATGTCAAAACTAATAAAAACAAAGTATAAAAAATAAAAATTAGAAAATACTAATATTGGGTGATAATTTGAAAGATAAACAAAAAATCAATTGCAACGTCCACACATGCAAACACTGTAACTGTGACGAAGATTGCTGCGCTCTAAGAGAAATAGAAATCAAAAACCAAAGCGGTCAAGCAACTGATAAAAGAGAAACAATTTGTAACAATTACGAATTAGAAAACGAAAAAATGGAAGACGAAGATTAGTCTTCCTTATTTAATGCAAAAAATGTAATATTTTAGAAAAAATATGTTAAAATTATATTGTATAGAATAAGGAGGAAACATGTTAAAATTAGTAAACTTAAAAAAAGACTATAATCTAAACAACGAAAAAGTACACGCCTTAAAAGGAATAAATATAACTTTCAGAAAAAATGAATTCGTATCAATTCTAGGTCAATCAGGATGTGGAAAAACAACTCTATTAAATATAATCGGAGGACTAGACAAAGCAACAAGTGGAGACCTAATAATAAACGGAATATCAACAAAAAAATATAAAGACAAAGACTTCGACACCTATAGAAACCACAAAATAGGATTCGTCTTTCAAGCATACAACCTAATAAACCACTTAACCGTACTCGATAACGTCGAACTCTCACTAACACTATCAGGAATGCCCAAAAAAGAAAGAAGAGAAAAAGCCATAAAAGCCCTAACCAAAGTAGGACTTAAAGATCAAATATATAAAAAACCAAGTCAAATGTCTGGAGGTCAAACACAGCGCGTCGCAATAGCCCGAGCACTCGTAAATAACCCCGAAATAATTCTTCTAGATGAACCAACCGGTGCCCTAGATTCAAAAACAAGTATAGAAATAATGGAACTATTAAAAAAGATAGCCAAAGACAAACTAATAATAATGGTAACCCACAATCCAGAACTTGCCGAAACATACTCAAGCCGTATCGTAAAACTCTTAGATGGCCTCATAATCGAAGACACAAACCCCTATGAAGAAAAAGGCGAAAAAGTGCAAAAAGAAGACAAACAAAAACCCTCAATGAACTTCCTCGCAGCACTAAAACTAAGTCTCAACAACCTACTAACAAAAAAAGGAAGAACAATCCTAACCGCATTCGCAGGTTCAATCGGAATAATAGGAATCGCCCTCATCCTAAGCCTATCAAACGGAGTCCAAAAATACATAGATAACATCGAAGAAGAAACTCTATCATCATACCCAATAACACTAGAAAAAGAAAGCGTAGACTTTACATCAATGTTATCAGAAATGATGAAAATAACAGAAAACAAAAACCAAAAAGAAACAAACAAAATAATATCAAGAAACCTAATGAACGACATGCTAAGCACAATGACCGGAGAAAAAACAACAAACAACCTAGAAAAATTTAAAAAGCACATAGAAAGCACCAAAGAATTAAAAGAAAATACCATAAACATTCAATATGGTTACTCACTAAAAATAAACACCTATACAAAAAATATAAAAAACAAAATGGTAAAAACAAACCCAAGCACACTAATGGACGAACTAAACCTAAACGAAGCAATGAAATGGCGTGAAAAATTCATGCCCGAAACAGATACTACAACAAACGACGTTTGGCACGAACTATATACCAGTAAAGAACTACTAAATAGCAAATACCAACTAATAAAAGGAAAAATGCCAACAAAATATAACGAAATAGTCCTAGTAATAGATAAAGAAAACCAAATAACAGACTATACACTATATCAACTAGGATATTTAGACAGCAAAGAACTAGTAGAAAACATGAACAAAATGCTAAAAGGCGAAACCATCGAAACCAAAACATCTCAAAAATATACCTATGAAGACTTCCTAGGTAAAAAGTTCAAACTAGTATTAAACACAGACTACTACATAAAACAAGGTGGCATTTGGATAGATAAACAAGACGACGAAGACTACATAAACAAAATGCTAAAAGACAAAGAAGACCTAGAAATAGTAGGAATCATCAAAAGTAAAGATGCCAATAGTCCCTTTCCCTATGGAGGAATTGGATACACCAAAAACCTTACAAATTACGTAATTGACAAAATAAAAAAACAAGAAATCGTACAAGAACAATTAAATAACAAAGAAATAAATATCTTCACAAAAGCACCATTCACAAAAGAAGAATTCTCACTTAACAACCTAACCAAAGAACAACAAATGTACTTCTCAACCTTAAGCGACGAAGAAAAAATATCAATATATGAAAAATATAAAGAATATAACAAAGCAACCTACGAAACAAATCTAGAAACACTAGGCTACGTAGACTTAGAAAGTCCAAGTTCAATAAGCCTTTATGCAAAAGACTTCGACTCAAAAGAAAAAATTACAGATCTAATAAACGACTACAATAAAAAAGAAAAAGAACAAGGACAAAAAGAAAATATAATAGAATACACCGACATAGTAGGACTCATGATGACATCAGTAAAAAAAGTAGTAAACATGATAAGTTACGTCCTAATAGCATTCGTCGCCGTATCCCTAGTAGTATCCTCAATAATGATAGGAATCATAACCTACATATCAGTTCTAGAAAGAACCAAAGAAATAGGAATACTAAGAAGCCTCGGCGCATCAAAAAAAGATATAACAAGAGTCTTCAACGCAGAAACATTCATAATAGGCCTTACAAGTGGAACCATAGGAATCCTAATAACATTACTAATAACAATTCCAACAAGCATAATAGTAGAAAACAAAACAGGAATACCAAACATAACCACACTTCCACCACAAGGAGCCATAATACTTATAATAATAAGTATGATCCTAACAATAGTCGCCGGCTTAATACCATCAAAAATAGCCAGCAAAAAAGACCCAGTCGAAGCATTAAGATCAGAATAACGAAAAGGCCTAAACAAGTAGGCCTTTTAAAAAGCAAAAAAATTTACTATACACTAAATACGTGGTATAATACAAACAGAAATCAATAAAGGTGGAGATTTATGGAAACTAATACAAATGAAATATTCTATATTCCAGAAAAAATAGACGAAAAAACTTGGGACAAATGGCTAGACGACTGGAAAACAAAAAGCAAATGGTTTCAAATAAAAAACCATGAATATAGACCATCCCTAAAACACGTTTCCTTAGAAAACATAACACCAAAAATGGTAGAAAGAGCCCTAAAAGAACTAAAAAAAGAAGAAATATATCACATCCCATCTATCGATCAAAATATAAATAAATTATCAAAAGAAAAAAAAGAAAAATACCAAAAATGGCAAAATAGCCTAACCGAAACCCAAAAAAAGGAATATAGAAAATGGTACGAAAAACTTTGGTTAGACCACCTAAAAAGGACCAAAGACTATAACGAAATCTACTCAGTCCTAGAAAAAGAATCCCTAACAGAAAACATAAACAAAGCCTGCATAGATATATCTCCAGAAGCCCTAGAAAACTTACCACTTCCAAATACAAAAGAAGAACTAGAAAAATACCAAGAATTACTAAAATATGCCCTAAAAAAACTAAAACCAGAAACAATAAAAACAAACCAAGACATCCTAAAAAACATCCCAAGAAAATACATAAATAAAAGCATAATAAAAATTGCCATAGAAAAAAGTCCAATATATCTAAACTATTTAAACCCAGAAGACGAAGAATATATGCGTTTCCTAGATTTAGCATACAAAAATAAACAAAATATCACCCCAAGAGAAAAACAACTAATAAAACACCTCGCCCAAAATAACGCCGAACTATTTAATACCCTAAAACTAGAAATTCTCTCTCCAAAAATCATAAACACAATCGGAAAATCAAATCTAGAAAAAATAGTAAGATATGAAGAACTACAAAACAAAATAATTACCATCGCCGAAGACGAAAACGCCTTAAAAACATTTAACTTCATCCTAAAAGATCAAAAAGAAAACTACGTATTCCAAGAAATACCAATAGAAAAAATAAGCACTAGAGTATTCAAACTCCAAACAGAAAAAAATCAAAATCTATTAAAAATAATCGCAGAAAATTTAAATCAAAAAAATGATAAAGTATCAGAATACGAAAAAACCATAATTTCTTACCTAATACTAGAAAAACAAGAAGAAAACATCACAAATTATAAAGACATTCTAACATTCGTAGAAAGAAAAGATAAAGAACTAGAAAAAATAATAAAAGACAAACCAAAAGAAGAACAAGTAAAAAGAGCCTACATAGAATTACTAACCGGACTAACTTACCAACAAGCCCAAAAACTAATAAAAGCATATGGAAACGATGCCGAAGAATTACTAAAAGAATACGAAAACAAAGATAACACTCCAAAAAAGCAAGAAGAAAAAAACGCCCTAGAACTAATAATAAACTTAAAAAAATTAATCAAAGAAAATATAATAGATTTAACTAAAAAATCCTCATATCAAAGATACAAAAATCCAATAAATATCGAAAACATCTTAAAAAGAGCCTACGGAAGAGAACTCGTAAACGCCCTAAAAAAAGAAGAATCGGAAGAAACTTGGACACTAGACTATAATAACGAAAAAATCACAATAAAAAAACTAAACAACAACTTCACAAGACTAGTAACACAATTTGAAGCCTATGGAAAACACGCAGAAACAGAAGAAAACATGTACAACAAATGGAACACCAATCAAATGACAAAAAACCACGCCCTTTGCTATAGCCTAATAAATCAGTCAAACCCAGGAACAGCTAAAATAAACAAAAGAAAAGGCGTAATGATCTCGGTAAAAAACATCATCCCAGAATCACTACTCGCATCCGCTCCGTACGATTTATGTGCAAACACCAAAAAACCAGTAACAACCACAAAAAGAGAGCAAAAATTCTACACAACAAAAAATATGTCAAATCAAACAAGAGATAGATATAGTGAATATGACATCGAAATACAAGACGGAAAAACACCTCAAAAATACCAAAAAATTCAACCAGCATCAATTATCTGTTTCGAAGAAATAGACGAAGAAAGTCTAAAAGCAGCCCAAGAACTACAAAAGATGCTAAATAAAACTATACCAATTGAACTAATTGACAGAAGACTCCTTGCAAAAAACGAAATGAAAGAAATAAAAAAAGCCCAAGCACGCTTCAAAAAAGGAAAAGAAATAAACCCAAATGAAATAAAAGAAATAATAACAAGATTCCAAAATGTAAGAAACGCCCACATAAGTTCCGATATATCAAAAGAAATAATTGGAAAAGATGCACCATTTAATATAGAAAATCTAAATAAAATACTAAAAGACTGCCTAACAGACATAAAAGAAAACAAAGAAAAAAGCATAAAACCACTAGAAGACATAAAACAAATAATCGAAGAAGAAAGACAAAAACCACACCTTCTAGAAACCAAAGAACAAAAAGAAAAATGGATCGGAATATCAAAAGAAATAGATGAAGAAATAGAAAAAGCATCTACTATAAGATTAAATATTAGTGTTAGAGATAAAAAATATTCTGTAAATTTAAAAAAATAGTGATTTTATCTTTTCAAGTAACATATTATTTGGTATAATGTTGTTACTTGGAAGTGGTTCCGTAGCCAAGAGGCTAAGGCATCGGACTGCAACTCCGCGATCGTCGGTTCGACTCCGACCGGAACCTCCAAATAGTAATGAAGCCCTTTATTTTAAGGGTTTTTATTTATAATCTAAGTTTATGTATAGTTAGTGGTTGATTTTTGGACTGAAAAAGTATTGCATGACTATTATAAAAAATGGTATAACTAAATTACTGTAGATTGTTGCAGGTATATTTATACACTTGGTAGTAGTTTTTCGAACTGAAGAGCATTGCTCTTCTTTTTGCTTTTATTTAGTTCTTTTTAATCATTTACATTCTTTAATTCCAACATAAACTATATAATTTGCTTTAACCATTAAAGTATGTTACACTTATTACAGGAAAGGTGATTAAATGACATTAGTTATAATGGCCGCTGGAATGGGAAGTAGATTTGGTGGATTAAAACAAATTGAACCAGTAGGGCCTAATAATGAATTTATAATAGACTACTCTATATATGATGCTAAAAGAGCAGGTTTTAATAAAGTAGTATTTATTATAAAAG
>OIYV01001327.1_pt1 | contig 11963 bp, 12 predicted proteins | sample 1588251 | NCBI WGS metagenome assembly OIYV01 (sample SAMN03283282) | human gut metagenome | biome: human-associated habitat; material: feces | host: Homo sapiens | place: Peru | collected 2012
CCGTCGCGCCCGCGTCGACCGCAGCCTTGACCGCGCCGACATCGCCGCGCACCATGACGGTGACGAGGCCGGAGCCGATCTGCGTCTTACCGATGAGATGGACGTTGGCCGCCTTGACCATGGCGTCGGCCGCTTCGATGGAACCGATGAGACCACGGGTCTCGATCATGCCTAATGCTTCTTTCATTGTAAGATCCTCCGTTTTATAGAAATGTTATTTTTTGAACGATATAGCAGTGCAGCTCATTTGTCCCTCAGGGGAGCCGCATCAATACAGCGCGCGGATGAGATCCGGATGCGGCGACGGGATCACGACGCTTTCGGAAAGCATCCCCTTCGCCTCCGGCATTGCCTCCCCTGCCCCAACGGCGGCACGGACGGCCGCGACCTCGCCGGTCAGGGTAATGAAGCTCTTGCCGCCCAAGCCTCTGCCGAGGCGGATGTCGATGAGCTGCACGTCTGCGGCCTTGACCGCCGCATCGGCCACCACCACGGCCGCGCAGAGGCTGAAGGCCTCCATCACGCCGACCGAGGCGACCCTGCCGATCTCGTTGCAGGCGTTGATCGCCCTCGGAACCTGCGGGTGGACATGGGAGATCACCATGCTGTCGACCAGCCGCGAGCCGGCCGTCGCCTTGCCCGCCGCAACGCTCTCGTTGACCGCTGCGACCTCGCCGGTGACAATGGCGATATACTTGCCCGCGCAGACCGGCTGCGCCGCGACAAGCTCCACGGTCGCCGCCTTAAGCATCGCGTCGGCCGCATTTACGCCGAGCGGGATGGAATTGGTCTCGATCATTCCCAATGCATTCATTTGGACGACCTCCTGATCTCAATATAGTCGTCGGTGATCTGCGTCACCGTGCCGGAAATGCTCGCGTGCATCTTGACGCCGAGCTTCTTTTCGGCAACATCCGCGACGAGCTGGTTTTTGCGTACCTTATCACCCACGGCGACCGTCGGCACGCTCGCGGCGCCGACGCCCATCCGCAACGCGATGCGGACGCGGTCGGTCGCGAGCGGTTTGTCCTGCATCGGCGCGGGAACGTCATACGCGCTCAGTCCCAGCCGCGCGATCAGGCGGGAGACCGGAACCTTCTTGTTCTCCAGTCCGCCGTCCGGCGCGCCGAAGACCTCCTTGCGCGCCCGCGTGCCCTTGGAGGCGATCGCGGATTTCAGCGTCTGCATCACCACGGAGGGCTTCAGGCCGAAATTGCAGGCGTAGTAGGTGCAAAGCCCGCAGTTGCAGCAGGAGAAGATCCCGTTAAAGTCCCCCATGAGAACCGCGCCGTTTGCAAGGCTGCGCATCGCTTTGTGCGGCTGCACGTTCAGCCCCAGCGCATTGCGCGGGCACATCTGCGTGCACATGGAGCACTGGCAGCACACCGCCATGATCATCCGCAGATCCAGCGCATCGGACTTCTGGCGCAGCAGCGGATGCTCCAGCGGAATGGCAAGCAGCCCGCCGGTGGTCTTCGTGACGGGGATGTCCAGCGTGTCGACCACGCGCCCCATACACGGCCCGCCGATGAGGTATTTGCAGGCACAGGTCGTGCCGCCCGCCGCGTCCATCAGCTCCTGTAGGCTGATGCCGACCGGAACGCGCAGCGTCACGGGGTTCTTCACCGCTCCGCCCACGGTAACGTACTTCTCCGTCACCTTTTTCCCGTCGAGCGCGGCCGCGATGTTTGCAAGCGTGCTGACGTTGCAGACCACCGCGCCGACGTCGAGCGGGAGACCGCCGGTGGGAACGACCTTTCCCGTGACCTCGTAGACGATCTGCTGCTCGTCGCCGGCCGGATAGTAGGCCTCAAGCAGGTGCAGCTCCACGCCGTCGGTCTGCTTGAGCACTTCCTTCAGGGCGCGCACGGCAGCCTCATAATGCGCCTTTAGGCAGATGACCGCACGCTTCGCGCCGATAAACTCCTTCACGGCAAGAATGCCGCGCACGACATCCGCCGCGTAATATTGCATCACCTGCTGATCGACGCGCAGCAGCGGTTCGCACTCCGCGCCGTTTCCCAGCACGATCTCGGCCTTGCAGCTGATCTTCACATGGGTCGGAAAGCCTGCGCCGCCCGCGCCGAGAATACCGGCGTCGCAAACGATTTTATTCAGCTCCATCGGCTCAGATAATGCGGAAGTCGCCCTTGAGCACGCAGCGTCTGGCGCGCGTAAAGGTCTTCGCGCTGGTCAGTCCCTCGCCGGTAGGCGTGGCGATGGTCAGGGTCGTGAAGCCCTCGCCGCCAAAGCCCAGACCGGAATAGGAGGGCGCGTTCTTGACGAAGATCGTCGTGTTCATACGGCGCGCCGCACGGGACATATTGTGGATATTGGTCGAATGGATCAGCGCGGAGTGCTGGCAGCCGTGCTCGGCACGGAAGGCCTCCTCGAGCGCCTCGTCAAAATTGGCCACGCGGACACAGCCGAGCACCGGCATGAGCATCTCGACCTCCACGAAGGGATGATACCGATCGACCTCGGCGATGACCAGTACCGGATCGCCCGTGTAGGAAACACCGCTCTCGCGCAGGATGTAGGTCGCGTCGTGCCCGACGAATTTGCGGTTGATGACGTACTTGCCGTCCTTTTGGATCAGAACGGTCTTGACGATCTTGTCGATGTCCGCGCCGCTGACACGGTAAGCGCCGCAGCGCTCCATCTGGCGCATCAGCTCGTCGGCGACGGAGGCGACCATGAAGCACTCCTTTTCTGCGACGCACAGGATGTTGTTTTCAAAGCTCGCGCCGTCAACGATCTTCTTCGCGGCGTCCGGAATGTTGGCCGTCTCGTCGACGATAACGGGAGGATTGCCCGGGCCGGCCGCGACACACTTCTTGCCGGACTTCATTGCGACGGCCACAACGGCCTCGCCGCCGGTCACGGCAAGCATCTTTACGGCCTTGTGGCTCATGATGACGGCGGAGGTGTCCATGGTCGGCTCCTTCGGCGCGGTAATGAGGCCGTTCGGTCCGCCCGCGTCGATGATCGCCTGATTGAGCAGCTCCATGGTGCGCTGAGATGCGCGCTTGGCCGCCGGATGCGGATTGTAGACCACGGCGTTGCCTGCGGCGATCATGCTGATGGAATTGTTGATGACCGTCGCGGTGGGGTTGGTCGAGGGGGTAATGGAGCCGATAACACCGTAGGGCGCGGTCTCCACAAGCGTCAGGCCGTCGTCGCCGCTGTAGGCGGTGGGGTGCAGATCCTCCACGCCCGGCGTTTTGTCCGCAGCAAGGAGGTTCTTTGCGATCTTGTGCTCCACCTTGCCGTAGCCGGTCTCCTCGTGCGCCAAAACGGCAAGCTCCTCGGCGTGCCGACGGGCACAGGCGCGCATGGCTTCCACGAGCTTGCCGCGCTGCTCCAACGTCATCTCCGCAAGGCGCTGCTGCGCACGCACCGCGGTCTCGATGGCGTCGTTCACGTCGTCAAAAAGGCATTGCCCTTTCGTGCCGCCTCCGACGGGATCCGTCAAAAGGCTCTGACGGGTCTGCTCGGCGATCTGCCGGATCTGTTCTTTTGTCAATGCCATATGCTACCCTTCCTTATTAAATTTCTCAAAAACACGGGTTCCGCTGACGTCAACGGAATCAATGATCGCTACGATGGTTTGATCGACCGGCTTATTCTCGGTCACGTTGGTCTGGCGCGACGAGCTGCCGCCCACCAGCATGACCACCTCGCCCTCTCCCGCACCGACCGCGTCGATGGCAACGAGGAGGCCGCCCTTTTCCTGCCAAGTCTCAATGTCGATTGGTTTGACGATCAGGAGCTTCAGCCCGTGCAATTTTTCGGCCTTGTTGGTGCTGACCACGGTTCCCTTCACTCTTGCTAATTGCATTGTGCTCCTCCTTCATAGTGCAGTATCACGCCGGTCGCGTTGAGCGCGTCGCGTGCGGCGGGCGTAACGATCGCCCCAACGCGCACGCAGATCGTCTTTTTCGCCGTCTGCGCCGCCGCAAGGACATCCGCCTCCGTGACCAGTGTCGCCGCAATGCTCTGCGCCGCGTCGCCGGTATAGTAGGGGCAAACGGCGACATTCATCTGCCGCAGCGTGTCGATGGAGGCTGCGACGCCCTCCAAAAATGTATTTCGCCGGAATTTCGGCGGTTCAAAGTCCAGATAGAGCCGCACGTCCTTTTTCCAAAGCACGCTGCGGATGAGAAGATAAGCCAGCGGCGCTTCGTCCCGACCGCGCGCGACCTGCTCCAAAAGCGTCAGCGTCGGCCCGACCAAGATCACCGTCTTTGCCTCCGTCACGCGCCGCAGAAGCTCGCGCTCCCCCAGCGCCTCGGCGGAGAGCAGCGCCTCGTCGGAAAAGCCGCACGCCTGCGTGAAGCTCACGGGCGTGTAGCCCTCGCCGAACTGCGCCGCAAGCAGCTTCTTTAGCTCCTTCGGGTAGGCCACGGGGGCGGACAGCAGCACGAGCACCTGCTCCGGATGCTGCGCCTGTCGCTCTGCAAGGCGCACGCGGCGCGCTACCTCGGCAACGATCTGCTCTATCAACTTGTTCAGAAGCTCACGGTTCATAGCGTTCCTCTCTCGGATCAGCGGATGACCTCCATCATCGTCGTGCCGCTCATGGCGATGGCGTTTGCCTCGTCGGTGTCGATGTGCGCCTCCATATCATGGCCGTCGCCGCAGCGCACGATCACATTTTCCAGCACACAGGCGCGCTCGCCCGTGCTGCGGAGGCTGACGCGCTGCCCGTCGGTCAGGCCGAACAGCGCCGCCTGACGCGCGGAAAGATGCAGATGCCGCGCGGCCGCGATCAGGCCGGAGGTAAGCTCGACGCTCCCCGCAGGGCCAAGCAAGCAGCACCCGGGCGTCCCCTCTAACTTGCCGGACATACGGATCGGCGGTCGAACCCCGAGGGCAAAGGAGTCCGTCAGGGCGATCTCGACCTGCGTCTGCGCGCGCTCCGGACCGAGCACGCGCACCTTTTTCAGCTCTCCCTTCGGGCCGACGACCGTCACCTGCTCCTTGCAGGCGAACTGATCCGGCTGAGAAAGGTCGCGGAATTTTTGGAGCCGGTAGCCCGCGCCGAAGAGCCTCTCGACGTCGGCACGGCAGAGATGCACATGACGCGCCGAGGCGGCAACGGGAACGTAGATGCGCCCGCTGCTGCGGAAGACCGTCTCGCTGACGGAAAGCTGGACGGCGCGCTGCACCGCGTTCTTATCCATTCGGCTTCACCTTCTTCAGGACGATGCCCTCATAATAGGTCTTTGCAAGGATGGTCTTCACGTCCTCCACGGTGGGGCGGACGATATTGGTCTGCGTTGCCGTGTCGGCAAGCGCGTTTTTGGCAAGCACGTCGATGTCCTCCATGCGGAACTTCGTCTCGCACAGGGGCGGGATGTGCACATCCTGACACAGGCGGCGCACCGCCTCAATGGCCTTTTTCGACGCCTCGTCGACCGAGCAGTCGTCGACCTTCTCGCCCATCGCCTGCGCGACCTGCGCAAGGCGCCCCATGCAGTAAGGGCGGTTATACTCCAGCACGCGCGGCAGCATCATGGCGTTGGCCAGTCCGTGCGGAATGTTATAGTAGCCGCCGAGCTGGTGGGCAATGCCGTGCACCAGACCGAGACCCGCGTTGGAGAAAGACAGGCCTGCCATATACTCCGCCCAGCACATATCGGTGCGCGCCTCCATATCGGAGCCGTCGCGCACGGCGTTGCGCAGCGCGTGGCAGACCAGACGGATCGCCTCAAGGGCGAGCGCGTCGGTGTAGGGCGTGTGAATGTTGCAGATATAGGACTCAATGGCGTGCGTCAGCGCGTCGATCCCCGTCGCAGCCGTCAGGGAGGGCGGCATGCCCACCATGAGCATCGGGTCGTTCAGCGCCAGATGCGCAAGGCAGTTCGTGTCGACCATGAGCATCTTCGACTTGGTCTCTTCGTCCGTGACGACGTAGGCGCGCGTGCACTCCGAGCCGGTGCCCGCCGTCGTGTTGACGGCGATGACGGGCGCGCCGTGGCGCATGGATTTGTTGACGCCGTTGTAGTCTTCGATCTTCCCGCCGTTGGCCGAAAGGATGCTGACCGCCTTTGCCACGTCGATCGGCGAACCGCCGCCGATCGCGATCAGTGCGCCGCAGTCGTTCTTTTGATAGAAATCGAGCGCTTCGTAAACGATGCGCGTCGTCGGGTTCGGCTGCACGCCGTCATAGATCAGGTATTCGATCCCCGCCTCGTCGAGCACGGAGGTCACTTTTCCCGCCGTGCCGAGCTTGATCAGTCCCTTGTCGGTCACGACCAGAACCATCTTGGCACTCAGGCGGCTTAAAAAATGCGGGATCATCGTAATGCCGTCGCGTCCGATCAGGGTGTGGCGCGGCTGATACAGCTCGATCATTCCACTGTTCTTCATTTATTCCACCTCGCAAAGCGCTCATTTTCGCTCATTCCGAGCGTCATTCTCTGTTTAGCTGCATCTTCTCATAAAACGGAAAAAATGTCAACCGTCTGGCAGACCTTTCTCCTGATTTTGTCATTTTGTCCAAACAGTACCTCTGTATTTTGTTTGTTTTATGCAAAACGAGCGCAAAAAAGCCGCTGTGCAGCGCAAGCGCTGACAGCGGCAAGAATAATTTCGCTCATTTTCGCTCATTCAGTTGGCAGCCGTGTGAACGGGATCCCCTGTTTCCGGTAAAAATCGGCGTATTTCTGCGGCATTTTCTCCGTCGTGATAATGCGGCAGGTCTTATCCGGCGGGAACATCGTGGCAAATGCCCTGCGCTCAAATTTCGAGCTGTCGAGCAGCATATAAAAGCGGCGCGTCATGCGCGAAAGCTGCGTGTAGAGCGCGGTGCGGTTCTTATCCTGCACGGTATAGCCGCGCTCCAGATCGACACCCTCCACGGTGACAAACACCTTGTCAAAGTAGTATCCGCGCAGGACGGCATTCACATCGGGATCCAGCGTCTCGATATAGTTCTTCCCGATGTGGATGTCACCGCCCAGCAGCGTAACGGAGATGCCCGAACACTGCGCAAGCTCCAAGACCGCCGTCACAGAGGTCGTCACGACCGTCAGTCGCTCCACATCGCGCAGCATGGAGGCAAAGAAGTTGCACGTTTTGCCCGCGCCGATGAAAATGGATTCCCCCGCGCTCACCTGCCGCGCGGCCTCCGCCGCGATGATCTGCTTTTCGCGGTCGAACGCGTCGCTGACCTCGGTGCCGTCGATGCCGCAGTGCCGCGCCTTCTTCCGGCGCAGACCACCGTGCGTGCGCTCGGCAAGTCCCTTCTTTTGGATCTCGTCAAAATCGCGCCGCACCGTGGCGACCGAAGCGCCCGTTTTCTCGCAGATCTCCGTCAGCGCGACGCTGCCATCCTGCTCCAAAAGCGTCAAAATCAGCTTTTCCCGTTCCCAGTATCGCACAGGTGTTACCTCCGTTTCGTTATCGCTCATGTTCGCTCATAAACAGAGTATAACACGTTCATTTCGCCCCTGTCAAGCAAAATCGGCTACTTTTTCAGCCACCCGAACAGGCCTTTCTTTGCCTCCTGCGGGGCGCAGGCATAGCCCGTCATGGTATAGCCCGTCTCGGCGATCACGCGCTTCAACCGCTCCTCCGCGATCGTCTCCTCGCTCAGGATGACCGTCTCCCCCTTCTGATGAGAAGACGTGACCTTTTTGACGGGGAAGCTGCGGCGAATGGCGTCGTTGATGTGCGCCTCGCACATACCGCAGGCCATACCGTCGACCTTCAAAGTGATTTGATACATTGTTATTCCGCTCCTTTCAGCGCTTCGACCATGTCGATCTTCCGGTTCTTGCGGGACACCAGCAGGCCGACCAGCAGAGACATACCAAATGTCAGCAGCAGGCTGAAGACGTAGGTCTTCCACCCGAGCATCAGTTTCATTTCATATTCGCCCGCGAGCTTGTCGAGCATATACGACAGCACGCCGATACCGGCGGGCAAGCCGAGCGCCGCGCCAACGATGCTCAGCCACATATTCTGACCGATCAGGAGTCTTCCGATCTTTGCGTCGCGGAAGCCGATGACCTTGAGCGTCGCCATTTCGCGGTAGCGCTCAGTGTAGCTCATCACACCGAGGTTATAAAGAACGATCACGCCCAGCAGCAGCGCACCGGCGACAAACAGCCAGATCATCGTGTCCATGATCTCGGTAAAGGTATCAAAGGAATCCATGACCGCCTGCCGCGACTGGACGCTCTTGATCGCGGCGTCGGCCGCGACGCTCTCCGACTCCGTGTAGATCGTATCCGGATACACCGGAATGCCAACGGCGGCGGCATACTCCGGCGTGATGACCACGCTCTCGGAAACGCTGCGGATCAGACCCGCAACACGCAGCGTGTATTCCGCGTCGCTTCCATAGGGACTGACCGTGAACCGGTCGCCCACGGACAGGCCAAACTCGTCCGCGATTCGCAGACAGACATACGCGCCGTCGTCCTTCAGATCCGTGTACTTTCCGCTCTTGGCGGGGAAGCGCACCATGTCGTGCGGCAGCTCGTAGATGTCCAGCGAGACCGTCTTTTCCTCCAGCTGCACGCTGACGGAGGCGCTCCAGTCGCCGTCATAGCGTTCGAGCAACGCTTCCTTCTGCTCCTGTGTCGCGTCCTCGGCGAGGTAAATGCGCGAGTTATAGCCGAGCGCGCCGTTGTAGTACAGGTCAAGGAAGCCGTCCATGGTGTCGCGCATACCGAAGGCGCACACAAGGATGATCATGCAGCCGATGATGCCGACAAGGCTCATGGCCGTGCGGGATTTATGCCGCATGACGTCGCGCAGATTCCAGCGCGTGCCGAAGGAGAAGCGGTGGAAGAGCTTCGTCCGCTCCAGCAGCAGGGCCTTCATTCGCTTCGGCGCATAGGGGCGCAGCGCATCGGCCGCGTTACCGTGGAGGATCTGCCGCACGGAAAGGTAGCCGGTGAGCGTCAGCAGGGCGAGCATGGCAAGCAGGATCACAACGCAGAACCACGGCAGGTAGAGCTTCCATGCCGGCATATCGAAGTAAGTCCCCATCATGCCGTCCGGATTCATGATATACCACGCGACGCCGTAGCCCAGCGCGACGCCAAACACGGTGCCGATCAGGCCGACCGCCAGCGCATAGGACGTATAGTGCCGCGCGATGCGGCGATCTCGGAAGCCCAAGGCCTTCAGCGTGCCGATCTGCGTCTTTTCCTTCGCCGTCAGGCGGTGCATCGTCGTGACCATGGTCAAGACGGCAATGAGCAAAAACAGGGTGGGCAGTACCGCGCCCATTGTCTTGCCCTCGTTCGCTTCGCCCTGCGCCTGCACATAGGATGCGACCTCGTTTCGCGTCAGGATGAGCGGCGTAACGGGAAGCACCTGATCGACCCGCTCGATAAAGTCCGCTTTGCTCAGGGACGAAAGCACATGGATCTGCGGATAGAAAGCCGTGCCGACGGCCTTTTCATAAAAGCGCGGAGAGAGGTAAGCAAAGCCGTAGGTCGTGAAATCCGGCATAAGCTGGCTTTCGTCGCGCACGCAGATCAGATACTCGCCGGATTTGACAAGGCCGCGCACCGTACCGCTCAGCTCCAAGCCCTTGTATATCAGCGTCAGCGGATCGCCGACGGAAATGTCGTTTTCCTTTGCATAGCGGTCGGAGAGCCAAATGCCGTCTTCGCTCTCGGGGTCATAGACCGCGCCGCTGATATACTTGCAGCCGGAAACCGCCGGATCGGTCGTGACGGTCATGGCAACGCTGTCGCCCGCACGCTGCTTGACCTCCGCGTTGACCGCAAGGTAGCGCGCCGCCGCGTCCACGCCGTCAAGCTGCGCGATCGTTTGCAGCTCCTCTTCGGAAAATCCGTTCTCGGACACCAAGCGATAGTCCGCAAAGCCGGTCTCCGTAAAGAAGTCCTCCGTGTTGCGCTCGATGCTGACCCATTCCATCTGGAAGCCGACGAACATACCGATCCCAAGGACGATCATTAGGATCATGGAGATAAACTGCGCTTTATACTGCCCCATCGTCCTGATTAGTTTACGTTTCAGCATAAGCGTTACCAGTCGATCTCATCGGCAGAGGCGGGGTTGGGCTGCTCCGTCTGCGAGACGATCTTTCCGTTCTTTACGCGGATGACGACATCCGCCATTCTTGCGATGTTCTGGTTGTGCGTAACGATCACGATGGTCTTTCCGTGCTCACGCGCCATTTTGAGCAGGAGCTTGAGCACATGGACGCCGGTCTCGGAGTCGAGCGCGCCGGTCGGCTCGTCGCACAGGAGGATCTTCGGATTCTTGGCCAACGCACGCGCAATGGAAACGCGCTGCTGCTCACCGCCGGAAAGCTCTGCGGGGAAGTTCTTCAGATGGTCGGACAGGCCGACCTGTTCGAGCATCTGCGTCGCAGAAAGCGCGTCCGGCGCAATCTCCTTGACCAGCGTCACATTTTCATGCACCGTCAGCGTCGGCACCAGATTATAAAACTGGAAGACAAAGCCGACCTTCTGCGCGCGATAAGCCGCAAGCTCGTCGCCGGAGAGGGTGGAAATGTCCTTGCCCTCGACAATGATCTTGCCGCTCGTCGGGCTGTCCAGGCCGCCCAGCAGGTTCAGCAGCGTGCTCTTGCCCGCGCCGCTCGGCCCCAAGATCACGATAAACTTTCCTTCCTCCAGACGCAGGTCGATCTGATCGAGCGCCTTTAGTTCGTGGTCGCCGCTGACATATACACGGCTGACCTTTTGAAATTCCACGATCGTCATATCTTAAAACTCCTTATTGATAAAAAGCGGAGGGGCTATTCGGCTCCTCCGCTTTTCCCTATTTCTGATGGTTATGGCAGGAGCCTGCCATCGCGCAATGCGCGCAGTTGCACCCACAGGATGACTTGCCTTTTTTGCGGTTTTTCAGCAGGCTGACAACGATCCAGACGACAAGCGCCAAAAGCAGCAGGGAGATCAGGATCGTCGTCCAATTTTCAGCGATCCAATGGAACATGGTTGACTCCTTTCTACGCGCTACGCGTTAAACGCGAACCTTACGGGTCAGCTTCGTTGCTTCCTTATACGGACGCACAAGCATGTAAACCATGAGCGCCAGCGCCGCGATTGCGAAAAGCAGACCGACGACATTTGCGCCGCTCGTCTCGGCGAAGAGGCCGCCGAACTGGTTGATCATCAGCGCCACCAGATAGGCAAAGCCGCACTGGTAAGCGATCGCGAACCACGTCCACTTGGGGCTGTTCATCTCGCGTCTGATCGCGCCGATGGCCGCGAAGCAAGGAGCGCACAGCAGGTTGAAGACCAGGAAGGAGTAGCCGCTGATGCCGGTGAAAACGCCGGAGAGGGTCTGGTAGACATTGCCGGCAGCACCGTACAGGATGCCCATCGTGCCGACGATGTTTTCCTTCGCGACAAGGCCGGTGATGGAGGCGACAGCCGCTTCCCATTCGCCCCAGCCGAGCGGCTTGAAGATCCAGCAGATCGCGCCGCCGATCTTGGCAAGGATGGATTTGTCAAGCTCATCCTCCGCCAGCATACGGAAGCCGTCTTCCGCCCAGCCGAAGAAGGAGGTGAACCAAACAAGGATGGTGGACAGGAGGATGATCGTGCCGGCCTTCTTGATGAACGACCAGCCGCGTTCCCACATACTGCGCAGGACGTTGCCCAGCGTCGGCATATGGTAGGCAGGCAACTCCATGACGAACGGAGCAGGCTCGCCGGCAAACATCTTCGTCTTCTTGAGCATGATGCCGGAGACGATGATCGCGGCCATGCCGATGAAGTAAGCGGAGGTGGAGACCCACGGAGAGCCGCCGAAGAGGGCGCCCGCGATCATTGCGATGAACGGAACCTTCGCGCCGCAGGGGATGAAGGTCGTGGTCATGATCGTCATACGGCGGTCACGCTCGTTTTCGATGGTACGGGAGGCCATGATGCCCGGGATGCCGCAGCCGGTGCCGATGAGCATCGGGATGAAGGACTTGCCGGACAGACCGAACTTACGGA
>OIYV01001329.1_pt1 | contig 11929 bp, 11 predicted proteins | sample 1588251 | NCBI WGS metagenome assembly OIYV01 (sample SAMN03283282) | human gut metagenome | biome: human-associated habitat; material: feces | host: Homo sapiens | place: Peru | collected 2012
TGGGGATAAAGCCTGATGGGGAAGGGTCCGCGGCGCTTGTACGCTGAGTTGCCTCAGCGGCCTGCGGAACACGTGCTGCACGCGGGGATACGCGCGCGGTTGCCGGGGATGCGCGGCGTCGGCGCGGCGTCGGCGCGGCGTTCGATGTTCGTCGCAATGCGCTACGTCGCCTTGCCTTCCTAGGTTCGACCGGTGAGAGAAGGGGGTTGCAATGCTCTACGATGCCGTTATGGTCCCGTTCGACGGGTCCGATTCCGCTTGTGCAGCGCTTGACGAGGCCGTGCGCTTCGCGAAGGAGGACGCCGGACTTGCGCTGCACGTCGTCCAGATCGTCGACCTGGAGCGAACCGCCGTGGCCAAGCTCGAGGCTCGCGGCGTGGATTTGACCGAAAGCGTCGTCCCCATGGGTATGCAAGAAGCCATGGAGGAGGCAACGGAGGAAGCGTCCGAGCGCCTGCATGCGCAGGTCGATGGGGTGATCCGCCCGCTTATGAACGAGAAACGCGTCTGCCTGCTGCCCGAGGTGCATCCGGGCGACCAGATCGTGAAGTACGCGCAGGAGAACGGCTGCGGGCTCATCATCATGGGCAGCCGCGGTCTGGGCGCTCTGCGCGGCATGCTGGGTAGCGTGAGCAGCTACGTGCTGCGAGAGGCCCAGGTTCCCGTGCTGGTGGTGAAGGCCCCCGAGAACGAGGGGTAGGCGAGCCGAAGTTGCATGCCGGGGCGGCTCCCGGGCTGGGCGCCAACGCTAGGGCGCAGGTCCGTGCAGCTCTCAAGTGCGATGGCCGCAGCGGTTGAGCGCATGCCCATGCGGCTCTCGGGGGCCGCAACGCTAGGATGCGAGCCTGTGGAGAAACGGCGAATGCCCGCTCGTTCGCCCGAAAAGTTGCATTTGCCCCTTGCGAAACGACAGGCTCTTCGGTATAGTTCATATTCGCGCTTCGCAAGAAGCCGTGTGCCAACGTGGCTCAGCTGGTAGAGCAGCGCTCTCGTAAAGCGCAGGTCACCGGTTCGAATCCGGTCGTTGGCTCCACGAATGTACGCGGGCCGGGCAGAAATGTCCGGCCCGCTTTCTTTTTTCTCAAAATCGCTCCCAAACAAAAAAAGCGTGGCTCCGGCCTCCATGCGTTTTCCTCGCATAGGGTTGGAGCCACGCTTTTGTGCTCGTATGCGGGCCAGGCGGCCTCCGCGTCCGTTCGCGTTCGTTCGCAGCCGGGCCGCTTCCGCGCCCGCCTGCGCTCGGCGATTCGCCGCTACTTGGCTCCCAGCTTGTCGCACATGAAGGTGTTGGCGGCCTTCTCGGGCGCATCATCGAGCGGCGTCAGCTCGACCAGGGGCCGTCCGGTGCGCTTGGCGTTGCGCTCAAGCGCGCGGGCAAGCAGCCAGTCTGCGATCTGCGGGTTCTTCGCCAGCAACGGGCCGTGCAGGTACGTTCCCAGCACGTTCTTGTAGCGCACGCCGTCCTGCTTGGTCTCCTCGTTGTTGCCCAGGCCCGTGTTCGAGACGACGGTGCCGAACGGCTCCACGCCCTCGTCGAGGTAGGTGCGGCCTGCGTGGTTCTCGTAACCCACCACGGGTTCGTCGGCCAAGGGGCTGCGCAGGGCGATGTTGCTTACCAGTCGGTCGCCCGAGGTGCCGGGGCGTCCCGTGGTCATGCCCACCAAGCCCAGGCCGGGCACCTTCTCGCCGTCCACCAGCCACTCGCGGCCCAGCATCTGGTAGCTGCCGCAAATGGCCAGCAGCGGGCCCATGTCCTGCACGTATGCGTCAAGCTGGTCGCGCATGGCCACGATGTCGGCATAGCAGGACACCACACGGATGGTGTCGGCCACGCTCTCACCCTTGGAGGCGGAGGAGCTGGCGGCGGAAGCGTTTCGTGCGGATCATGCTTTTTTCATGGTAGGAGGAACTACCTCTTCGGTACAGGGAATGGTACTTTCCTGCTGCAAGGCGGGGGATAAGATCATCCTTCCAAGAAATGTACACAAGAGTGTGATCAATGCCCTGGTATTGTGTGGAGCAATACCGGTTTATGTAAACCCGGAGGTGGATAACCGTCTCGGGATTTCCCTGGGGATGGAAGTATCGGAAGTGGAAAAAGCGATTGTTGCGAATCCGGATGCCGTGGCGGTGCTGGTGAATAATCCTACCTATTATGGAATCTGTTCGGATCTTCGATCCATTGTAAAGATTGCTCATGCACACAATATGCTGGTTCTGGTGGATGAAGCCCATGGAACCCATCTGTATTTTGGTGAGAACCTTCCGGTCTGTGCCATGGATGCAGGAGCGGATATGGCATCGGTTTCCATGCATAAGTCAGGGGGAAGTCTGACCCAGAGTTCCCTGCTGCTCACGGGAAAAAATGTGAACTGGGAATATGTAAGTCAGATTATCAATCTGACCCAGACCACCAGTGCATCCTACCTTCTGATGTCCAGTCTGGATATTTCCAGAAGAAATCTGGCTCTAAGGGGAAAAGAATCCTTTGCAAAAGTGAGCCGGATGGCAGAGTATGCAAGGGAAGAGATCAATGATATCGGTGGATTTTATGCGTATGGAAAAGACATGATCAATGGCAGCAGTGTATATGATTTTGATGTGACTAAACTGTCTGTATATACCAGAGATATCGGTCTTGCGGGTATCGAGGTGTATGATCTTTTGCGGGATGAATATGATATCCAGATTGAACTGGGAGACATTGCCAATATTCTGGCGTATATTTCCATTGGTGATCGGATTCAGGATATTGAACGTCTGGTAGGGGCTCTTTCGGATATCCAGAGGCTGTATGCCAGAGATCCGGAGCAGATGCCGAATACCGAATATATCAATCCGACCGTTATGGTATCTCCGCAGACCGCATTCTATGCAGAAAAAAAGGCTGTTCCGATCCGGGAGACAGAAGGGATGATCTGCGGCGAATTTGCTATGTGTTATCCACCGGGCATTCCGATTCTGGCTCCGGGAGAGATGATCACAAAAGAAATTATTGATTATATTATTTATGCCAAAGAAAAGGGCTGTTCCATGCAGGGAACACAGGATCCGGCGGTGGAATATCTGTATGTGATGGAAGCTCCGACCGGTGCGGTAAGAAGATAAGGGGGAAAACGATGGAATTATGGTTTTCGGATTACCATACAGAAAAAGTAAAAGTTTCTGTAAAGGTACAAAAGCAGCTGTTCGGGCTGCAGACAGAATTTCAACGGATCGATGTATTTGACTCGGAGGAATTCGGCCGTTTTTTGAGTGCAGACGGAAGCATTGTTTTTTCAGAGAAGGATGAATTTATCTACGATGAAATGGTCGTGCATATTCCAATGGCTGTTCATCCCAATGTGAAGCATGTGCTGGTGATCGGTGGAGGAGACGGCGGTGTGGCCAGGGAACTGGGACATTACAAAGAGATTGAGACCATTGATGTGGTGGAACCGGATCGTGTGTTTGTGGAAGTCTGTAAGGAATACTTTCCGGATAATGCCTGCGGACTGTCAGATCCACGGGTAACGGTCTATTATGAAGATGGATTGCGATTTCTGCGAAGCAAACAAAATATGTACGATCTGATCATCAATGACGCAATCGATCCACTGGGACATAATGCAGGATTATTTACCAAAGAATTCTACGGAAACTGCTACCGGGCTTTAAAGGAAGACGGGATCATGGTTTATCAGCATGGCAGTCCGTTTTATGATGAGGATGAAGAATCCTGCCGTGTCATGCACAGGAAGGCCAGTCACAGCTTTCCCGTCAGCAGAGTGTATCAGGCACATATACCAACCTGCTCTTCAGGATACTGGCTGTTTGGATTTGCTTCCAAAAAATATCATCCCCTGGATGATCTGAATGTAAAACGATGGAAAGAACGGAAAATCAAGACCTGGTATTACACCACGAATCTTCATAAGGGAGCCTTTATGCTTCCGAAGTATGTGGAAGATATGCTGGAAGAAGAAGAAAAGTAGCAACTGTGAAGGTACGAAACAATCAGGAAAAGTAATAGGGTCAGAAAGACTCTAAGAGTAGATAATAGAAAACAGGAGGAAAAAAGAATGGGAAGATTACTGATCATCGGATGCGGAGGCGTAGCAGGAGTAGCGATTCATAAGTGCTGTCAGAACAGCAAGACGTTTTCAGAGATCTGCATCGCCAGCAGAACAAAAGCAAAATGTGATGCGTTAAAGGAAAAACTGGAAGGTACCACAGATACGAAGATCACAACGGCACAAGTGGATGCGGATAAGGTAGAAGAACTGGTAGCACTGATCCGGTCTTATCAGCCGGATGCGGTTCTGAATGTGGCACTGCCTTATCAGGATCTGACGATTATGGATGCCTGCCTGAAGTGTAAGGTAGATTATATCGATACCGCTAATTACGAACCGGAAGATACGGATGATCCGGAGTGGAGAGCCATCTATGAAAAACGGTGCAAAGAGGCTGGATTTACTGCATATTTTGATTATTCCTGGCAGTGGGCATATCGTGAAAAATTCAAAGACGCAGGAATTACCGCACTTCTTGGAAGCGGATTCGATCCGGGGGTAACCAGCGTATTTACCGCATATGCGCTGAAACATTATTTTGACCAGATCGACACCATTGATATCCTGGACTGCAATGGCGGAGACCACGGATATCCATTTGCAACCAACTTCAATCCGGAGATCAACCTTCGTGAAGTATCGGCCAATGGTTCTTACTGGGAGAACGGTCACTGGGTAGAGACAGAACCGATGGAGATCAAGAGAGAATATAATTTCCCGCAGGTAGGAGAAAAAGATATGTATCTGCTTCACCATGAGGAGATTGAATCACTGGCGAAGAATGTACCTGGTGTAAAAAGAATCCGTTTCTTCATGACATTCGGACAGAGTTACCTGACACATATGAAATGTCTGGAAAATGTAGGAATGCTTTCCACTTCTCCAATCAATTATGAAGGAAGAGAAATCGTTCCGATCCAGTTTCTGAAAGCACTGCTCCCGGATCCGGCATCTCTTGGTCCGCGTACTGTGGGAAAGACGAATATCGGCTGTATCTTCACCGGAAAGAAAGACGGAAAAGAAAAGACGATTTATATTTATAATGTGTGTGATCACCAGGAATGCTACAAAGAAGTTGGTTCCCAGGCAATCTCTTATACGACAGGTGTTCCTGCAATGATAGGTGCAGCGCTGGTTGTGGATAAAGTATGGGATAAAGACGGCGTCTTCAATATCGAAGAATTTGATCCGGATCCGTTTATGGATATGCTGAATCAGTATGGTCTGCCGTGGGTTGTGGATGAAGATCCACAGATCGTAGAATGATGTGGAAAGATCTGCCAACTCCCTGTTACGTGGCAGATGAGAAAAAGTTAAAAGAAAATCTCAGGATTCTTCAGAAACTGGAGAAGGACACGGGCTGTCATGTGTTGCTGGCACAGAAGGCGTTTTCCATGTTTTCTCTGTACCCGATGATTGGAACCTTTATCAGCGGAACAACGGCCAGCGGGCTTTATGAAGCCCGCCTTGGCAGGGAAGAGATGGGAAAAGAAAATCATGTGTTTGCGCCGGCGTATAAGGAAGCCGATATGAAAGAACTGGTGAAAATCTGTGATCATATCGTGTTCAATTCCTTCCGACAGTATGAAAAATATAAAGAGTTATGTAAACAAAGCGCACAGATCCGGGAAGATGGAAAACCGGTCAGCGTGGGAATCCGGGTGAATCCGGAATGTTCCACACAGGAAGGTCATGAGATTTATGATCCATGCGGACCGGGATCACGGCTTGGTGTGACGAAGGCAGAGTTTCGGGAAGATCTGCTGGAAGGTGTGGAAGGGCTTCATTTTCATACGCTCTGTGAGCAGGATGCCGATGATCTGGTGATTACGTTTCGGGATTTTGAAGCAAAGTTTGGTAAGTATTTGAAAAAGATGAAATGGCTGAATCTGGGAGGAGGCCACCATATCACAAGACCGGGTTATCAGCTGAAACAGTTAAAACAGTTGATTGCCTATATTCGGGCAACCTATCAGGTAGAAGTATATCTGGAACCCGGAGAGGCTATAGCTTTAAATGCCGGATATCTGGTGACAGAAGTGCAGGATATCGTGAAAAATGGAATGGAGATCCTGATTTTGGATGCGTCCGCGGCCTGTCATATGCCGGATGTACTGGAAATGCCCTATCGTCCGCCTCTGCGGGGTGGGTACGAACCGGGAGAAAAAACATATACATACCGGTTATCCAGCATGACCTGTCTTGCCGGGGATGTAATTGGGGATTACAGTTTTGAACATCCGGTAGCGATCGGAGATCGTCTGGTCTTTGAAGATATGGCGATTTATTCTATGGTGAAAAATAATACCTTTAACGGTATGCCACTTCCGGGAATCGCTTTGTTGAAGGAAGATGGAACGGTGGAGATGATAAAGACCTTCGGGTATGATGATTTTAAAGAGAGATTGTCATAACATCACAGAATATCCTGAGAGATCATCAGATTCTTCAGAGAGTATTTGATATTTGCAGAAACACCAGGAGAAAAACAGGAGACAGGAAGACATGGACAGCGGGAAAAAGACAATAAATCATGTAGAAATAAGAAAGACTCTGCCGGTGCAGGACGGGTACCGTATGCCAGGAGAATATGAGCCGCACCGGGGCTGTATTCTGATTTGGCCGGAACGGCCGGGATCCTGGCGAAACGGTGCACGGGAGGCAAAAAAAGCATTTGCAGACGTAATCCGGGCAATTGCAAAAAGTGAAGAAGTTTATCTTGCGGCAAGCGGGAAGACATTTTCAGAGGCAGAAAAGCTGGCACAGCGTTTGCAGACAGATGAAGCATTGTATCCGATAAGGGTTTTTGCGGCAGAGACCGACGATGCCTGGGCCAGAGATGTGGGACCAACCTTTGTGACGGATGGACAGGAAGTAAGGGGAATCAACTGGGAGTTTAACGCCTGGGGCGGCACCGAAGACGGACTGTACGCTTCCTGGGAAAAAGACAATCGTTTTGCTCCCTTCTTTTGTGGGAAAGAGGGATACACCTGGTATGACGCAAGGCCGTTTGTGCTGGAAGGTGGTTCTGTCCACAGCGATGGAGAGGGAACCGTGATGGTGACCGAATCCTGTCTGCTCAGTAAGGGCAGAAATCCGGATCTTACCAAAGAGGAGATTACAGAAAAACTGAAAGCGTATCTTGGGGCCGAAAAGGTCCTGTGGCTGCCCCGGGGAATCTATATGGATGAGACCAACGAGCATGTGGATAATGTCTGTGCATTCTTAAAACCGGGTGAGGTGATTCTGGCCTGGACAGACAACAGGGAAGATCCTCAGTATCCGTTATCCATGGCGTGTCTGGAATATCTGGAAGGAGAGACAGATGCAAAGGGAAGAAAAATCACCGTGCATAAACTTCCGATCCCGGATCACCCGGTCTGCGTGACCGGGGAGGAACTGGAAGGCTATGTATTTGAAGACGGAGAGGATGTGCGGGAAGAGGGAGAACGTCTGGCAGCTTCTTATGTAAACTTCTATTTTTCCAACGGTGCTGTGGTACTGCCGGCTTTTGGCGGGGAAAATGAAGAAAGTGACCGGAGAGCAGCAGAGATTCTGAAAAAACTTTGTCCGGATCGTGAGGTTCTTTCGGTTTATGCCAGAGACATCCTGACCGGTGGAGGAAATATCCACTGTATTACCCAGCAGATTCCGGCAGGGAAAAGACGAAACGAACAGGACAGGTAAGAGGAGTCGGAAAAAGTGCCTGGGAAAAAGAAAAGTACCGGATTAACAGGAGGAAAGAGAACATGGGAAAAAGAGAGGTGACAGTGGCAGCAGTGCAGATGCAGTGTACCAATGATCCGCAGGAAAATCTTGAGAAAGCAGAGAAAATGGTACGTCAGGCAGCAGCAGCCGGTGCACAGATCATTTTGCTCTCGGAACTTTTCGAGAGAGAATATTTCTGCCAGCAGAGGAGATATGATTTTTACAGCTATGCGAAGCCAGTGGAAGAAAATGAAGCGGTGTGCTGGGGACGGAAGCTGGCGAAGGAACTGAAAGTGGTTTTACCGATCAGCTTTTATGAGAAACAGGTCAATAATCTCTATAATTCGGTGGCCTGCATCGATGCGGACGGAGAAATTCTCGGCGTATACCGGAAAACACATATCCCGGATGATCATTATTATCAGGAAAAATTCTATTTTACACCGGGTGACACCGGTTTCCGGGTGTTTGACACCAGATATGGAAAAATCGGTGTGGGAATCTGCTGGGATCAGTGGTTCCCGGAAACGGCACGGTGCATGGCTTTAGAAGGAGCAGAACTGCTCTTTTATCCTACGGCGATCGGTTCCGAACCGATTCTTGAATGTGACAGTATGCCGCACTGGCGCCGTTGTATGCAGGGACATGCAGCGATGAATCTGATGCCGGTAATCGCGGCCAACCGGATCGGCAAAGAGGAAGTAAAACCCTGTGCGGAAAATGGCGGGCAGGAGTCTGCACTGATCTTTTATGGTTCTTCCTTTATCACGGATGAAACCGGAGAACTGCTGCAGACCGCTTCCCGGGATCAGGAAGAGATACTGACAGAAACCTTTGATCTGGATGATCTGGCAGCAAAACGTCTGGAATGGGGACTGTTCCGTGACCGCAGACCAAAGTGCTACGGGAAAATTACAGAGTAGGCGCAAGAGCGGGGAAAATAAAACATCCCGGAAAGGAGCGGGAAAAACGGTTCCTTTCCGGGATGTTTTATTTACAATTTGTGAATCAAAATTTGTGCTTATACGAAATGAATGTCACAAAATATATCAAATGTAGAACAATATATTTTAGGCCAGTACTTTGCCTTCCGGGAATGCAGAACGGAAGATGAAACGAACCAGCGGTCCGGCTACGATCAGCTGGAACGGCAGAGCCATGATAAAGTTCTTCGGAATGTTGGTAAGCCAGATCATAAGCAGCTGGGACCATGCGCCGGAATGGACACAGCCTTCTACAGCGCCATACATGGACATGATGATCACCATCGGTACGACCATGGAGCAGGATACGCAGATCACTTTTTTCAGGACACTGTCTTCCGGTTTTACCAGATAAGTAAATGCGAATTTTTTCGCAAGACCGGATACCAGGAACCAGTCACAACACATAGCGAAGACATAAGCAATAGGGAATCCCAGCCATCCTTCCTTTAAAACTTCCATGGAAAAACCACCCATATGCAGGGTGACATTATACATACTCATCCAGAGCACCATGCAAAAACACATCAGGACGGTGTAGATCAAACTTTCTCTTTTATTCTGTGGCATAATTATTACTCCTTTTCTTTTACAATCTTACCTGCTTTTTGCAGCGTTGATTATTATAACGTAGTCTTTTTTCCTTCGTAAGTGTTATTTTTCTGACAAATTTTCGAATCAGGAAAAGTTGTAGCGGAATCTGTTATAAATTACCTGCCTCAAGGGAATGTAATAGGAGAATTCTCACAAACTTTTTGTATAATTATAGAATGAGTTCCGTGGATATTACGTGAAAACCCGGAGGTGTTTGTGAAAAAATGAAGAAAAAATCTACAGAAGACACTGGATAGAGAAATCATGATGGAGAAAATCGGTTGCATAGTGAAAAAGATATAAGAACCAACGAAGAAAACTGGAAGTTCTGAAAGAAGTATGATAATATATATCAGTAAGTGTAACAACAGAAAGATGATTTATTTTTCTGACTCAGTTGCGAAAACAGTATGAAGGAGGACCCAATCATGAAGGTTACGAAAGAAACCACTATGGGCGAGATGCTGGAACTGGATGGCGGAATCGCTGTGATTCTGATGCAGGCAGGTATGCACTGCGTAGGATGCCCGTCTTCTATCGGAGAATCTCTGGAAGAAGCATGTATGGTGCATGGTCTGGATGCAGACGTTGTTCTGGCAAATATTAACGAATATCTGAGCAGCAGAAACGCGTAAGGTGTAAAAGCAGTTCAAATCTTAAAATCCTCAGTTTCTTATCAGTCATAAAAGACCGGTCAGAACTGAGGATTTTTAAGTTTTGTCCGACAGCAGGCCGGAAGAACATGGATGGAATGTTGCAGCTATACAGAGTATACAAAAAGTATGAGACAGATTTGAACTTGTTGCCCTATTGTCAACAAGTTTTCTTTTCTTTATAATTTTAGAAAAAGATAAAATATTTTAGAAAAAGAGGACGAAACATGAATAAAGACAATTATGTCCACACCCCGTACAATGACGAATGGATCGCACAGCGGGCGGATCCGTATGCATATCGTCATACCGACGGAACCTGCTATTTTACGGCATCGGTACCAGCTTATGACCGGATCGTTCTGCGGGCAGCGAAGGATCTGGACGGGCTGGTAACTGCAGAGGAAAAAACACTCTGGGAAAAACATGAGAGCGGACCGCAGAGTATCCATATCTGGGCGCCGGAGATCCATTATCTGTTCGGCGGCTGGTATATCTATTATGCAGCCGGGGACAAAGACGATATCTGGAATATCCGTCCGTATGTCCTGCACTGCAAGGGTGAAGATCCGATGAAAGACGAATGGGAAGAACTGGGCATGATGCAGGCGGCAGACGAAGACGAATTTTCATTCCATGCCTTTTCACTGGATGCGACGGTGTTTGAGCACAGAGGCGAATGGTACTATATATGGGCGGAAAAAACAGGCGTTGGACGCCAGATCTCCAATCTGTATATCGGAAAACTGGAGAAGGCCAACAAACTTTCTACCGTACAGGTATTACTGACGACTCCGGACTATGACTGGGAGCGCGTGGACTTCTGGGTCAATGAAGGACCGGCGATCTTAAAGCATGACGGCAGAATCTTCATGACATTTTCTGCAAGTGCTACGGGAGCCTGTTACTGTATGGGTATGATGTATGTCAATGAAGATGCAGACTTTCTGGATCCACATGCGTGGACAAAACTGCGCTATCCGGTACTGAAAACCGATGAAGAGAAAGGAATCTACGGACCGGGACATAACTGCTTTGTGAAAGCAGATGACGGAGAAACGGATCTTTGCGTGTACCACGCCCGCCCGTACGATGAGATTATCGGAGATCCACTGTATGATCCGAACCGGCATGCAAGAATCATGAAAGTGACTTATGACGAAAAAGGATTTCCGGTATTTGCATACCAGAAAGTGAAAGAGAGCTGATCGGCAGAACATGTTAGAGATTACAAAACTGGAAGAGAGCGTGGAGATTTTCAAAGCACTGGGATCGGAAGTCCGGCTACAGCTGCTGGAGCTTCTGCGGGAGTATCCACAGATGAATCTGAATGAGCTGGCAGCAAAGCTTGGGATCACCAACGGCGCACTGACCGGCCATATGAAGAAGCTGGAGCGGGCCGGGCTTGTTCAGGTGACAGCCGAAGGCGGTGGACATGGCAACGGAAAAGTTTGCAGGATCCTGCAGGATGACCTGTTGATACACCTGCAGGGCAGTGAAAGGCAGCAGGAGCAAAGCTACGACATCGAGATCCCGGTAGGACACTACATCGCACATGAGGTCTGTCCAACCTGCGGGATTGCCACCCACAAAAGTCTGGTAGGGGAAGTCGATGACCCACGGGCGTTTACCTATCCGGAGCGTTTTGAGGCGCGGATCCTCTGGTTTACAAAGGGATATGTGGAATATGAGATTCCCAATCAGCTTCCGGGGCGGACGGCGGTTGACCGGCTGACACTGTCCATGGAAATCAGTTCCGAAGCCCCCGGTGTCAATAGTGACTGGCCGTCGGAAATTACCTTTCAGATCAATGAAACACAGGTAGGCACATGGGTAAGCCCCGGAGACTTCGGGGATGTGCCGGGCGTCTTTACCCCGGACTGGTGGCTGCGGGGATGGAATCAATATGGCCTTCGAAAAACGCTGACGATCGACC
>OIYV01001330.1_pt1 | contig 11925 bp, 9 predicted proteins | sample 1588251 | NCBI WGS metagenome assembly OIYV01 (sample SAMN03283282) | human gut metagenome | biome: human-associated habitat; material: feces | host: Homo sapiens | place: Peru | collected 2012
ATGGCTTTTGAGGTTCTCGACTGCCGCCAGTGACGCTGGAGAAGAACGTATCGAAAAAACCCATTGCTAGGCCCGCTGTTCAGAGTCGGCTGGGAACGTGATGCCCGCCTGTTGACGCACGGCATCCATGATGCGCAGCGAGACGAGCGTGACATCGCGGTAGTGGCCAAGCTCGTGGCGTCCGGCGGGCGTCTCCCAAATCTCTTCTTTAACGCTGTCAATGCCGGCGATGGCGGTGATAAAGTCGGCAAGTTCGTATTCCATAGTGTTGCTCGATTTGGGAAGGTCGAGCACGCAGCCGTTGTCGCCTTGCTCGCGCGGTGCCTCGGTCGCCGACCCGCGCACGACGTCGCCGCGATAGTCGATGCGTACGTTACGGGGTGTGGACAGATGGTCGATTTGGATGGTGCCGCGCTCGCCTTCGATCTGCGAGGGCAGCAGGTCATTCGTGATCTTGGAATGTGCAAGCTCGACGGAGATGCGCCCGCCGCCGTAGGTGGCAAGGATGGAGCCACAGCCGTCGATGGGGCCGTGCGTGAGCTGTCGCGTGGCGGGGTCGAGTAGCGTAGTCATGCTGGTGAGGCCGGAGGGCATGCCGAAAATCTCGACCATGGGCTCGACGGTGTAGACACCGATGTCCATGAGGGAGCCCGAGGCCATGTTGCAGTCGAAGATATTGGTGGCGTGCCCCGCGAGGATTTCGTTGTAGCGCGAGGAATATTTACCAAAGCGCAGCGAGGCGCGACGGATGGGGGCGATCTCGCCCAAGGCGTCCTCAATGGCGTGGAAGGCGGGGTCGTGGAGCGGACGCATGGCCTCGAGGGCCACGATGCCTGCGGCCTCAGCGGCGCGGAAGACCTCCAGCGCCTGCGCCTCGGTGGCGCAGAAGGGCTTCTCGACGATGACGTGCTTGCCGCCGGCGATGCAGGCAAGGGCCTGCTCGTAGTGAAGCGCGTTGGGGCTGCCGATATAGACGGCATCGACGTCGGCAGCCGCCGCGAGCTCGTCGAGCGAGGTAAAGTTTCGCTCGCCACCGCGCTCGGCGGTAAAGGCAGCGCCGCGATCGGCATCGCGCGAGAGCGTGCCCACAAACGTGGCTTGGTCGTTGGCGTTGACGACGTGGATAAAGTCGTCGGTGATCATGGATGTGCCGATGGTCGCGATGCGCAGCATACGGTCCCCTTACGTTGTTTGGTCTACACGAATGAGTGTAGCGCGTGGGGACATGGGAAACGCGCGAAAACGCCGCTAGAGGTCGCTCTCGTTAAAGCCGGTGTCGATATCGAGGTTGGCACCGTCGGCCGCCGTGGTGGCGAGCTCATCGCAGCGCTCGTTGAGCTCGTGGCCGGCATGGCCCTTAACCCAGATAAACTCCACCTTATGCTTGCTCTTTGCGGTGAGCAGACGCTCCCACAAGTCGCGGTTCTTGACGGGCTGCTTGTTGGCGGTTTTCCATCCGCGTTTTTTCCAGCCGTCGATCCAGTGCTTGTTAAAGGCGTTGACGACGTACTGCGAGTCGGAATGAACCTCGACCTCGCAGGGGCGGTTGAGCGCCTCGAGCGCCACGATGACGGCCATGAGCTCCATGCGGTTGTTGGTGGTCTTGGCGTAGCCGCGCGAAAGCTCGGAGGTGAAGGTCTTGCCGGCGGGGTTGGTGTATTTGAGCACGGCGCCGTAGCCACCGCGTCCCGGGTTTGATCGGGCCGAGCCGTCGGTATAGATGATGACCTTCACATGGTTCCTTTCGCTGGGTGCTTCTCTCGTGGGTGTCCATTGTAGCGCCACGTTCGTTGAGGGCTAGTGTTCCACCGCTTCTACCTCGTTGCCCGAAGGTTGGCTTTCGCGGATGATGCGGTCGAGCTCGTCGAGGTATTGCTGCAGCAGGGGAGAGGGCCTGCGCTCGTCGTGCATGATATAGCCCACGTGCATCGTCGGGGCGTCTGCCAGCGGGATCGATGCCATGCCCCATTGCATTTCGTTGGAGAGGACACCGGTCGACAAGGTGTAGCCGTTCGAGGTGATCAGTAGGTTGGTGAGCGTTCCGCGGTCAGAGACTCGAATGTTGCGGTCACAGGGGATGTAGCTAAACGGTTCCTCGGCGTAATAGAAGGAGTTCGAGGTGCCCTGCTCAAAGCTGTAGCGGGTGTAGGGCGTAAGGTCGGCAAGGGACAGCTGCGGGCGGCGGGCGAGCGGGTGGCGCTCGCTTACGAACACATGGACCTTCGCGTCAAAGAGGGGATGGAAGCTCGCACGCGCGTCGGTAAAGGCTTTCTGCAGGACGCGAGCGTTAAAGTCATCCAGATAGAGGATGCCGATATCGCTGCGAAACGCGCGGACGTCATCGATGATCTGCGATGTGGTGGTTTCGCGCATGATGAACTCGAACTTGCTGTCGCGGCAACGCTCGACCACGTTGACGAAGGCCTCGACCGAAAAGGCGTAGTGCTGGGCCGAGATGGCAAGGCGGGCTTGCGGGGTGCCGCCGTCTTCGTAGCGGGCCTCGAGCATATCGGCCTGCTCTACAACCTGGCGCGCATAACCCAAAAGCTCGGTGCCGTCGTTGGTGAGCGTGACGCCGCGGCTGGAGCGCGTGAAGATTTCCAAGTGGAGCTCCTGCTCCAGGCTTTTGACGGCGTTTGAGATGTTGGACTGAGCGGTATAGAGGCGCTGAGCTGCGGCGTTGATTGAGCCGGACTCTGCTACGGCGATCAGAAAACGAAGCTGCTGAAGGGTCATCGACGCCATCCTTTCGGTTGCTATCTATAAAACCGATAACAGGTTAGCGCTTTTAAGTGATTGACCGAGCGAAACAATGCTCGTACTATTCAAAACACACAAAGGCGGTAGGTAATTAAGCCGACCACGGAACCGGGATGTGAAAGGAGGCCCGCATATGAATTGCTTACCAAGACGAATGCCGGGCTCCTGTTTGCGCCCGTCGGCGTGATCAGGAGACAGCGACTTACTTCTCTCTTATTTATTTACTTTCGTTCGATCAAGGAGATCATCATGAGCCAGTTCATCAACAACCCCGAGCACACCTTTGGTTTCGATACCCTGCAGCTGCACGTTGGCCAGGAGAGCGCCGACCCCGCATCCGATGCCCGCGCCGTGCCTATCTACCAGACCACGAGCTACGTGTTCCGCAACGCCCAGCATGCCGCTGACCGCTTTGGCCTTGCCGACGCCGGCAACATCTACGGTCGTCTGACCAACTCCACCCAGGGCGTCTTCGAGGACCGCATCGCTGCACTCGAGGGTGGCGTGGCCGGTCTCGCCGTCGCCTCCGGTGCTGCCGCTATCACCTATACCCTGCAGGCGCTCGCCCAGGCCGGCGACCACGTGGTTGCCCAGAAGACCATCTACGGTGGCTCCTACAACCTGCTGGAGCATACGCTTTCTCAGTTTGGCGTCGAGACCACGTTTGTCGATGCCCATAACCTGGACGAGGTCGAGGGCGCCATCAAGGACAACACCACGGTCATCTACCTAGAGACGCTCGGCAACCCCAACTCCGACATCCCCAACATCGACGCCATCTCCGAGATCGCCAAGAAGCACGGTCTGCCGGTTGTCGTCGATAACACCTTCGGCACCCCGTACCTGTTCCGTCCGCTGGAGCACGGTGCCAACATCGTCGTTCACTCCGCAACCAAGTTCATCGGCGGCCACGGCACGTCGCTGGGTGGCGTGATCGTCGACGGCGGTAACTTCGATTGGAAGGCGAGCGGCAAGTATGCCCAGATCGCCGAGCCCAATCCCTCGTACCATGGTGTCTCGTTTGCCGAGGCTGCTGGTCCTGCCGCCTTCGCAACCTATGTCCGCGCTATCCTGCTGCGTGACGAGGGCGCCTGCATCAGCCCGTTCAACGCTTGGGTCCTGCTCCAGGGCACCGAGACCCTGTCGCTGCGTGTCGACCGTCATGTCGAGAACACCAAGAAGGTCGTTGAGTTCCTGAGCGGTGACAGCCATGTCGCCAAGGTGAACCACCCGAGCCTGCCTGAGCACCCCGATCATGAGCTCTACAAGGAGTACTTCCCCAACGGCGGCGCCTCGATCTTCACCTTCGAGATTAAGGGCGGCCAGGAGGCAGCTTGGAAGTTCATCGATCACCTGCAGGTGTTCTCGCTGCTCGCCAACGTGGCCGACGTCAAGTCGCTCGTCGTGCACCCGGCTACCACCACGCACTCCCAGCTCTCTGCCGAGGAGCTCGCCGAGCAGAACATCACGCCCTCCACGATCCGTCTTTCCATCGGTACCGAGAACGCCGAGGACATCATTTGGGATCTGAAGCAGGCCTTCGCCGCGCTGGACGAGTAAGGCGACTTGTGCAAGGACCCCTTGCGACTCGATAGGTATAACTGTATAAAATGCCTGCTCAAGGTGCCTGTGCGAACAATGATTGCACAGGCGCCTTTTTTGTATAGTGAGGGCGCCAAAACAGGGTTTTTGGCATGCTTTATGCATTCGAGTTGTGGAAAACTCCTGTCGAGAGGATGTGAGTTTTACGCAATTGACGTGCACCTTTTGAGAAAAACCGCAGGTCGCGATGTGCTCGGGGTACTATGCAGCGCGATCGAATCACACGCAGCTCAAACGCAGCAAAAACGCACTACGGAGGTTTCCAGCTACATGAGGATCGATTCACGAAAACCGAAAGCCGCCGCCCTTTCTGCCGCCTTGGCCGTGGCACTTTTGGCGGGCGCCGGCGCAACCGATGCCCACGCCGCAACACTGTCCGATACGGTCGGGTCTACGCCGTCTGAGGCGACGCTGGTGCAGCCCGTCGACTACCGTGGCGACGGCTTTGGCTCCATGCAGGAGTGGAACGCCTCGATGGAGGCCAAACGCGATTCCTTGGAGATGCGCGCTCAAATCATTATGAACATGTATGGCGACTATGCCACCGATGACGAGCGCGCTGTGTTGCAGGGTTGCATCGACGGTGCGGGTAACCTTTTGACGATGGGAGAGGTCGATGCCAAGTCGACCGAGCTCGACGAGCTGCGTATCACGCTTGAGGGCGCGAAGCGCGAGGCACTCGAGGCTGCGGCTGCAGAAGCAGAGGCTGCCGAGGCCGCTCAGGCTGCCCAGGCCTCGTATTACAACGCGGGCTACGGATCGTCCGCCTCGACTGCCGCATATTATGCGAACGGTTCGGGCCTGACGCGCTCGAGCGGCGTCAATAACTACAACGGCCGTCGTGAGACCTATTACAGCAGCAACGTGTTGTATCACCACCGCACGGGCGAATGGACGCAGGATTCCGAGGGATTTTGGCGCGACTCCGATGGCTACTATGTCGTGGCAGCGGGCGATAAGGCCCAGGGCTCCACGTTTACCGGATCCAAGGGCGAGTGCAAGGTCTATGACTCGGGCTGCGCTGCCGGGACCACCGATTACTACACCGGTTGGTAATTTTTCTGCATCACGGATGTTTGGCAGACGGGCGTCTTTACCGAGCTTTTTGGCAACGTAAAGACGCCCGTTCTATGTATGCGCTTGAGTTAACAGAGCCCTTACCGTGGCGGTACGCCGCCCATATGGGCGCAGGGCACACTAGTTCATGAGAAATAAGGTCTTTCTCGTGGAGGAAGTGGTCTTGTGAACGCTCGAGATATCGCCGTCGCCGTCGTCGCATTGATGCTTGGTTGCCTTGGTCCTACGGCCGCGCTCGTTGCGGGCATGCAAGGGTCATGCGGGGCCGCTCCCATCGTGGTCGGCGCGTTGATCGCCGCCGCATTGCTGGGCAGCGCAGGCGTGGTCCTTTGTCGCGATGACGAGGACGAGGCTCCGGAGTCGCAGCTCTAACCGTCGGGACATCGACTGCTGGTTATAGATGAAGAAAGCCGCCGCAAAGGGAGTGCTCCTTGCGGCGGCTTTGCTGTTGAGTCTGTTGACGTGATGGGTCGGGCGCTACCAGCTTGCCTCGATATCGCGAATGCGCTGATAGAGCCATTCGTTCTGCGGTGCCTGGATATTGTGCTCGGACGCCAGGCGGCAGATGGTGCCGGCGAACTCCTCGACTTCGGTTTTGCGTCGCGCGACGCGGTCTTGCGCCATCGACGGCATGCCGGCAGGGTCGAGCCCCTCGATGAGGTGCACCATCTGCGTCAAGTCTGCTTCGGTGAGCTCGATGCCTTCGGCATTGGCGACGGCAAGCGTTTCGCGCATGGCGGAAACAAAGCAACGACGCTGCTCGGAGCCCTGCTCCGTGGCGCTTCCGTACGTGCCGCCGTAGGCCATGCAGGTCTGGTTGATGCCGTCGTTGAGCATGAGTTTGGCCCACATGCGGTGCGCAATGTCGCTCTCGACGGTATGGGCGATGCCACAGCGCGTGTAGAGCTCGTCTATGGCGGTGACGGTCGCGGGATCGGTGCCGGCAGCTGCGCCAAAGCGGATTTCACCCGCATTGGTAAAGGTAAGTGCGCCGTTGAGGAATACCGCGTCCATGCCCTGGCAGATACCCAAGACGGTGTGCTCCCAGCCAAAGTGCTCGGCAATCTTTTGCTCGCTGGTGATGCCGTTGCACAGCGAGGCGATGAGCGTGCTGGGACCCACGACGCGCTCCATGGTCTTGAGCGCCTGGTCGAGGCCGGTCGTCTTGACCGTCAGGATGACCAGATCGGCGGGCATAGCCTCGCTGGCACGGACGGATTTGAGCACGCAGGGCTCGCCGTTGACGGTCAGCGCGTCGTTCGCGTGACGCTCGAAGCGTGTGTCGTCCATGACGTATTCGATGGCGTCGTTGCCGAGTGCCTGGGCAATCATGCTGCCGTAGAGCAGGCCGACACCGCCTTTGCCGATAAAGGCAACCTTGTTGATCTGCATGTGAATCATCTCCCCATAAAAAGGCGCCCGCGTAGAGGGCGCCTGATGGATTGTAGACTGCCGGAGCGCCTTGCATGTGCAGGACGGCGGATATATAGAAGAACGGATGTGCTGTGCACTTACGCTGCGGGGCAGACCGCAAAGACGCGCGCGGGGTACCCGACGCCATCGCGAACCTTGGGGAAGGTGCAGAAAATGACGGCGCCCGTGGCGGGGAGCTCGTCCAGATGGTCCATGACCTCGATCTGATAGCGGTCGACCGAGAGGATGTACTGCTCACCGGGGTAGGGGTAGGCGTCCTCGCGCGTGGTTACGGTCGCGGGGTCGGTGTCTGCCGGTTCGTGGCCGATGGCGCCGATGTTGCGCTCCTCTACAAGCCACTTGATGGCGTCGAGATCCCAACCGGGGTAGTGAGGCTGGCCGTCCTCGTCCTTGTTCTCGAGGTCTGCCAACTTGGACCAATCGGAGCGGAAGGCGACAAAGGCGTCCTCGGGAATGCGCCCGTGCTCGTCCTCCCATGCTTTGAGGTCCTCGACGGTCAGGATAAAGTCGGGGTTCGCGGCGCACTCTTCGTGCTTGTCGATCACGCAGAGCGGATGCATAAACTCGATGGGCTCGATCTCGCCGAGGGAACGGCCGTCGACATGAAAGTGGCGCGGCGCGTCAACGTGGGTGCCGTACTGTGAAGCAACCGAATACTGAAAGCAGCGCATGGGCGCGAGCATATCCTCGGGTGTGTCGGGCAGGTAGTCGAAAAGCTTGGTGGACTCGAACGGCTTAAAGCCAAACCAGTGCGGGGTGTCGCACGAGAGCGTGTGGGTGAGGTCGACCCAGCGATAATCGGTGCTTTTGAGCTGGGAGGTGAGGTTCCAAAGGTCGAGCGCGGGCATGGCTGGCTCCTTTCATCGGGCTTTTTGCTGATGTTAAAGCTGCGCCGTGACGGCTCGATTTCTGCTGCGTTACGATACGTTCTCAATTGCGATTCCAAGTTGTTTCGGCGGCGTGACCGTTGTGTTTCGCGTGACCGGGGCACCGATGGCGAAGGGAGGGGCCGTGCAATATCGCGTTGACCCCAAAAGCGGTAACCGTATCTCGGCGTTGGGGCTGGGGTGCATGAGGTTTCCCGGTGCGCCGGGACGCCCCGATGCGAAGACGGCCGATGCCATCATTTCGCGTGCGGTGGAGCAGGGGATTAACTACCTGGACACGGCCTATCTCTATCCCGGCAACGAAGCCTGTGTGGGCGCTTCGCTTGAGCGCCTGGGTCTGCGCGACCGGGTTTTGCTCGCGACCAAGCTGCCGCATGCTTCGTGCAAATGCGCGGAGGATTTCGACCGCTATTTTGACGAGCAGCTGCGTCGCCTGCGGACCGACCATATCGACTACTACCTCATGCACAACATCACCTCGCCCGTGCAATGGGAGCGTGTGGCGGCATTGGGTATCGAGGACTGGATCGCGCGCCAAAAGGCTGCGGGGCGTATTCGCCAGATCGGTTTTTCGTACCACGGCAGTGCGGCGGACTTCCTTACGATGCTCGATGCGTATGACTGGGACTTCTGCCAGATTCAGTACAACTATGCCGGTGAGCGTTATCAGGCGGGAAGGGCGGGGCTCTTGGCCGCTGCCGAGCGCGGGCTCGCGGTGTTTGTGATGGAGCCGCTGTTGGGCGGACGTCTGGCGGGCAAGCTGCCGCCGCGGGCTCGCGCCGTGCTCGATAGCGCGAGCGATCCGCATCTGAAGACGCCAGCTGCTTGGGGCCTCTCGTGGGTGTGGAACCATCCTCAAGTCACGATGCTGCTTTCGGGCATGACCGATACCGCGCAGGTGGACGAGAACGCGGCGCTGGCCGATCGTGCGCTGCCGGATTCGATGACGAACGACCAGCTCGATACCATTGCGCGCGTATTGGAAGAGTTTGAGAAATCGAACCGTGTGCCCTGCACGGGGTGCGGCTACTGCATGCCGTGCCCCAAGGGCATCAACATCCCCGGATGCTTTGCCGCCTACAACGCGAGCTATGCGCATAGCTGGTTTACGGGAATCTCGCAGTACTTTACGGCGAGCGCTGTTCGTACCAGCGAGCCCAAGCTCGTGAGCAATTGCATCAAGTGCGGTAAATGCGCGCGTCGCTGCCCACAGCATATCGATATCCCCGCGCGCCTCGACGATGTGCGCCGACGTTTCCAGCCTGGCCCCGTAACGGTCGCGCTTAAAGCCTTCGGCAAAACGCGCTCCTCGTGACTCTTTTATAACTTGCGGTGGAATAGTTCCTGTTTGCGGCAGAATAGGGACCAAACAGGAACTATTTCACCGCAACTGAAGGGGGCTGTCGTGGGCCATCGGGATTCATGTGATGATTTGCGTGAGGTTCGTTGGGGCGTTTTGGGTGCTGGGCACATTTCGCATCGATTTGCATCGTCGCTCAAGGAGGTGGACGGGGCACGGCTTGTGGCTGCCGCTGGTCGTACTCCTTCGCATGTTGAGGAGTTTTGCGGGGCGTTTTCGATTGATGCCGCGCACAGTTATGCCACGGCTGACAATAGCGGCGATGCGGCTTATGATGCGCTGATTGCCGACTCCGATGTCGACGCAATCTACTTGGCTCTTCCACATGGCATGCATGCGCATTGGGTTTGTCGGGCGCTGCGCGCGGGAAAGGCCGTACTGTGCGAAAAGCCGGCCGTCTTGAATGAAGAAGAGGCCCATGCGATCACTTCCGTTTCCCGCGAGTGCGGTGTGCCGTTTATGGAGGCGATGAAAAATCGGTTTTGTCCGATGCATACTCGCGTGAAGGGCTTGCTTGCGTCGGGCGAGCTCGGCCGTATCGTTTCGATCGAAAGCGTGCAAAAACTCGATTATGGTGAGTCCCCTTCGAGTTATCTGCTCGATCCGTTACAGGGTGGCTGTCTATATGACATGGGCTGCTATGCGGTCGGGTGGTTTGAGGATCTGCTTGCGGGTGCGTGCGATGTTTCGTCTCGTGAAGTTCGCTGGCGTGACGTATCGGGCGGCCGCGTGGATTGGGCCGATGAGATTCATATGAGCGTCGGCGGCATACCCATTCATATGGTGTGCGACGGCAAGGCAGCATATGAAAGCCGCTTAACGATTGCCTGCGAGCGGGACTCGTTGGAAATCGAGCGCTTCCATCGCCCCGAGCTCGCCCATGTGAAGTACTCCGACGGACGAGTACTCGAAATAAATGCCCCGTTTGAGGTCGATGATTTCTACGGCGAGATCCAGCATGCGACCCAGCTCATCCGGGCGGGGAAACTCGAGAGTCCCGTCATGCCCCTTGCCGCCACACAGCGTTGTGCGCGCATTATCGATGCAATCCGTCTAGCCCTCTAGAACTTGACGCTGACGTGTAGAGGGTCATGACGTTGGCGCCCGTAGCCGTAGTGCTTGGCGGCCCGCATCTCTGATGCCCCTTTTATAAGTTGCGGTGGAATAGTTCCTGTTTGCGGCAGAATAGGGGCCAAACAGGAACTATTTCACCGCAACTGATGAGGGGGAGCTGGAGATGCTGACGATTGGGTGCCATCTTTCGACGACGAAGGGCTATCGGGCGATGGGGGAGACGGCGCTATCCATTGGCGCCAACACCTTTGCATTCTTTACGCGCAATCCGCGCGGTGGCAAGGCGAAAGACCTTGACATGGATGATGTGGCAGCTCTGCGTGCCCTTATGGCGCAAAATGATTTTGGCCCACTCGTGGCGCATGCCCCCTATACCTACAACCCCTGTTCTGCCAAAGAGCGGGCGCGCGAGTTTGCCTTGGAGGCAATGGCCGAGGACTTGCAGCGTCTGGAAGCACTACCCGGCAACTACTACAACTTTCACCCCGGCGCGCATGTGGGGCAGGGGGCTGATGCTGGCACTCAGATGATTGTCGACACCTTGTGCCAGGTGATGTTTGAGGGGCAGCAGACGACGGTGCTGCTCGAGACCATGGCGGGAAAGGGTACCGAGGTGGGCCGTAGCTTTGAAGAGCTGGCGCGCATTATCGAGGGTGCTGCTGCCAGGCGTCCAGAGCTATCGGACAAGCTAGGCGTGTGTCTGGACACCTGCCATGTGAGCGATGCCGGCTATGACATCATCCATGATCTGGACGGCGTACTCGACGAGTTCGACCGCGTGGTTGGTGTCGACCGCTTGCATGCCGTACACATCAACGATTCGAAGAACCCCTGTGGCGCCCATAAAGATCGTCACGAGTGCATCGGCAAGGGATACCTTGGCAGCGAGGAGTTTGGCGGCGGTATGCAGGTTATGCAGAATATTGTATCGAATGGCCGTTTGCGTTCATTGCCATTTATTTTGGAGACACCGAACGAACTTGCAGGTTATGCGGCTGAAATCAAACTGTTAAGGTCATTGCAGCAGTAACGACTGTCACAAAGTGGAGTGTTCCATTCACGTCATGCGTTTGTTTCAATCAGTTTTCTAATTGCAGATTCGCGCTTACGGGTGCATAATAGCCAACAGTTTTTGCAGACCTCTGAATCAAACGAGGTCACCGGAAGGAGACTGATTATGAAGCTGAAGAAGCTTGGCGCATTTGCCGCCACGGGCGCCATGGCGCTCGCCCTCGCACTGACGGGCTGCGGCTCGTCCAACGCCACCTCTGGTTCCGATGCCGGTTCCAGCAGCTCTGACAACGCGAAAGTCGAGAAGGTCGACGGCTCCAAGAAATATGCGCTCGTCAAGGACGGTACGCTCACCGTCGGCACCTCTGCCGAGTACGCGCCGTTTGAGTACAAGGATGACAATGGCGACTACCAGGGCTTTGACCTTGAGCTTATCAAGGCTATCGGTGACAAGCTGGGTCTGGATGTCGAGTACGTCAACAACGACTTTGACACGCTCGTTCCCGGCGTTGCTTCGGGCGCCAAGTACGACGTCGCCATCGCGGCTATCACTGACACGCCCGAGCGTGAGAAGGAAGTCGCTTTCTCCGACTCTTACTACATGGACGATCAGGCTATCGTGACCAAGGTCGACAACACCGACATTACGGCCGATAACTACAGCGAGAAGCTCAACAACACCGACGCCACGATCATCGTCCAGTCCGGTTCGACCGCCGA
>OIYV01001333.1_pt1 | contig 11912 bp, 12 predicted proteins | sample 1588251 | NCBI WGS metagenome assembly OIYV01 (sample SAMN03283282) | human gut metagenome | biome: human-associated habitat; material: feces | host: Homo sapiens | place: Peru | collected 2012
TAAAAAGGCTGTCTATAAAAAACGTCGCTTTGATAGAGCGGCTGGATATGGATTTCGACAATGGGCTTAACGTGCTTACCGGTGAGACCGGCGCCGGTAAATCCATTATTATTGACGCTGTAAATCTGGCACTGGGAGAGCGGGCAAGCAGGGAGCTCATAACCACGGGAGCGGAAAAGGCGTCTGTAGAGGCGGAGTTCGATATAGAAGGCGAGGAAGCCGTAAAGTCCATGCTGCGGCAGAATGAGCTGGAGGACGACGGTCTGATAATATCCCGTGAGCTGTCGGCTTCGGGCAAAAACGTATGCCGCATAAATGGTACGCTCGTTAACCTTGCTACGCTGAAGCAGATAACAGACCTGCTGGTAGATGTTCACGGCCAGCATGAACACCAGTCGCTGCTCATGCAGTCGCGGCATATAAGGTTTCTGGATTCTTTCGCAGGGGAAAGGGATAGGGCTCAACGCGAAAAAGTGGCGGGGCTTTATTCCGAATGCAAGGCTATACAGTCAGAGCTTTTGGGCGGCTTCGGCTCCGAGGACGAGCGGGCCCGGGAAGCGGACATATTAAGATATCAGATAAACGAGATAGAAAATGCACGGCTCACTGCCGATGAAGAGCAGAAGCTCACGGAGGAGCGGGCGGTGCTTATCAATGCAGAACGTATAATGACGTCGCTGCAGAAGAGCTCCGAGGCTGTCTCTGGAGACGAAGGGGCCGTGGGGCTTCTCAGCCAAGCCGTATCTGCCATGAAGGATATATCTGGCATATCGACAGAGTACGGCGAGCTGTCAAGGCGGCTCAACGAGGCGTATTATACCATCGAGGATATAGGCTATACGCTCAGGGACATGCGTGACTCCTTCGACTTTGAGCCGGGCAGGATAGATCAGATAGAGCAGCGGCTTGAGATCTATTCAAGCCTCAAAAAGAAATACGGTCCAGAGGTAGAAGATGTTATCGCCTTCGGCGAGCGGGCGTCGGAACGTCTCGTGCAGCTGGAGGGCGCGCAGGAAAAGCGGGAAAAACTGCAAAAACAGCTTGCGGATAAGGAAAAGCTGTATAGGGCTGAGGCGGCCGCGCTTACGGATATACGACGTACAGAGGCAGAAAGGCTGCAAGGTGAGCTGCTGAGCCACCTGAAGGATCTTGGCATGGAAAAGGCGCGGTTCGAGGTCAGAATTGACCCGCTCACGGAGCCGGGACAGAACGGCATGGACAGGGTGGAATTCATGCTTTCCGCCAACCCGGGCGAAAGCTTGAAGCCCCTTGAAAAAGTAGCGTCGGGTGGAGAGATGTCACGCATAATGCTGGCATTCAAGGCTATTGCCGCCAATGCGGATTCCATACCCACGCTGATATTCGACGAAATAGATACAGGCATAAGCGGCCACATAGCCGCGGTGGTGGGCGAAAAGATGGTGAGCATAGCGGATAATCATCAGGTGCTTTGCGTGACACATCTGCCCCAGATAGCGGCCCTTGCGGACGTACACTTTATGGTGCAGAAGCAGGACGATGGACAGACTACCAGAACAAGCCTGAAGCGGCTGGAAATGGAGGAACGGTACGAATACATCGCCCGTATGATGAGCGGCATGGAGGATTCAAAGCTAGCCTACGAGCACGCCAGGGAACTGATAACCCACTCTGAAGAAATCAAGCAAAAGCGTCGTAAAAATAAATAATAAAATACATCGGCATTACAAATCATAAACACTGCGAAGTTGCTTCGCGGTGTTTATTTTTATTCTTTAAGGCGGTGTATATATGAAAAGACTCTGGCAAAATCTTGCGAAATGCATAGGTCTGGCGCTGTGTGTGACGCTCGTCTGCTTTAATTCAGGCGAGCAGATGAGTTATGTGCGCGGGCTGTCCAACAGCGTATCCACCGATCAGCTGGAAAATATATGCCGGAGCCTGAGCGGACCGCTAAGCCTCAGTATGGGCGACAGGGATGCATATGTTTCGGAAAACCTTTCCGAGACGCTCTCCGGAAAAAGCGGCAGCGCCAGCATTCGCCTTTTCGGCGCTATACCAATAAAGACCATAGAGTACGGCGAACGGCAGGACATAACCGTAATGCCGGGAGGGATGCCCATAGGCGTATCCATATATACAGACGGGGCGCTGGTGGTGGGCCTGGGCAGCATATCCGAAACTGCGCAAATATGCCCGGCGGCGTCTGCCGGCATAAGGGCCGGAGACGTCATAACTGCGGTCAACGGCGAGACTGTGCGGGATTCGCTGCATCTGAGCGAGCTTTGCTCTAAAGGCGGGGAGCTGATGGTGACTGTTCGCCGCGACGGGCAGCAGCTGACTGTCGCGCTTACTCCCGTTAAGGATCCGGAAAACGACACATACCGGGCAGGTATGTGGGTGAGGGACAGTACATCGGGCATTGGCACGCTGTCCTTTTGCAATATGTCGTCCCTCAGATACGGAGCGCTCGGCCACCCTATAACGGATATAGATACAGGCGCCATAATAGATGTAGGCAGCGGCAGCATAGTTGAATCCAGCATAATAGGCGTATCAGCTGGCAGCAACGGTATACCGGGCGAGGTAATAGGCTCGTTTTCAACGGCAAGCAGACAGTTGGGCAGCATAGAACTAAACTGCGAATACGGTCTGTACGGCGAAATGGACGAAATACCCGTGAACCCAATATACCCAAACGGCGTAAAGCTGGCATACCCTGACGAGGTTCATACCGGAAAGGCTGAGATACTGTCCACCGTGGACGATCGCGGAGTATGCGCCTACGAGTGCGAAATAATCAAGCTGTATCCGCAAAAGGAGATGAGCGGCAAGGGTATGGTAATAAGGATAACGGACAGGGAACTCATCGCAAAGACGGGAGGGATCGTTCAGGGCATGAGCGGCAGCCCCGTAATGCAGGATGGAAAGCTGATAGGCGCTGTTACTCATGTGTTTGTGAACGACGCGAAGTGCGGCTACTGTATATATTCTTGGTGGATGAACAGGGTAAGCGAAAAGATACTGTAAAAATTGGAAAATAATTGCAGTTTGCTGTTTAAAAAATGACCGAAATATGCTATATTGTAATTACACGTGTTAAGGTCTATTTTTTTGCAGGAAGTTTCGTTGTATGAAAATGAGTGAAACAAAAATACTTGTAGTAAAAGATTACGCTAATTACTGCACTGAGTTAATAGGGCTGCTGAAAGATTCGGGATGCTTTGATGTGCTGCCGCCGGTGCATGACCCGAGGTCTGTTGTTGACAATGTAAAAGAAAACAAGCCTGATCTCGTGATACTCAATGCGACTATGGCAGGGAGCGATGGCATAGAGATACTAAGCACCATACGCAACTGCCCTGAGACGAAAGATACCAGAGTGGTAGTTATAACGCCCATACTGGATGACAGCCTGATAAATATTTATCAGGCGCTGGGCGCGGCGTTTATAATACACAGCAGCAATCCTCCTGCAATGGTTTACCATAGGATTCTGGACCTTACTATGGACGACGAAGCAGGCAGAACTATAAGGGACGAGCAGCGAAAATGCGAATACGCGGTAATGGCGGAGAACATGGCGAACAACTTCTTCAGAGTGATAGGCATTCCTGTAAACCTTATTGGATATGCCCAGCTCCGCAAATCCATACTTTACTGTGTGGAAAACAGCCTTTATCAGATAAATCTGTCGCAGGATGTATATCAGTACGTGGCGGAATGCTTCGTAACTACTCCTAAAAGAGTGGAGCGCAACATTAGAACCGCCATAGAAGCGGCGTGGAGCCGCGGAAACATAGAAGCCCAACACAGATACTTTGGCAACACTGTAAGCCAGTCAAACGGCCGGCCTACCAATAAGGAATTCATAGCGAACATAACTGACAGAATAGTTACCCATCTGCGCCACAGTTAAAGAACATAAATACAATATGTCTTAAATCCCGTCCCGCGCTCATATATTTTGTTATGAGTTGAAAGGAAGGGTGATTTAATGCGCTACCTTGGACGGCGGTGGTACATATATGCCTTTGCAGCGGTTATGGCATTTGCAGCCGGAGCTTCGATGGAGTGGCAATGCGAGGGATATACGGCTGCCGCCATAAGCGCCATAGGCGAGATGAGCGGAGCTGGGCTTTTGAGGCTGTCGGGATATGGGCTGCTGTCTGCGGCTATGATGTACTCGATGGCGGCGATAGCTAAGGACGTGTTGCCCGGCAGTATCCTTAAAACAACGGCGTTATGGATAAAATCGTTTTTAATGGGTCTTTTTACCCGAACCGTGATAGAGGACTGGCCTGGGCTTATTGGTATACCGATAATAGGCCTGTCCTTCATGGGAGGACTGTGCCTTTGTATGGGGCTTATAGTCAGGTCTTCGGAAAAGAGCGTAACCAAGGGGGAGGCGCTGGGAATGAAGATGGCGCTGTTCGCGGCGGGCGCATTAACGGAGGGGATAGTGCTGCCTTCCGTCATAAGGATGGTAGCCATGCTATCCAAATGATTTGACGGAGCCGTCGACCGGTGGTAAAATCATAGCACAAAAGAAAATGCATAACGAAGGGAACTTAAAATAATGGCAAGGAAAAGAGCAACTATAATTGTGCTTGACAGCGCCGGCATAGGCTACCTTCCGGATGCCGCCGAGTTCGGCGACGTGGGGGCGAATACATTCTGCAACATATATAAAAAGCGCGGTCATCTGGATATACCCAATATGCGCTCTTTCGGTATAGGCAAAATAGAAGGCGCCGAACTGGGCGGATACGACGGAAAGATAATAGGCTGCTATGGCAGGGCGATGGAAAAAACCAAGGCAAAGGATACGACCTGCGGTCATTGGGAGATGGCCGGCATTATAATGGACAATCCTTTCAAGACCTATCCTAACGGTTTTCCAAAACATATAATGGATAAATTTGAGAAGGCCATAGGCCGCGGCACCCTTGGCAACTGCGTTGCCTCAGGAACAGTTATAATTCAGGAGCTGGGCGATGAACACGTGGCTACGGGTAAGCCAATAATATATACATCTGCGGACAGCGTATTTCAGATAGCCGCCCATGAGGATGTAATACCTCTCGATGAGCTGTACTCCATGTGCCAAAAGGCAAGGGAGATACTGGTTGGAGACGACCTTGTGGGCCGCGTCATCGCACGTCCGTTCATAGGCGGAAACGGCAAGTATACCCGCACGGAGCACCGCAGGGATTACGCCATACCTCCGATAGAGGACACCATATTGGACGGCCTTACCGCAAAGGGCTTTGAGACTGTGGCCGTTGGCAAGATAGAGGATATATTCCACAAGCGGGGCATAACCACCGTAAATCATACCACCAACAACCCGGCAGGCATTGAGGCCACCATAGATTTTCTGAAAAATGGCATTGGTAGCTTCATATTTACCAATCTGGTGGATACCGATGCGCTGTACGGACACCGCAACGACGTAGAGGGCTACGGCAAGGCTCTGGAGTATTTTGACAGCAAGCTGCCGGAGATAATGGGTGCGATGACCGACGAGGATATACTCATAGTTACTGCCGACCATGGCTGCGATCCCACTTTCCCCGGAACTGACCATACCCGGGAGTATATACCTATACTGGTGTATGGTAAAAAGCTTAAGGAAGGCGTGACAATAGGCACACGAGAGACCTTTGCCGATATAGGCTGTACTGTATATGAGTATATAACAGGCGAAGCCTGGAGAACAGGTACCTCCTTCCTGAAGGAAATACAGTAAAAATTTAATACATGGCGCAATAATGGCCCCCTTTGCCTAATATTATTAAATAACGGCAAAGGAGGTCTTTTTATGGGTAAAAGGTTGGCGGGGACGCTGTTGGCTGTGGTACTGCTCATAAGCTTTGGAGCGGCATGCGGTGAGGAATATCCGGTGGACGTATCCGGCATGAAGGCGGCTGTGCTGTGCAGCCAGGATGGTCAGAGCATAATTGAATACAATTCGGCCGAAAGGCTGGAGGTGGGAGGTCTGGGGCGGCTGCCGCTGCTGCTGGCTGCCTGCGATAAAATAGACGGCGGCGGGCTGGCGCTTACGGATAAAGTCACCGTCAGCCGCGAGGCGGCAAGGGTGCCGGGACCCACTGCGTTCCTGGACGCATACGAGAACGCCGAGGTATCCATGCTCCTGAAAGCGGCGGCGGTGATATGCGCGGGGGACGCCATATATGCCTTGGGCGAGGCGGCATACGGATCCATAGAGGCCTGCGCAATGGCGGCGGCAGAAAAGCTGAATAGCATGGGCATACAGGCGGAAAGCGGAGAAATAGCCAATGGCAGTGTCAGGCTTTCAGCCGATGATCTTGTAAGGATCGGCGGCAAACTGAGCACGAGCGAATGCTTTTCGCTGTACAGCGGCATATTCTACGACAGCATACAGCATGAGGACGGCAGGACGACGGAGCTTGCAAGCTCAAATAAGCTTATAAAGAGCTGCGTGGGTACAAACGGCGTAGCTACCGGCTCATCGGCCGATGCCGGATACTGCGGCATATTCTCCGCGAAGCGCGGGAGCGCCACTTTTATCTGCGCCGTGATAGGTGCTAAAAATTCATCTGAAAGGGCGGCTAAGGCAAAGGCGATGCTGGAATATGCTTTCGCCGCATACGATATAAAGACGGTGGCAAAACAGGGCGAGCGCATCGCGGCGGTTGAGGTAAAAAACGGAACAGCTTCCGTAGCAGAGCTTACAGCGAGAGAAGGGGTTGTGTGCCTGCTGCCGAAAAACGCCGAGCTGCAATCAGATAAAGACATACCGGATATGCTGGAAGCGCCGGTATCAAAAAACGACGTGCTGGGCAGCATCACCTACAGTCTTGACGGCGAGCAAATAGCCAAGGTGGAACTGGTATCCTCGGCTGATATACCCCGCGCGGGCACAGCGCACTATGTAGGGCGGATACTTTGTGAATGGCTGCATGCCTGAAGGCTCTGCGGTTGCATACTTTTGAGCAATAGCGTATAATAAAACCAACTATTGTGATAGGAGAAATGCAATTGCTTAACAGTATCGCAAACGGAATATCTGGCTCTCTCGGCTCCTATGTAATGGAGCTGCTTTACAGGATGCCGGCCATTTTAGTGGCTCTGGCCTTCCATGAGTGGGCTCATGCCTATGCCGCATATAAGCTGGGGGATCCTACCGCTTACAATTTGGGCAGAATGACGCTGAATCCCCTTGCCCATATTGACCTGATAGGACTCATAATGATGATGCTGGTGCGCTTCGGCTGGGCAAAGCCTGTGCCCGTAAGCACACGCAACTTCAAGCACCCAAGAAGGGACGAGATAATAGTATCTCTGGCAGGCGTGGCTATGAATCTCGTGCTGGCTTTTGTTACCATGCTCATATTTTTTGGCCTGATGGTGGCAGGCAAGGCCGGCAACGCCGCCCTCAACACCATATTCTATTATTTCTACTTTATAAATCTGGGCCTCTGCGTGTTCAACATACTGCCTATACCGCCCCTCGACGGCTTCCATGTGGCCTCCTGCCTTTTTATGCGCAGCATCGGTCCAAAGCCGTTTATGTTCCTGCAGAAGTACGGCTTTGTGATACTTATAGTGCTGCTTATGACCAACTGGCTGGACGGCATTATGTCATCCGCAGTGAACTTCCTGATGTCCGGAATGATGAACATATGTGCAGCCATATACGGCCTGTTAGGGCTGATGTAACATGGCATACGAGGTAAACCTTAAAGAATTCCAAGGGCCTCTGGATCTGCTGCTTCACCTTATTGAGCAGGCAGAGGTGGATATCAAGGATATTTTCATATCCGAGATAACCGCCCAGTACCTTGAATACATGGGTCAGATAGACACGCTGGATATGGATACCGCCAGCGAATTCCTTACCATGGCGGCGACGCTGGTGTATATAAAATCCCGTTCGCTTCTGCCGAAGCCCCCGAAGGAAAACACCGAGGAAGAGGATCCCGCCGATGCCCTCATACGCCAGCTGCGTGAATACAGGGCGGCAAAAGAAAAGGGTGAGAAGCTCCGTTCGCTTCTGGACGGGGCGCGGGGCATATATGCAAAGCTGCCGGAGGAGTTTGTGCTCCCGCCCCAGGAGATAATCTTGGAGGAATCCTCAGTTCAGAGTCTGTTTGACGCCTTTGCTGAGCTTATGGACAAGCGCAGGGAGGAAAAACAGCGGGAGATAAACTCTCAGGAGGTAATGGATGACCGCTTCACAATACGACGGCAGCTGGTAAAAATACGTGACGTACTGAGAGACAAGGTCAGCGTGCCCTTTGAGGAGCTGTTTGAGGACGATGCACCAAAGATGGAGATGATAGTTACCTTCATGGCGCTGCTCGATATGCTCATGAGAGGTGAGATAAGCATAAAGCAGCCAAGGCCTTACGAAAAGATAACGATAACCGCCAAAGAACTCCGGGAGGACGACGAGGACGCGGAGTACATGGACGAACAGTAAAAGGAAAAGCAAACGATGCAGGACGAACGCTATTCGGCAATTGAGTGCATACTCTTTGTGTCCGGAGAACCGGTGTCGCTGGTACAGCTCCAGCGTGCGCTGGATATAACAGGCATAGAGATGAACGCAATAATACACAACATGGAAAAGCAGTATCGCCAGGAGGAGCGAGGCATACAGCTATACATAACCGACGACACGGTGCAGCTTGTATCCAACAAAAAATACGCCAGCTACGTTGAAGAGCTGCTTCAGCCTGCCCAGACTAAGAGTTTTACTCAGGCCATGCTGGAGACGCTTTCCATAGTGGCATACAAGCAGCCTGTCACAAGGGCGGATATAGAGGCCGTCCGAGGGGTAAGATGCGATTATTCCGTGAGCCAGCTATTGAAGCTGGGGCTCATACGGGAGCTGGGCCGCAGGGATTCCGTGGGGCGGCCTATGATGTTTGGCACTACGGACGCCTTTTTGCGGCAGTTTGGGTTACACTCCATCGAGGAGCTGCCTGAATACGGCGCATTTGCCATAGAAGCCGATGGCGGCGAGGAAAAGCCTTCATAATTTTTACCAAAGCAAACAATACTAAGGGCTATGAAAGTAGTCCTTTTTTTGTTTGCTGCGATTCTTATAATGCTTTGCGCCGCACTCGTATGCCCTGTGGAGATAAATGCCAGGGCGAGGGTGAAGCCGCGTTTTGGGGAGGTACAGGCCGATATATGCGTGCTTGGTACAATAAGAATAAAGGCGGACGCGCTTGCGGTCTGGCTGCCGTTGGAGGCGGATATACGGATAAACGGCAGAAGAATAAAGCTCAAACGGCAAAGGCGGGGCGGCAGTATACTACCGTCGATAAGAAGGGGAATTATTATAAGGCGCCTGTATATAATGGGTGAATTTGGCATGGCCGGCGATGGGGCAAAGACGGTTATAATAGCGGGGATAATGCGTGAACTTGGGCTGACAGCTTGCGCCCTATCCGGCGCCGGAGATATATGCGCCGATATACGGCCTGCCCTTGAGCGAAACGCCTTTTGCATAAATTTGGAAGGGATAGCCCAAATAATCCCGGCGCAGATTATATTTGCCGAAGCAAAGCGGCGAGGTAAAACCAAACGGGAGGAGAAATATCAAAATGCACCCTGTTGAAAACATAATGAGGACCACCATGGAGCAGCTCAAAGAAATGGTGGACGTTAACACCGTAATCGGAAAACCGATACTTACTGCTGGAGAGACGATGATATTACCCGTGTCCAGGCTGTCCATGGGCTTTATATCCGGCGGCGGGGAATACGGTCAAAAGACTGAGCGCACTCCAATACAAAAGAGCAGCGATGAGATGGGGGAGTGTACGAGATATCCCTTTACCGGTGCCGCGGTCGCCGGCATGACCATAACCCCTATGGCGTTTTTGTCAGTGAACAACGGCAGCGTAAAGGTGATGCCCGCGGATTACGATACCACGTTTGACAGGGCGGTGGAGATACTGCCCGAAATAATAGAAACCGTAGAGCAGGCCATAGCCAGAACAAAGCCCTGCGCCTCTGAGAGCGAACAGGAATGAAGGCCGGGCTTTTAAGACTGCCTGCGCTGTGTATAGCTGCTGTAATACTGCTGACTTTCGGCAGCGCATCAGCTGACGGGCTGGACGTGTCTGCTAAGGGAGCCGTACTCATCGAGAGCCGGACCGGCAAGGTACTGTATGCGAAAAACGCACATGAAAAGCTGCCAATGGCCAGCACCACAAAGATAATGACCGCGTTGCTGGCAATAGAAAACGGCAATTTAAACGATATAGTGGAAACGGACGCTTCCGCCTACGGCACAGAGGGCTCCAGTATATATCTCGATTATGAGGAAAAGATAAGCCTGAAGGATCTTTTGTACGGCCTTATGCTTTCCTCAGGCAACGATGCGGCGGTGGCAATAGCGGTACATATAGGCAAAGGGACCAATAAGTTTGCCGAGATGATGAACGCCCGGGCAAAAAGCATAGGCGCTTTGAACACTAATTTCGTAACGCCAAACGGACTGCACGATGATAACCACTATACCACAGCTTACGATCTTGCCCGCATAACCGCGGCAGCCATGAAAAACCCCATATTCCGGGAGATAGTATCTACACAGTATTACAGGGCGGAAACCGGGGCAAAGCCGCGCACCTTCAAAAACAAAAACAGGATACTATGGGAATATGACGGAGGCAGCGGAGTAAAGACAGGCTATACAAAGATAGCAGGCAAATGCCTGGTATTTTCCGCAGAACGGAACGGAATGGAGGTAATAGGCGTGGTGCTCAATTGCCCCGGAATGTTCAACGATGCTAAGGCCATGATGAACTATGCCTTTGAAAACTACGAGACAGCCACTATGGTAAAGGCGGGAAATACAATTGCCGGGGTGGACGTTGCAGGAGGAGAAAAAAACATATTGGAACTGAAGGCCGGTGAAGATATAATAGTACCTGTAAGGAAAGGCGAAAGCGCGTCATACCGCACCAGGGTGATATTAAAAGAAGGGCTCCATACGCCTATAGCCGAAGGAACAGAGCTTGGATGCGTAGAGGTATTGGATGACGGCGCGCTGCTTTGCACATGCCCTCTGCTCTCGGCAAAGGACATGCCGGGCGTAGGCATACGCTTCTACTTTGACAAACTGATGAGGTGCTTTACGGCGTAAGCCATGCGCCTTTGTGGGGGTAAAAATGCGTTTACAGAAGTTCATGGCGGACGCCGGGATAGCTTCAAGGAGAAAGTGCGAGGAATACATAGCCGAGGGCCGCGTTAAGGTCAACGGCAATACAGCCGTGATAGGCTGCACGGTGGAAGATGGCGATGAGGTGCTGTTTGACGGCAATCCGGTATGCGGAAAGACCGCAAGAGTAGCCATAGTGCTGAATAAGCCTCAGGGCGTGGTATGCACCTCCAGCGACCCTGAGGGCAGAAGGACCGTGGTGGACTATGTAAAGGAGCTGCCCTACAGGCTTTATAACGTGGGCAGGTTGGATTACGATTCGGAAGGGCTCATCATACTTACAAACGATGGCGACCTTGCATATAAGATGATGCACCCGAAGTTCACTGTGGAAAAGACATACCATGTAGTATGCACCGGCAGTCTTACCGGCAGCGACAAAGAGCGGCTCGAAAAGGGGGTAGCCCTTGAGGATGGATTGACTGCCCCTGCAAAAATAGAAAATATAGAGTATTCACAGGGTAGGACGGCCTTTGACATAACCATACACGAGGGCAGGAACCGACAGGTGCGTCGCATGCTTTCCGCCGTAGGCCGTGAGGTTATGCTGCTCAGAAGAATAAAAGAGGGTTCCATAACGCTGGGAGGGCTTAAGGGAGGACAATGGCGTTACCTTACGGAAGGCGAACTTGATTCTCTTATGCGGGAACAATACCATCAGTTGACAAGAGCACACAAGCCCTAAAGGCTTGTTTTGGGACGCTCC